>ENA-UOOK01006053-UOOK01006053.1-fermentation-metagenome-genome-assembly--contig:-NODE-6053-length-11792-cov-3.707251_pt1 | contig 11792 bp, 9 predicted proteins | sample MGYA00245777_ERZ724023 | MGnify/ENA primary metagenome ERZ724023 (study PRJEB28704, sample SAMN03018312) | fermentation metagenome | biome: anthropogenic terrestrial biome; feature: soil; material... | reverse complement strand
ACCTTGCTTTCTGCCTTTTTTGTCCTTTAGGACTGCCCGACATCCCCTGAACAATACCTCCAGTTTGTTGTAAAAGCCTTTCGTCAGTAATTTTGATAACCATACCCTTTGAACCATTTACATGTTTAATAGAAACCTTTTGTATTTCTATAGAGTATTCAGCTATTTCATCTCCTTTAATATTTGCAATAATCTTTGCAGGCCCTTCTTTGATCTCTGTCTTTACAGCTATAGGGTAAGCTTTATTAGGTAGTTCATTTACAGCATTTGAATATAACTTTCCATAAATTCCAAAGTTACTGTTGACACTCACCACCCCAAGATTGTCCTTATCTTCATTGAAAACACCTTTTAGCTCTCCTGGAATTCCATCTTCCCCCTTTTTAATCGCTAATATATTTGATTCAATTATTTCCCCTTGTCTTGATGGAAGGAGAACTCCTGTATCTATATCTGTAATGCCATGACCTAATGCTCCAAAATTAAGGGTTCCAGGATCAAAAAAAGTGAGGGTTCCTATTCCGGCGGTATTATCCCTAACCCACAAACCTATATGATAATTATTATCATCTAGGGATTTAGCAGGTTTAATTTGAATATCATTGTATGTTTCCCCACTTCTATAGCGTAAATGCATTTCATTTCCCTTATTACGGTTAATTGCTTCTATTAAATCACTTATATTATCAACATTTTTCCTATTTATCTGTAAAATAAAATCCCCAGGCTTTATTCCCGTATCTTTTACAGGGACAACTCTTTTTCCTTCATTAGTTTCAACTTCTCCCATTCCAATGACTAAAATTCCATCTAAATTTATCTTTACTCCGATTGTATTGCCGCATGCAACCACTTTGTTATTTGGAATTACATCAACTTCAATTGTTTTTATAGGAAATATTCCAAACAACTTTATTTGAAGGTTCGCATTACCTTTGCTTAAAGTTTTCATAAAAATTGAATTTGAGAACTGAAATTGATTTACAGGTTTTGATTTTTCTTCTTCAACCTGTAAAGTTACAGTCTCTTGTTTGTCAAAGCTAACTTTTAATGGTAAGATACTTTTTACATTGTACAAATATTCTTCATTTTCAAGTAAAACTAAGTTTTGAGGTAAATCCCAAGCGATATAAATACAGGTAAATATAAGCATTGTAATTATCACTAAAAAATATAATCTTATTTTGGTAAATAGTTTTATTTTTAAAATCATCCTATTCCTCCGCTGTTAATAAACCACACACCCTGTAATTTCCGACATTTACCAATTGTTGTTTTTCGGTATATAGGGAAATATTAATTACACACATTTAACATTTTTAGTAACTTTAAGGATGCGATTAGCAAAATACTATTCATAAGTTAACCTCGAAGGAATTTTATTATTCAAGTTAAATAATTCTAAACTTATTTAAATTTTCTAGCATTTTCTAGCATTTCAATTGCAAGGTTTTTTGTATGTAAGGTAATTGCGTCTCCTCCAAGAATTCTTGATACTTCTTTTATAACTTTTTCGTCAGATATCTTACAAACCTTGGTTTTTGTACTATCTCCTTCTATAAATTTTTCAATTAGATAATGATTATCTGCCATACAAGCTATTTGTGCTTGGTGAGTAACACATATTACCTGATGAGTTTTAGAGATATAAGAAAGCTTTTCTCCAACTCTTTGTGAAGCTTTTCCACTTATTCCAATATCTATTTCGTCAAATATTAATGTAGGAACCTGGTCTACATCAGCAAGAATAGCTTTAATGGCTAACATAATCCTTGCCATTTCTCCTCCAGATGCAATTTTCGAAAGAGGTTTTAGAGGTTCTCCTGCATTTGAAGAAATAAGGAATTCAACTTTATCCAGACCGTTTTCGGTAAATCTTATCATCTGATCATAATTATTTGAGCTATTGTCATTATGATGATTGTCATTATGATGACCGACATTGTCATTATTGTTGCTATTGTCGTTATTGTTTTTATTGTAATCATTTTCATTATTATTCATTTGAATACTAACCTTAAAACTAGCATTTCTCATTTCCAGTTCCGCAAGTTCCTTACATATTTTATTTTCCAGGAGAGTTGCTGCACTAGTTCTCTCTTTGTTAATTTTAACAGCAATATCATAAAGAGAACTTTCGGTATCAATAAGCTGTCTTTGAAGTTTGTTAATATATTCCTCACTCTTAATTATTGTATTTAATTCTTTTTCACTATTTTGGTAGTATTGAATAACCTCCGATAATGTATAACCATATTTCTTTTTTAGCTTATATATTAAATCAAGTCTTTCTTCTATTTGCTCTAGCATAAAAGGATTATATTCAATATTTTCTTTTGCATTTCTTATTTCATCTCTAATGTCTTCCATTTGAAATTCAATATCTTCCAATTTTGTTCGAATCTTACTGTATACATCATCAAAGCTGCAAATTGATTCTAGTTTTAAAACCGATTCGACTATTTCATCATAAACAGAATTATTAGTTCCTTTACCCAAATAAAGCATATTATACACATTTTCAATAGCGTCAGCGATTTTCCCGGAATTATATAATATTGTTTTTTGTCTAGTTAGTTCTTCATCTTCCTTAATTTTGAGTTTTGCACTTTTTATTTCATTAATTTGATATTTTAGTAAATCAATTTTTCGTTCTCTATCTTTTTCATCACCCATTAACTTCCGTATACTGTTTTTGATTTCTTTTCTTCTCGTAAATAATTGAAAATATTCATTTTTAAACTTTCCAATTACTTCTCCACCAAAAGCATCTAGAAGTTCAATATGATTTTCTTTTTTTAGCAAAGATTGATTATCATATTGACCATGTACATCAATGAGCTTTCCCCCAATTTCCTTTAGTATGGAAAGGGTTATTATACGACCATTAATTCTGCATATGCTTCTACCGCCAACAGAATATTCTCTTGATATTATTAATGTGCCATCACTTTCAGGTTCAATTCCATATTTCTCATATATATCATTAAACTTTTGATTGTCAACATTAAAAACCGCTTCAAGGTTAGCCTTTTCCTGACCGGTTCTAATGAGCTCCCTTGAAAACCTCTCACCTAAAAGCATGTTTATTGAATCTATGATAATTGATTTTCCGGCACCTGTTTCACCAGTTAATATATTTAATCCATCACCCAATTCAATACCAACTTCATCAATTAACGCAATATTACGTATTTCAAGTCGTAACAACATTTATCTGACCTCCATAAGGTAAATGGACACTTGTTATTTGATCATTCGGTTGAATTTCTCTACTAACTTTTCTGCAATTTTCTCAGCTCTACAAACAATCATTATAGTATCATCTCCTGCAATTGATCCAATAATATCAGGCCACTTAAGAGAATCAACAACCGACGCAGCAGCTTGTGCCATACCTGGAAGAGTCTTTACTGTAACAATATTGTTAGCATAATCGCTTGATACATATGCTTCATTAAATACTCTCAAAAGCTTATTAGAAATAGTATTTTCGCTTTGAGTAATAGATGCATATCTTGATATACCGGTTTCATCTAAAACCTTTGCCAACCTTAACTCTTTAATATCCCTTGAAATGGTAGCCTGGGTAATATCCATGCCTTCCTGCTTCAATTTATCTACCAATTCATCCTGGGTTTCTATTACATTTTGTTCAATAATCTCAAGTATTTTAGCATGTCTATTATACTTCATCGCGTTTTAAACTCTCTCCCCTAAAATATATTTTACTTCTTAGTATGTTATAAAAATTTTTGGGATTGATTCTTATTAACTTTATTGTATGAATAGATTTTTTTACTTCGATTATGTCTCCACCTCTTATTTCATAGCCTTTTTGACCATCTACTGTCACCATGGCCTTATGAGTATATGATTCATCTATAACCGCCCTTACTTTCCTATCCCCTGCTGTTATAATTGACCTTGAATACAAAATATGTGGACATATAGGACTTACAACGATTAGATCTATATCTGGTTCTACGATAGGACCTCCTGCCGATAAGGAATAAGCAGTAGAACCCGTTGGACTTGAAACTATCAAGCCATCACCTGGAAACATGTCTACAAAAACATCATTTATATATGTCCTTACATGCAATATACGTGATAAGGCTCCTCGTGAAATAACAATATCATTTAATGCTGTATCTTTTCCAATAATCTGACCATTCCTTATTATTGTAGATTCAAGCATCATTCTTTCTTCTATAACATACTTATTGTTTGTTAAGCAATTTACAGCATCCTTTATTTCATCTTTTTCTACCTCAGTGAGAAAGCCTAAATTCCCAAGGTTTATTCCTAATATAGGAAGCTTTTTTTTATACACCTTTCTCGCTGCCTTTAGAAAAGTTCCATCGCCTCCCAAGCATATTATCATTTCTGCATCTTTTAGTATTTCTTTTTCTTTTGCTTTTCTAATAATACGGTTGTTTTCAAATCCTAATATATCGGCGACTTCAGATAATAGTAGAGTATTTATTCCGACTCCGCACATACTTTCAACAGCAACTTTTGTATATTTAAGTTCTACATCCCTATCCCTATTAACTATTATTCCTATGTTATCCATATACTTCCTCTTTCTTGATTAGCATAAGTATTACATCTATATTATATATAAATTTTAGGGAAATACAAATACCATTATAGTTTTTCATGAGATTCAATTACTGTTTTTTCTATCTGACTGTCTAAGTTTACTTCCCCAATATCTAAAAGTCTTTTAGAAGAGTACAACAAATATTCAATATTGCCTTCAGGACCTTTAATTGGGGAATAAGTCAACCCTTTTACATAAAGACCTGATTCTAATATAAAACCTATTATGCTTTGGAGGACTTCGATATGTGTCTCCCTTTCCCTCACTACACCACCTTTTCCGACCTTCTCTCTTCCTGCCTCAAATTGTGGTTTTATTAATGCAACAAATTCACCTTCATTCCCGATCAATTGAGTAACAGAAGGCAAGACTTTTTTTAAAGATATAAAGGATACATCAATGGATGCAAAATCCGCTGTTATTCCAATATCTTCGGGCTTCACATATCTTATATTTGTTCTCTCCATACAAATAACACGCTTATCATTTCTTAATTCCCATGCAAGCTGACCATAGCCAACATCAATAGCTACAACTTTTACAGCTCCTCTTTTAAGCATACAATGAGTAAATCCTCCTGTAGATGTACCTACATCAATTGCTATTTTTCCTTGTAGGTTAACATTAAAAGCATTTAATGCCTTTTCCAGCTTTAAACCACCTCTACTCACAAAAGGATTTATATTTTCTTTAACTGTTATTTCTGCATCAACATCAAACTTAGTTCCAGGCTTGTCCTCTCTTATTCCATTAACAGATATAACTCCTGCCATTATTGAACTTCTGGCTTTTTCTCTGCTCTGGAACAAGCCTTTTTCTACAAGTAATAGATCCAATCTTTCTTTTGACAATTTTTTGTCAACCTCCAATAATTCTAATACTATTATCCTCAAAAAGTTATCTTATGAATTGCTGTATTTGTTCAAAGAGAGATTCTGCATCCATTTTATACTTCTTAAACAAGCTATCTCTCGAACCTTGAGGAATAGGTTCATCGGGGAAGCCAAATATTTTAGTTTTAATATTTAAGGAACTATCATTTACCAGTTCTATAATGCTGCTGCCAAACCCTCCTAATATAACCCCATCCTCTATTGTAACAAGTTTACCCGTTTTAGCAATAGAATTCAATATTAGGTTTTTATCCAGAGGCTTTATAAATCTAGGATTAATCAATTCAACTGATATACCATTTTTCTCAAGTTTATCTGCTATTTTTAGAGCTGTTCCGAACATATTACCCAATGCTGCAATGGTGATATCCTTTCCTTCTTTTACAATTAGTCCTTTTCCTAACTCAATCCCATATTTGTTATCCTTATTTTCAGCAGTATTATTTATTACTATACTTTTTGTATCGGCATTTTTACCATTAAAGTTAATAGTTTCCAGAATATTATTTAGTCCTGAACCACGAGGATATCTTATAGCTATTGGTCCAGAATGTTTAACTATAGCAAATTCCAACATATCTCTAAATTCATTATAATCTATAGGAGCTAATAGTGTCATATTAGGTATATGTCTTAAAAAACAGATGTCATATAGACCTTGATGAGTTTCGCCATCTTCTCCTGTTATACCTGCTCTATCAATGCCAATAACAACATGTAATTTTTGTAACGCAACATCATGTAGAATTTGGTCATATGCCCGCTGAAGAAAAGATGAATATATAGCAACAACAGGTTTAAGGCCATTACTAGCTAGTCCTGCTGCAAATGTAATTGCATGTTGTTCTGCAATACCTACATCAAAAAATCGTTTAGGAAAAATATTACTAAATTTGCTTAATCCTGTTCCATGGAGCATAGCTGCGGTTATTGCCACAATATCATTATCATTTTGGGCTAATTTTAATAATTCCTGTCCAAATATTTCTGAATAACTGGGACCATTATGTACTTTTACTTCTCCTGTTTCAATTTCAAAAGGAGATATACCATGATATTCATCAGGATTTTTTTCAGCAAAGGAGTATCCCTTGCCTTTCTGTGTACAAACATGTATAAATACAGGTCCTTTTATTTTTTTGGCTCTGTTAAAAACATCAACAAGCTCAGATATATTATGACCATCGATGGGTCCTAAATATTTAAACCCTAATTCTTCAAAAACAATACCTGGAGTTAAGATATATTTAATTGTGCCTTTTGCCCTTTGAAGCATTCTTGCAGCAATTTTCCCCAGGGAAGTTTTGTTAAGTATTAGTTCTACATCTTTTTTAAGTTTAAAATAGACTGGTTCAGTCCTTATCTTATTAAAATACCTGGAAAGTCCACCCACATTTTTTCCAATAGACATCTCATTATCATTTAAAACAACTATAAGGTTTGTAGATGATTGTCCCGCATCATTTAGGCCTTCAAAAGCCATTCCACCTGTTAGGGCTCCATCACCTATGACCGCAAGGACAGAATAATCTTCATTTTTTATATCTCTAGCCTTTGCTATACCAAGAGCAGCAGATATAGATGTGCTGCTATGTCCTGTGTTAAAACAGTCATGACAACTCTCTGATACTTTTGGAAATCCAGCTAATCCATTTAACTTCCTAAGATTTTCAAATTTATCTTTTCTACCTGTTAATATTTTGTGCACATATGCTTGATGACCTACATCCCAAATTATTCGATCTATTGGAGTATTAAATGATTTATGCAAGGCCAGCGTTAATTCTACTATTCCAAGATTGGACGCAATATGTCCTCCTGTTTGTGATATATGATTTATTAAAAATTCTCTTATTTGAGCTGCTAATTTATCAAGTTCATTAAAATCAAGCTCTTTTAAATCATTAGGAAAATTTATTTTGTCTAACAATAATGCCAGTTTAATTACCTCTCTTTCTCTTGCTATCTTTAGAAGGATTTAATTTACTATTTGTATTACTGTTTATATTGCTTTTTGTATTACCATTTATATTACCACTGATAAATTGCAATATAACACCTACTTTATATACTATGTAATTGCTATTAGAAATTGCAAGAGTTTTTCCAGCAGCTTTACCTCCAACAGTAGTAGCTGCAATAATTCCACTCATAAGAAGACCGTAGACAAGTTTTTCACCCGAACTTTTCCCTATGGTTAATCCTACAACAATCATAGCACTAGCTGTACCACTAATAATTCCACATATGTCCCCTATAACATCATTACAAAAACTAGAAACTTTGTTAGCATTTCTTATTAGTTTTATTGATTTTTTAGCACCATAATATTTTCTTGAAGCCATAGCATGAAAAGGAGCTTCATCAGCTGCAGTAACTGCAATTCCAATTATATCAAAAACAATTCCAATTAGAACAATGAACAGAACAACAAATACAGCGACTATGCTGCTTACATCCTCAAGTATCAGATTTGAAATAAAAAGAAAAAATACAGACAATACAAAAGATAATATAATTATAAAAAAAATCCAACGTGTATCATTTTTTTTTGTTCCTAATAAATTCTTCTTAAACTTTGCCTTTTTATCATCAGACAAACGTTTATAACTGTCATCCACTAAATATATTTCCTCCATTTAGGCTTTGAAGTGGTAGTGTATTGAGTTAATTTTGCGGCTTAGGTCAGGCAGGATTTCCCCCGAATACTCTGAAATGTCACCATTTCAGTGGTTCCCCATTATATATTCAGTTACTTAGTTACCAAAAGTAAGGCCTGATTACCACTTAGTCCACACTGCAATCCTCAATACACCTCATAATGGAACAGCCTAGGAGTTTTCCTCTACAGAGATATCAGCTTTCTAGCCTCTTTTGCAAACTTGGTTTCAAACAGCGATAATGCGAAAATATCGGCCAATATTCTTGCATTTGATCCATTATCCACCAAACTCACTCAAGGCAGGCTACACTGTCCACAGCATCTTACAATACCGCAAAACAGGTTTAATCCCATTTCGTAGTCATAGCGGCTATATAAAATAACATAGCTTTTTTCCCACAAGTATGGGTCTCCACGGTAAAGGGGTCCACGCCCGCATGCCATTGCAGATCGCCCCTAAACCTTAACTCCCAGCACCAACCCACTACTGGGCGTAGCAAGCCGGCACAAGGAACTTCATCGATATGCCCTTAAACGGATTTTTAGGCCCGTCTTCAAAAACAGCTTCTCTGACTAGAATACTGCACCACTTACAGCCAATTCCAACTATTAAAGCAAATAGATCATAACTATTTCTTCTAAAGTATTTATTTTCTAATTTGCTTAAAGCCATCGGTTAAGTTGTGTGCTAAAATTATAACACATATTATTCATTTATAAAAGAAGATTTAATATTCAAAATTGTCCTTAATAGCCCACCTTTGTGCTTTATATTATTTTATCATGTTTATGCTTATCAATTCTCCCTTTCTGCTATATAAGCAGCTAATCCTTTTAAGAAGCACGCTTTAGCACCAAATATTTGTAAGCTATCTAATGCATCCTGAATAAGTTTTCGTAGTATTTCCAGGGAAGTATTTATTCCGTAGAAGGACACAAAGGTAGATTTCCCTACATTTGCATCTTTTCCTATCCCTTTACCCATTAATTTAAAATCACCTTCAGAATCAAGAATGTCATCTTTAACTTGAAAAGCAAGACCAATATTTGCTGAGTATTTTTCCAGTGCTTTTTTCTTTTCATCATCTGATTCGGATAATATAGCAGGTATCATTACTGCAGCTCTGATTAATGCACCAGTTTTATGTTTATGCATATATTCAAGATGTTCATTTGTAACTTGAATTCCTTCTGATTCAATATCAATAACTTGTCCTCCTATCATTCCATTTACGCCTGCTGCTTTAGCTATATAACTTATTGCCTTAACGTTGGCTTCTAAATTATAATTCTTAACTGACTTTATGTCTAAAGCGCATTCCAACATATATTCAAAAGCATAGTTTAAAAGAGCATCTCCTGCAAGGATAGCTTTAGCTTCTCCAAAAACCTTATGATTTGTTAGTCTTCCTCTCCTATAGTCATCATTATCCATAGCAGGTAAATCATCATGAATTAAGGAATAAGTGTGTATCATTTCTATCGCTGCTGCTATATCCATAACCTCACTACAATCTGCCTTATAAAGTTTATAGGTCAAAAGAAATAGCAGAGGTCTTATTCTCTTTCCTCCTGCATCTAAGCTATACTGCATAGCTTCATATACTCTTTTATTATAAGATCCTTTTCCCTCCATATAGTCATGGAGGTATTTATTCAATTCCTCTCTTAATGTTTGAATTGCACCTTTAATTTCCATAATACATTCTCCATTCTATGTAAATAGCCTTATTAATTCAGCATATTATTCTCGAGGTTTAATATTAAAATCTTCTTCTCCTTCTTCAGTAAGAATTTTTATTTTTCCTTCCGCATCATTTAATATCTTATATAATTTATTACACAATTTTACTCCTTCTTCGTAACTCTTCATACTGTCTTGTAACGATAATTCTCTATTATCCATAGAATCTACTATGCTTTCTAATTTTTCCATTATATTTTCATAACTTTCCGTTTTTCTAGGCATACGAGTACCTCTTTTCTAATAATGAATTAGCTTAAATTTAGAAGTTCCATCTTTCATAGTTACTTTAATCTTACCTTTTTTATTGAGGTCTTCAATGGAGTTTATTACATTATTTCCCTCATCCTCTATTATAGAGTATCCCCTATTTAAAATATTTAATGGATTATGGGCAGAAAGCAGTGCATTTATCTTTGCCAATTTTTCTTTTTTTTCATTGATTTTAACATTTAGTTTGAAATTTAAGAGTTCTTTGAGCTTATCCACATTACTATACTGATTTGCTATATATATAAGGGGACTGTTTAAATCTGAAGATTTTTTCAAAAAATTAAGTCTATTCTTTTTATCTTTTATTTTATCATTAGCACAAGTGTAAAGTCTATTTTTATAATTATTTAGTTTTTGTAAGGTTTCTTCCAGGTTAAAAACTGCAATTTCTGCTGCCGCAGAAGGTGTAGGTGCTCTTCTATCACATACAAAATCTACTATAGTATAGTCAATCTCATGTCCCACTCCTGTTATTATAGGCTTCTTTGAGTTATAAATTGCTTCTGCTAACTTTTCATCATTAAAGCACCAAAGTTCTTCTATGGACCCTCCTCCTCTTGCTATAATTATAAGCTCCACATCTTCTATAGAATTTAACACTTCAATTCCTTTTATTACATCAATGCTAGCATTTGCCCCCTGAACTAGTGATGGATAAATTAAAAGTTCTACATTTTTGTTTCTTCTTTTAGTTACATTTATTATATCTTTAATCGCAGCTCCTGTAGGAGAAGTGATTACACCTATTTTCCTGGCATAAGTAGGTATCTTTCTTTTATGTAATTCATCAAACAATCCCTTTTGTTCTAACTTTACCTTCAATTTTTCAAAAGCTAAATACAACTCTCCCATACCATCTGGTTTCATTTCATTACAATAAAGCTGATATAACCCTTCCTTTTCATATAGAGACACCCTTCCTTTAACTATTACTTTCATACCATCCTCAGGTATAAAATTTAAATTTCCGGCATCTCCTCTAAACATAATGCAGTTTATCTTACTAAATTTATCTTTTAGAGAAAAATATATATGTCCGCTTGTATGTAATTTTAAATTAGATACTTCTCCTTTAATAGAACAGTTAGCAAGTATAAAATCATTATCCAAAGTCTTTTTTATGTAATTGTTAATATCAGACACAGTTAATGTTTTAATATACATATTATTTAACCCCTTACGTTTAATCTGTAATTTTTTTAGTTGAAAGTTGAGAATTGAGAGTTGAGAGTGACGGTTTATTTTTAGCTATCGCAAAAAATCTTTAAACTTATATGAACCATCAATGTTTCACTTTAGCGAAACGAACCTTCAAAATTTAATTAAAGATTTTTTGTAGTGTAACGGAAAAAAATCCACATTAACTCTCCACTTTCCACTCTCAATTCTCAACTAATTAAATTGCTTCGCAATTTCCTTATATTAAGTTAAAATTTTATATGTGTGAAATTTGAGTATTTAATAAGTTATATAAATTATAATTTATTGTAAATAAAGTTAAAGACATAATTTTTGGAGGTATCAACTAAATTGAAGTCACTTATTATAGCTGAAAAACCAAGCCTGGCAATGAGCATTGTCAAGAGTATTGGTTGTATGGAAAGAAATAAT
>ENA-UOOK01006051-UOOK01006051.1-fermentation-metagenome-genome-assembly--contig:-NODE-6051-length-11794-cov-74.003578_pt1 | contig 11794 bp, 17 predicted proteins | sample MGYA00245777_ERZ724023 | MGnify/ENA primary metagenome ERZ724023 (study PRJEB28704, sample SAMN03018312) | fermentation metagenome | biome: anthropogenic terrestrial biome; feature: soil... | reverse complement strand
AAATCATCGCTCTTTTCCCCAATCTTTATAGGCTGCCAGTAAGGCTGCCCTCACCTACACCTGTTCGTACAAGGATACCTTTGGTCCCAATGTTTTTGGCCAATACCAGCCGTCTAGCCAAATGGTCAAACGCACCATTAATTTGATTTTCAATGGGCTGACCAATGTTACCCACACAGTAACTGATAAATACGAAATCGCCAGCCTCAACGACTCCGGAATGTGCCCATTCCTCATTTACGTCACTTCTGACAATTTCTCTCATGAATTCTCCTCCTCGCGCTTTATATCAAGGCGTCTCTTTCATAAATTGCATTACACGCTTTTATCATGAACTCCATAAACGAGATAAGGTCTTTTCTACGCTTCCATGGCGAATGATAATATCTTACGTCCTCATTCTTTCGAACGCGAATTGCCTCATAAACTATCGTTTCATATTTTTCGGGTATTTTCCCGACTAGATATTCTCCGGCATGTACTTTTGATGTGATGTCTTTTTCGATCAGGGTGTAATAAAGTCTTGCAATACCCAGAACGCCCCATTCGGTTTCCTTGCTAAACAAGCCTGTTATCCTGGATACCGAACCCCTGGATTTAAGACTCTCAACCCGCTTTTTCCAGTAGGTATTCACATTATCATGAAGATATTGAAGCAACAATCGCTCATCAACCGAAAAATCCAAATTCGCTGGTTGCGGGCCGAATATGGTTATGCCGTGCTTTCTTAAAATAAACCAGGTCACGATGCATGCATTACCGGAACCTTTCCCGTATTTCAATTTTCCGTCGCCAAAGTACGGAAACTCTCCGATGTCTTGAGAACTCTTTCCCACCTGATCTAGCGTAAGATAACTTCCTTCTAAATCGATTCCGGGGAAATCCCCGGTTATCTTCCTGTGGACTTTTTCGATTTGTCCCCACTCCGATGCATTCAATTTCTTATTGATAATGGCTACAAAATCAATGTCACTTACATTTTCAACATAGGCTCCCAGCGCTATTGAACCTACAAGGTACAATGCAAAAAGACAGTCCGGCAATTCTTGTTCAAACAGCTTTTGATAGCTATTCATTACTTCATTAACTTGCTTTGGTATTTCCACGGTTTTACTTGTTACTCTCATGCAAGTATCTCCCTACATCAGCAGGTATTCTGAAACTATTTAATGGCCTCTCCATATCTGGACCAACTAACACCATCACTCCCGATGTCTTTAGATTAAAAGGAAAACTATTACCGTCATTATCTCGTGTTGCTTTCATCTGATATGACCCCACATTGGAAAAATCTATTGGAATATCAGTAGACCACTTGAACGGAAACGCATCATCGCTGCTCGAAATGCCCAATTTCCGGAGTAGTTCTGGTTCATCCAAGCTATACCAAATTTCATCCAAATAACAATAAGCGCGTTCCAAAAAACCAAATGTATGAGTCTGTAATTGCAGACTTGCTCTCAATGTAATGCCGTTTTTTAGTAAGATCTTCCCGCCGCAAGAATAGCGCATTCCATCCAGCGATATTCTTGATTCAAGCCACGATGTCTTGGAGCAAAGTCCAACCGACACCTCGAGCCAACTCTGTCTTGACAACCACATTATTTTCTAACCATATTAGCAGCCACTCACTAACGTACCACCAATAAGCCTACGTTCTGGCCCAAGGCAATAAATCATGTCTTCCTTGTTTGATGAAAAATGGTCATTCCCCACATCTATTGGTTCGCTTATAATGATATAACTTGTTGTCTCGTTTTTCCGATTAGCAATCTCTTTCTAATCCCATCGTCAATCATTACGACCATCGTATTTTGCCAACATTGATTCGCACAAGGATACCTTTAGCCTCAATCGGACATCTGATCCTATTACTCTCAATCTTTGTTTTCACGGGGATAAGAACACAGAACAGTGTCTAAACCCTTTATGCCACAAAAGTACTTGCATATCGCGGTGTTCTTTACTGCACATTTGTGTTCAATTGTGTTTTCATCAGCATTCCATGGACACTCATCTTGCCTCCATTGAATATCTTCGGCTCTGCTTGTCAGGTCAATATCCATATTCGCCCCGACTAATTTGCGCATCACATTTTCCATAGAATTCCTCTCCCCAGCAGGACATCCCATTTGCTGCGTAATTCTCGACATTTGAATCGCCTACTTTATATTGGCAAGGTTATTCACTCCTGCCAGTACGTCCTCCTGCAAAATTTGTCGCATTTTTTCGGGTTCTTCAAACAATGGGCTGTGAGCAGATTGTTCAAAGGCATAAAATCCTTTCATGGGAGCCTGTAGCTTCTCAAAATAAGACTTTGCCAAAGTGTAGGATACGGTATAATCATAGATGCCTTGGCAGAAATAAGCCGGAATATCCAGCTTTTGTACTTTCTCGGTTAAATCTATGGCCATCAGCTTAAACCACATGTTAGCGGTCATTGTATTAAAGGATTTGCCACGCCATATATTTATCTTTTCGCTGAACGTGTACTCGCGGCTTTGCATAACAGGTAAAAAGACGCCACTTATTACAGATCTCATATTATGCGTTGTACCGATGCCTAACTTGTGCATCGGAGCGTCACGCATGGCTTGGTATGAAGGTGAGTTTACCTCTGCGATAGGATATTTCTTAAACTTTTCCAGCGTCCTTTTATCTCCAAGGCCTGTAAGTTTTTCAATCATGTATTCATAAGCCAGCTTTTCCGATTCCAGCTGATATGAGATCTGGGCCATACCGATGTAAGCATGATACAGTTCCGGCGCTTGTGCCGCCGCCTGAATGCCAATAAAGGATCCGCCCGAATGTCCCATGAGATAAATCTTTTCCTGCCCAAAACGCTTGCGGAGGTAATTGGTAACTTCCAGTGTGTCGGAGATCAATTGCTCGAACGTCATGGTCTCGAGGGAAATGTCAGAGCTGTAGGAGAGTCCGGCACCCCGCTGCTCCCACCAACAGACCACAAAAATATCCTCAAGAACTGCAGGATATTTCTGGGCAATCGCATACTCGGGCATACCAGGACCCCCGTGCAGAAAGAGTAGCACGGGCTTCGCTTCATCCTTGCCCTTAATGAACATCCCTTGTTCAACCCCATTGATTTTGACGTGGATTTTTTCCGAAATGCTGCTTACCAGCGGTTTTCCGTCTTTATCCAGGAAAGGTTCGGGTTTTCCAGGACTGCAGGCCAGTAATACGCCCATCAGAATAAATGCACAAACAAGTAAAGCGGCCAAAATGATCAACATAATACGTCCCACCATTTGCGAAAATGATTTTGCTGATAGTCGCTTAGTTATTGTATCTGTCACTTTTTCGCCCCCTATATATAAGCAGAGCAGTCAATGCCCGTATTGCAAAATTGAGCTTCTATGTGTAAAATTCAATAGCCTCATCATAATCTTTTCACAACTAAAGCTACATGGACTATCGATTGGACCATTCATTTCAACTCCTATGACCACAATCGCCAATCGAAGATCAAGCTAAATCAAGTCTGTATGTATATTCGGCATTCCCAGGCGTCTCTCACTTGACTTGTCCGGTACGGATGGAAACGCCCCCATGTTCCTCGATAAGCACATTTGGAATTATTACAGTATTCAAGTAATCCCAAATATCTCCTTTAATGGAACCGCTGAAAGTGATTGAGGATACTTGGCGAAATTCAAAAAGACCCTTCCAGGGTCTTTTTGATCCAAACCGAATTCCGCAGAGCTCATTAGCTTTCAAAGAAAAAGAGATCCGCCAATGTTCCATCTTGATATACGGCCTCTTGGCATGACTCCATAAATTCAAATTTCCCGTTTGTGCATTCGTCAATTATCTTCTTCCAGAAATATATAGACTTGATATTATCAGGATGGCACATTACTTCCCACTTTCCATGAAACATATTAAATATTGTCTTTGCGGCATGTCTTCCAACACCGCTTGTACGGTATTTATGCATGACAAAAAACTCCGACATTGCAAAATCATAATCCTTACGTACAGCAAAGTCTTTCAAGCAGCTTTTGGAGTATCTCTTTCTCATCGTTGTTGACTTTTACAACCTGTATATCCATAATTGCCCCCCACGCTGATTATCGCTGAGCTTTTACTTCGTAAAAACGCCACAAATAGTCTCCCCTGTGTCCAAAAATCCCGTTCCAGCTACATCCCCATAAAACTCAAATTTGCTGAATCCTACGGTTTGGATTTCGGATTGCAGTACTTCCTTAGTGAAGAAATGATCCCAGATATTATAGCAGTCCACATTATCCTCGGTTATCACAATAAACTGCCTCAACTCTGTACTATCAGCATCATCATATTGATAAACCGATTCCAAGCAAATATGTGGCTTTTCGCTGAAAAATCCGTTCTCTTCACAGTAATACCATGAACGACTTTCATCTTTTCTCATAAGAGGTGTAAATACATCGAAAATGAATTTGCCATTCGGCCTTAAGGCTTGATATACTTTTTTCAATAGAATAAGCCTGTCCGTAATTGATAACGCTGCATAATCGCAATATATTAATGTTATTACATCGAACTGTTCGAGATAATCAATTGTCAAGTAGTTTTGGTAATGGTAATCGATATTGCTTTTATTAAATGACGCTTGTTCTTTTGCATAAGCAATGGAACGTTTAGAAAAATCCACTCCTGTAACAGCATATCCAGCGGCATTAAACCGCTCTGCATATAACCCGGGGCCACAGCCTAAATCAAGGAGCGAATTATATTGAGGCGGCGGTGCAATTTTGGAAATCCAACTTACTGATTTATCGAGAAATTCAGGTTTGCGAGTTGCCGCATCCCAGTTTGGATTTAAATGTGCTTCCAGCATACCTTTTGAGATATGTTCATCATCCCAAAATTTATTGGTGCTCTGAGAATATAATGGCGGTTTAATTACATGTTTTTTAAGCTCGTTAAACATGCTGCACCTCTCCTATGTAAATTTCTATAATAATGGTACGGGATGGGATATTACGGGGCAAGATAAAAGATGGTTAGTAACCATCTTTTCGCTAGATTGCCTATTTAGGCATTGATAATACTTTGCAAGTCATCCACTAATTTGCACCATTCATGATACGACTCCGCAATATCGTCCGGATTTGAACCGAGCTTTATCACCTTAAGCAATCTTCCATAACAGTTTTCAGGCTTTAACTTGAACGAAGCAATATATTGTTTCGTTCTTTTTCTGCTGGGGAAAAATGTACTATTTGCCGCATATAGCGCCTGCAAATAATGATCAATTGAAACCTCAAGAACTTGATGATAAAAAAGCGCGTCTTTTCTCAGCAAAGCGCGTCCAAAGTCTTCCTCATCATTTATCCTACTCATATGAAAATCTAACATTTTCTTCTTTAGCGTATCTGGGTATATCAAAAGCTTTTCTTTTAAAGCAGCGAATACTCCTGATTCATCATATATAACATTGATGTTTTTTAGTGTTGCACAACGTCCAACAGGATAGAATCCCCTAATACTATCCAAATGATTACCTTCTAAAATATCATCCACATACTTTAAGGTTTCATCTATGCGAAAATACATTAACATGGTTTCTACGCCATCAATAATAAAAGTATCGCCGGTTCCCCAATCCCCGCCTTCGCACACGTTCATAACGCATTGTTGAAACAGAGTGCTATTCTTATCATAGGCTACTTTTCTTTCTTCAGAGCTTGGTATTTTATCGCCCAGGAGAAATATATCAATGTCGCTTTCTCCGGCTTTTGGAGCCGAATTCATTTTTCCAGTTTGCCCGATCGCCCTAATTTCTTCTATTGAGGAAACACTGTCCAATAGTTTTGCGATCTTGTTTTTTATTTCCATATTCGATACTCCTTGTCGTAAATATCTCCGAATATGATGACGAATCGGCAACGCGGATTTTTCTTCAATAGGCTGACCAATTATCTAGTACTCGCACGCAAGTATTTTCCTTGCAAACGCCTTTGCGCCATTTACTGCCTCTTCAGTTTGAAACGATACTAAATCGTCTTCATCTCTAACAGAATACATTCCTAGATACTTCAGCTTTGAATGCTCGCAGAGTCTTTTGATCCCAATCTCAAAAGGACCCGCTCCATATTCTCTGTCATATCCATGGGTAGTGATTATTGCCACCTTTTTGCCTTCCCATAAAGAACCCTGTGCACTGCGATAAAATTTATTGAGTCCAAAATGCCGGTCAAGTAACGCCTTCATAGGAGCAGTGCAATACCAAGAATATATTGGAGTTGCCAAAACAACACAATCACAAGCTATTATTTCGTTCATGATATCTGCAACATCATCTTGCTGTATACAGCCATATACATCACTGACATTCTGACAAGTATAACACCCTTTACAGGGTTTGATGTCTTTGTCTGATAGAGTTATGTATGTAATCTCAGATTTGTGATATTCAAGCTCAGCTAAGAACGGCTTTAATAACTCAACTGTATTTCCTTTTGGCCTTGGGCTTGCCATCAAAACGCAAAACTTCATGAAGTCAGCCTCCTGGTTATTACTCTTCACTCCAAAGAAATCAATGAGCTCCAGCCTGATGCTTTACCCTCTACCTTGAAAGGCAAATAGCGCTTTGAGTATTGCCAGCGCATCACAACCGCGCGCCGCTAATTGGATCGACAAATTTCCTTCATATATTCTTCCATTGAAAAGTTGTCATCCAGCACCTTGCTTTTCCACTCTTTTTGCAGCTTATCAAGCACAAGTGCTTGACCCATTCCGAGTGTATAATATCTGTCATCTCCTTTAACTTTGACCTTCTGATCAATATCAAGAAGTTCTTTGGCCACTAGACCATTTGAATTAATGGAGGCTTTGTATTCTGCATACCTTGCCAGTCCTTCAAGCCATTCAAAATCAATTTCGTTTTGGATATCTGCCATACTCATTTTGCATACCGTTCTGCGTCTTTCACGCATCTCTAGAAACTCTTTTGAATATGCCAATACCTCTTCATACTTCTCAGCCAAAATTGCTTGTTCAAGATAGTATGCTTCCTGCAAAATGATCTCGTTAAACTCTTGGCTATCATAATAGCCTTCGCAGACATCATGTAGTGTTTTTATTGACACAAACCTGTCTTTGTTGTTGTTTGCCTGCCATGCATGTACCTTCTCATGAATGATCGTGGCCTTATAATGTTCATCATCCAAAATAATGACTTGTGGTGGAAAAAACAGCGGTACTGCATTCACCATAAATTTATTAAGTCTATTTTGAGTTCCCATGCTGCCAATCCATTTATCGCCCACAAATACGGCAAAGGCCTGTGGATTGTCTGCATTCCTTCTAAAAATTTTCTTGCCAAGATCTGCGTTATTACCGACAAAACTCCACCCTGGAACTGCCTCATCATCGCTAATGAGAAATTCGTAGCGATCATTAAAGATTATTAAATCCGTGTCTTCCTTGAACCCCTTAATAATGTCATCACCATTATTGCAGAGGAAATCATTTGCGCTCTTAACGGCCAAAATTTCAGCAGTTGTCAAAATGTCGCTTTCTGTGTCGAGCTTATTATACTTAAGCGCACACAGACGATTATTGACAATCAGCCCAAGTACCACCACAAGAATAAATCCCAAAAAACATTTGGCTATCAGTCTTAGAATTCTAAACTTTTTAACTTTGGCCATTACAAATCCCTCCCGCATGTAAGCTAGAGCTCTATCCAATAGCGCTTAATCATCTTGCCGTCCACGCAAATTTCTTTTTCAAACACGCCGCCGTTAGCGAGGATTGTCTTTTCACTTTGTGCCCACCCCAAACACTCAATATGGGGTGATTGATGTGGTGACGAAAGTCAATGATTCCCACTACCACGCTCTCGCGCCTGTGCTATTTCGCTAAGATAACCTTTCCAATATCCTCAACTGTGCTGACAATAAAATCGGCACCGGCTTCCTCAAGTTCTGCTCTACTACCGTAACCGAAGAGAACACCGATCGAAATGAGGCCCGTTTCTTTGGCACCGATAATGTCATGTTCACGGTCACCAATCATGATTGCCTGTGAGCCATCGATAATGTTGCAGCTTTCTAATGCATATCTGATGACATCGCCCTTCTTTACTCTTGATCCATCAAGAGTGCTGCCGGCAATAAACGTGAAATACTTGGCAATACCAAAATGCTCCAAGATTTGTTCGGCAAACACTTCCGGTTTAGATGTTGCCACAATGAGGATCTTGCCATTATCTTTCAGCTCTTTTAGCAAGTCTTCGCATCCATCATAAACCCGATTTTCAAACATGCCTTTGTCTCTATAATACTCGCGGTAGTATTCAACCGCCGTATTAGCTTCCTCCTTTGAGAATCCGCAGTATTTTTCGAACGAATCCCACAAGGGTGGTCCGATAAACTTATAGAGTTCCTTGCGGTCGCTGACGGCGATACCGTATTTCTTGAGAGCATGCATCACTGCATTGGTGATGCCGATCGCTGGGTCTGTCAAAGTTCCATCAAGATCAAACAATATATACTCAAGACTCATAATCTGATGCTCCTTGTCATTTGTTGCCAATAAAGATCATGTGCTCGGCGGAACCCCAGGTTGCCGGATCGGTGGATAGCCGATAGCATAAATCAGCCCAGCACCTGAAAGTCGGTTCATCCAGCGCGTTTATGGTCGGTTCAATGGCTGCGACAAAAGGTTCGGCAGCCATCAGACACTGTTGGTGGAAACCTTTACCGGACTTACCGGCCATCAGCGGCGCAATATCACTTGGCAGGATAAAGTACGCTTCGGTAAATCCGGATTCTGGAAATTTGATACCGTCCTTGAGGAGGCTAAGGGTCCCGTCAAAGTCTTTTGCCAGCGCCTCGGGATAGTTTTTAAGCTGGTCGTTAATGGTAGCGTAACGCGTGATAAAGGAAGCCAAAATGATCCCGCCCGGCCGCAATACGCGATAAGCTTCCGCAACAGCTTGGTCACGGTCCGCTGCGCTAGTTAGATGATATAATGGACCCATGAGCAAAACGACATCAAAGCTTTGATCTGCGAATGCGCTTAAGTCCAAAGCATTGCCATGAAAGAAGTTCTCTACCGGCGCATTTTCAGCAGCCGCTTTCTGGCGGGCAAATTTAATGTTCGCCTCTGAAAGATCCAATAAAGTCACGTGATGTCCGCGCTTGGCCAAGCAAATAGAATAGCGGCCCGGGCCGCCACCCACGTCTAGAATCGTGGAGTTAGCTGGTATGTACTCATCCATGGCCCGCAGCGTTAAGGTGTATTCCATCTTGTGACGCGCCAGTCGTTCCCATTCATGTTCGACTGTTTCATCGTAGTATGACTCAATGCCCCCTTGGAAATAAACAATTTTTTCAACTTTATCACAACGTCGCGGGCGGAGTCAATTAATTCATCGTGATAATTCACATGGGATATGTAGAGAGCGCCACGAATGGCGCTCCTCATCACTTGGCTACATAGATCGTTTCGCAATCGGATGATCTTTTTTGAACTGCACCAAGTCCCACAGGTTTCCGTATAAATCCTTGAATACTGCCACTAGCCCATAGGATTGTTCTTTTGGTTCTCTTACGAATTCTATGCCCTTCGCTATCATGTTATTGTAATCTGTCCAGAAATCTTCAGTGTTTAAAAATAGAAAAACCCTTCCGCCAGTCTGGTTGCCTATAAATGGCACTTGTTCAGGTTTGGATGCTCTCGCAAGCAATATTGTGGTGCCACGTGACCCGGATGGGGATACTACCACCCACCGTTTATCTTGTTCTGGCTGATAAGTATCCTCAATTAATGCAAAATTAAGCTTCTGTGTGTAAAATTCAATAGCCTCGTCATAATCTTTCACAACTAAAGCTACGTGGACTATCGATTGAACCATTCATTTCAACTCCTAACTTTTCTGGGCATGGACACCAATTGACCACAATCGCCAATCGACGATCAAGTTAAATCAAGTCTGTATGTATACTCGGCATATACAATATCAGTTCCACGTTTTTTAAAAGAGCCTTCTTTTTCGATATAAAAGTTAAGTTTTTTTAATACTGTATTTGAACCTGCATTTTCTTGCGCCACAGGAGCAGTTATTTTTCTTGCGCCATTTCTATGACAAAAATCAATTAGGGCCTTTATCATTTCTGTAGCATATCCTTGACGCCAATAATCTTTATGAATGGCATAGCCTAATTCCCAATGCCTTTTGTCTTCGCTTGGAACAGCGCTGCAAGTTCCAATATAACTTCCGGTTTTCTTTGTAACTGCAATGAAATAATAGCAGCCATCATAAATTTCCACATTCTCTTTCCATTCCACATATGTATCATCTGCATAAGCTTTTTCGCGAGGCGGGTCTGATAAATATTTCCCCATTTCATCATCCAGCCATATATCCAAACAGAAATCAGCATCTTCTTTCTTAGTTGGCCTAATGATTAAGCGATCTGTTTCCAAACTTGCTGTCATCACAATCAATGCCCCTTTAAAAAGCCATGGAAGCGCCCCGCTATTATAATGGTACAGGATGGGATGATACGAAGCAAGATAATTAATTGCCTTTTCCGTTACGGGTATGTTCCAAACATCTGCCCACGTTATTTGGCCGAAGATCTCCCAAATTTGGCGACCACCAGAAAAGGTATTTCTGGGCTTCCAGAAGAAAGAAGTGCGTTACGGCATCTGCTTACACTATAATTATATAAGGTGAAGCTATGATTGATTATGGAGAAAAGAATTTGGAGAAAGAAATTGCATTGGTTTTTGAAGAACAATACAAAAAGTTATTTGGCATGGTTTATCGTATGACAGAGAACATCCAAGATACTGAGGATATTTTACAGAATGTATTTATAAAAGCGTATAGTAACATTAAGAAATTTAGAGGGGATTCTGAGTTATCCACCTGGTTATATCGAATAACCGTAAATGAGGGTAATGGATATCTAAAATCATGGAAAAAATTGCCTGTTACACAACTCTCAAAAGAACTGGGGTTGACGGAAAAAGAATTCTTCGAAAGTATCGAATATATTCGAAACCAAGATGATAAATTGATCATTGAAGAAATGCGGGAAAAATGTTTACGGGGCTTTTTAAGATGTATTCCGCAAAAAATGAGAGTCTGTTTCCTATTGAAAACCTGCCTTGAATTAAAAAATAAAGAAATTGCGAAAGTGCTTAATCTTACTGAAGCAAATGTAAAGGTGCTTCTGCATAGAGGCAGAGAGAAGCTTAAGGATATGTTTGAATATAGATGTAACCTCATCGATCCCCAAAAACCCTGTAAGTGCTACTTATGGATTAAGTTTATGAGGGATAGGGGATTACCTCTGCCTGAAAATGGTATTAATTATCGGGATAAAGAATTAGAAGAAGATCATTTCAAGAACATGAGTACAATGAAGCAAGTAGAGTACTTATATAAAGTGAAACATGAATACACATACGAAGAATTTCTAAATAGGCTGCAAAAGTTATCGATTCAACTATAAATATTGTAACCCTCTCCTTTCAATAGAGTCTAATCAGTATAAGACAATATGAAAGGAGTTTTTATTATGAGTAATTTATTAGAAGCAAAAATTCAATTGTTAAATGAAGGTGTAAAGTTCAAATCTGTGGTTGAAGGGAAACCTGAGATTATTACGGACTATTTGCCACCGTACGGGGACGGTTTAAGTGTTTTACCACTAGAACTGTTTCTTATTAGTTTTGGTACTTGTGCCGGAGGGGTAATAACACCCATGCTTAAAACCTGGATTCCCGTCCAATCATAACGAGGTAATATAAGAGTCCTCGAAAAGCCCAA
>ENA-UOOK01006050-UOOK01006050.1-fermentation-metagenome-genome-assembly--contig:-NODE-6050-length-11795-cov-3.293186_pt1 | contig 11795 bp, 10 predicted proteins | sample MGYA00245777_ERZ724023 | MGnify/ENA primary metagenome ERZ724023 (study PRJEB28704, sample SAMN03018312) | fermentation metagenome | biome: anthropogenic terrestrial biome; feature: soil; material... | reverse complement strand
GTTCCTCCGTAGGCAACTCCTCTGTTTTGTAGCTTTCTAGCATAGGTTCCTCCGCCCATAGATCGAAGCTCTCCTTTTTCACCGGTGACCTTTTCATAAGCTGCTAACAATTTCTGAATCAGAGCATGATCTTCCGGTATATACAAAGGTTTCGAATCGCTTTCCAAAGCCACTTGAATGTTTTGATCCCCAGCGGAAACTTTTAAGCGTTTTAATACATCCTCACCTTTACAAGTGACCGGGTATCGAATATTCAATCCAGCCGAGGCTTTTTCTCCGGTCATAGAAAACAGACCTAAGTTATTGGACAATTTACCTGACAAGCTGTCTTCCATGGCAATTCCTAAAGAAGCACCGTCCGGCTCGTATCCAATTTTATTCCATATAAAATTCAAAAAGCCGCACTCCTTTATATTAGGAAGCTTTTCATACAGATATTCCAACATAACCGCTATAGCATTCAATCCGTCTTCCGGTGTGCTGCCGTGAGCAGGGGTACCTCTTGATGCAATTACTTTGCCATATCTTTCATTAATATAATAGACTTTACCGGGCTCTCCTTTGGATATGTCCGAAAGGACTTCCAAATCGTCTTTATAGGGGGTATTGAATGTCACAGTGCAAAACTCCGGTACCACATTGAATGCACTCCCTGCTTCTATGGAGGAAATATCCGTGTATTGCGCCAGTTCATTTGTATCTTTTTCAAGATACAGGCTCATGATTCCTTTTTCCCGGTTATATGCAGGGTATCCTGCATCCGGAGAAAACCCATACAACGGCAAGGATTCTTTCTTAAAATAATAATCCAGACATTCCATTCCGGTTTCTTCATTGGTTCCGAAAATAACCCTTACCCTTCTTTTTGTTTTGATATTTAAATCTTTAAGAATCTTCAATGAATAGATTGCTGCAATGGCCGGGCTTTTATTATCCGAAGATCCCCGTCCGAATATTTTTCCGTCTTTTACAACGCCACTATATGGGTCTACGGTCCAACCGGTTCCCTCCGGTACCACATCCAAGTGTACCGGCACTGCCACATAATCTTCACCTTCTCCATACTCTGCATATCCGACATAACCATCTAAATCCGCTGTTTTTAATCCTAATTCTCGACTGATTTCCAAAGCAATTTGTAGGGCTTGATACGGGCCTTGGCCAAAGGGCTTCCCCGGTTGGGATTTTTCCATCACGCTTTTGCAACGCACAATGCGGGATATATTCGAAACGATTTGGTCCTTGTACTGATCAATTTCTTTGTAAATTTCTTTGATTGGAGCTGATTGCTCTTCATTATTTGATAACATAGGCATCTACCCTTTCAGTTTTATTTGACTCTGCTAGGTTATTATATCATATACCATCTGAACTCATGATGTAATATATTTATTGATCTTTTTCATTCACCTCTACCGTTATGAGATCATAAAATAATCAATAAATCCACAAACAAAGGCCATTACGTTACATAGTCCGTTAATATCAAGGGTTTTTACACCCTTTTTGTACTAATAAAAATACATTTTTTCGCACTTTGGTCGATTATTGAAGATAAATCGAGATAAGACGATGATTATGAAAGAATGAAGAGGTAATCTTTCGTCTTGCTCAAATTACTTTTTAAAATATTGGTTAAAAGGTTTTTGTATAATTGACTAATTTTTTTACTCACCATATAATATGCTTCGAGAATGAAAGTGGAGGAATATATCAGTGCTAAGGGGTTTCAGTAAGGTAAATCCGAATATCTACAGATATCAAAAGCGATTTCCATAACTGAATTGCACAGAAAGGATGTGAGGTTATTCAACACATAGGGTTCTATGTAGTTGATCACTTTTATGAAGAAGGAAAATGATGTCGAAGCACATATAAATTTTAACACGAGAGAGTTTTCAGGGCACCTGAAATCACGCTTGTCAGGACTATTGGCAACGGATGAGGAAATATTGTACGAAGTCATGTCCGATATGACTTTAGACGGTAATTACGATGAAGCCGGTTTAGTCCTCACGAACAAAAGATTAATTTCATTTGATCCGAAGCATCATGAATCCATATACCAAGTGGATGTCAATGAAATAAGGAGTACAACAATTGAAAAAATGTACGGTAACAGTATCTTCCAAGTTGTTTTGGATAATGAAACAATTGATGTGAATCGATTCACGAATGCAAGGGAAGATTTTTTTAATGAGTTTGTTTTGCGAATACTAGAAGTCCAAGGTCGGTCCGATGAAATCGACAATCTTGAAATGGCCAACGATCGGGAAAAGAAATATCGTTGTCCTAAGTGCGGACGAATCCTACCGGATAAAAACGCCATATGCTCGAAATGTATTGACAAACGCAAGGTCGTCCGTCGTCTGTTAGAGTATGTCAAGCCTTATAAAAAGCTGACATTCTTCGTCTTAATGTTGTCGTTGCTTGTTACACTTCTCCCCCTTATTCCGCCTATGTTAACAAGATCATTGATTGATGATGTTATTACCAACAGAGATGTGGAAAAGTTGTGGAAAATTGTAATCTCATTGGTTATGATTTATCTGTTTGACGGTATCTTTGCAGGGTTTCGAAGTTACAATCTGAGCAAGTTGTCCAATACCATCATATTCGACTTGAGAACACAAGCATTTAAAAGTGTTCAAAAGTTGACATTGAAGTATTACGACAAAAGAAGTACCGGTTCCATCATGTCCCGTGTCAGTAATGACACACAACGTTTGCAGGCGTTCATGATCAGTTTGACGCAAAACGTCATCGTTCAATTTCTGACTTTGATCGGGATACTGATCTTTATGTTCTATATGGATTGGAAACTCACGTTGCTTTCCATTATTCCTGTTCCATTTGTCATCATCGGTTCACAAATTTATGCGGAACACATGAGACCAAGATATAGAAGGATATGGAGACGCATGTCCAGGATGAATGCCATCTTAGGTGACTCCATACCCGGTATCAGAGTGATCAAGGCATTTACGGGAGAAGAACGGATTATTGATAAATATACCGATCAAGGTGAGGATTTGTTGCAAGAGCATCTATCTGCAGCAGCAAAATCCAGTGTGTATTCTCCCTTGATTACGTTTGCCGTTGTATTAGGAAGCATACTGATATGGGGATTGGGCGGTTACTGGGTCATCACTCAACCGGATCGTTTATCGGTGGGTAGTTTGATTGCCTTTATCAACTATGCCGGAAGATTTTACGGGCCGGTTCAATTCTTTGCTAACTTTAATGACCAGCTACAGCAAGCGTCAACATCAGCAGAGAGGGTATTTGAAATATTGGATGCCGATCCCGAGCCGAACTTGGGAAAAGGCAATTACATAGATAACATCGAAGGAAAAATAGTTTTTGAAAATGTTAATTTTTCCTATGAAAAAGGGAAGAATATCCTTAAGAATATTTCCCTGAAAGTTGAACCCGGTCAAACCATCGGTATCGTAGGATCCACCGGTTCCGGTAAATCAACATTGGTAAACCTCATACTTCGGTTCTATGAACCAACCGATGGTAGAATCAAGATTGACGATCAAGATATAGCAGATATCGATATCGATTTTTTAAGACAAAATATCGGCTACGTACTACAGGAACCGTTACTTTTCCGGGATTCCATTGCCAACAACATCATTTACAGTAAACCGGATGCAACCATCGAGGAAGTGGTTGATGCAGCTAAAATCGCCAATGCACACAAGTTTATCATCAAGTTCCCCGATGCTTATGACACTATACTCGGAGAGAGAGGTACCGGTTTGTCAGGCGGTGAAAAACAAAGGGTTTCCATAGCAAGAGCTGTGGTCAAGAACCCCAAGATTCTGATCTTGGATGAAGCCACTTCAGCTGTGGACACAGAAACTGAAAAGTTGATACAAGAGGCTATTGACCGCTTGATTAAAAACAGAACCACGTTAGTAATCGCCCACCGGTTATCAACGTTGCGAAAAGCCCATAAGATCCTGGTGTTGGAAAACGGTGAGATTCTCGAGTTTGGAACACAGAATGAATTATTGGAAAAGAAAGGTCGTTTCTACGATCTTGTACAGATGCAAACCGATATTGGTTCTGACATCATAAGGTATCAATAAGGAAGGTGAATAAAGATGCCATTCGGAAATTATATTACTGCCAATCAGGTGAAAGAAATTATACCGGCCAAAAACGGTGCTGTAACATTAAGTCGTGCTGACGGCGAGACCATAGAAAATATTAAGCCTAGAAGGTTGTTCCCACTAACCGGGAAGACAAAACATATTAACTTTTTGGACGCCGAAGGTGAAGAAGTTTTGATTCTGGATAACATGAAGAATCTGGACAAACAATCCAAGCAAACATTGTCTGATGCTTTAAACAGGTATTATGTGATTCCGAAGATCAGAGACATCTTGAGCATCAAGGAAGAATACGGTGTGTACACATGGAGCGTCAATACGGACAAAGGAAAGACCAGGTTTGAAGTCAGGCAGCCTAGTGTGGATATTAAATCATTAGGTGGCGGGTATGTCGTCGTTAAGGATATCAATGATAACCGGTACGAGATTCCCGATTCCAAGAAACTTGATCCGTTAAGTCAGCGGTTGTTGGAAGAACAATTGTAAGAATGAGGACTGAAAAGTCCAACCCGGAAAAAGAATCATAACATTTAAAAAGGATGTCCGAATCGGACATCCTTTTCTTTATACATATGTATAATGGTTTTATTTGATTGAATCTGCCAACTTGCCGACACATTCTTTGCAAATATTTTTTCCGGAGTAATTCACTACATCGTTTGCGTTGCCGCAGAAAATGCATGCGGGTTCGTACTTCTTGAGGATGATAGCTTCATCGTCAACATAAATCTCCATAGCGTCTTTGATTTTAATGTCAAAGGTCTTCCTTAACTCCATGGGTAAAACCACTCTGCCCAATTCATCAACTTTTCTTACAATTCCGGTTGCCTTCATAATACAATCCATCCCTTCAAAAATATATTTTTAGTGTTTGAATCAATATCTGCCCTACCATAATTTTGAATAAATTTAGCCATTTTAGTAACAACTATTTCCTTATGGTAGAAACCGTTTGACTCTTTAATAAGTTAACAATCAAACATTATTATACACTATTATTAAATTATTTCAAGTAACTATTATGCAGTTAATAATATATTAACAATTTTTTATCATAAATTATAAATTTTTTATAAATCTTTCTGCGCAAGTTAAGCCTGTTTCATACATATTACAAAGTAATTGCAATGCATTTGTTATTACTTTATCACATTTTTTGTGGGCAAATTATGAATTTTGACTTTTTTTTGATCCGATTTGATAATTTTTTTAGAATTATAGCAAAAAAAAGGCTGTTATGCAAAACAGCCTCTCCTTCGATTCTCTTTTAAATGATCTTAAAGCATAATGGCCTTTACACCTGTAATCTTACAGAAGTCAGCCAATACGTCATAAATGTCCTCTCCGTAACCTAATACAGCATACTCATTGGTCCAGTTTTCCAACAATGCATTGATGTCACATTCAGCAGTCACAAATGCATGAGGCCAGAAAGGTATGCCGCATTCAAGACGTCTCTTTTCAATCTCAGCCTTATCCGGCTCTTTGATAGTACATCTGGTAACCGTCATCTCGAATTGCCCGTTATTGCGGCCGAATCGTGCAAGAACGCCCTTTCCCTCTTTACAAACACAGTGGATGGATAATCCCCCGGCTTCCCCTTCCGTGGGTATTCCGTGTCCTGCAAAACCGGCAGGACCGGTTTCACTTTGCAGTGAAGGCGGAACCGCTCCGTCGCCGATGATTTTTATTTCATTATTGGATTTGTCAATATGCTGCAAGTCACCGTAATAAACCGGTTCGTTGCTAAGGTTAGATAACAAATATACCGTCATTAAAGTATTAAAGTCGGATAAAGTGGATGTGGGAATCCGATCTTCTAGAATCATGCTTTGAGCAAAGCATGTAGCCGAATAGTCATCCCCTAAACCGGGGAATGATTGAATGGTATACATGTCCCATTTTTCTTTTTTCAGCATTTTCTTTAGTGCAATATATAATCTATAGGATCTTTCCGAAGCGGCATCTCTCTCCGGCACTTTGCTGAACAATGTTGCCAACCGCGCTTCCACTTCCTTGATTTCTTCTTCGGTCACCGCTTGCGCTGTTTTGAGCAAAGTGGTTGTGTCTCTTGAATCAATGTCCATACCGAAAGTTTTCATCCATTGGGCAGGGTCTGCAACTCCGCATGTCTGTCCCATACCGCGGCCTCCAAAAGCGCCAATGGTGGACATGTTCAGTTTGTTCTTCAAAGTACATGCTTTTGCATAAGATGTCACTTTTGCAACTTCAGTAGGATCTTTAGCGGATCCATACACAAACTTGTGATCTATTCCTATTTCCTTCAAGCCTCCATGAAGTACCAAGCCCCCCACAGGACGCCATCCTTGGGATCCGGGATGAGTCCATATTAAAATACCTTTTCCCGTTCCCGCAAAATCACGAATGGCCGCAACCATATTCGATGCCCATACCCATGTACCGGAGAAAAGAATCACCAAATCAATTTCATCGTCCTTTTTCATAGCTGAAAAGGCTTCTTTTGCTTCCTCTTTGGTGGCCACCACCACATCGTGTTCTTTTAGCACCAATCCGTTGTCTGTCAAAGCTTTTTTAGAATCTGCAATGATTTTGTCGTCAATAAACGGCTGGCCCATCGGGTCCTTCAACCCGTCCTTGTGTACCCCGTATACGATAAATCCCGCTACCGGCTTTCTCATGTCAAAACCTCCTTGTTTAACAGTTTTTCAATGTTTTTATAATAAATTTTTTCTAATGCACCATCTTCCAATCCGATTCCATAGATCTTCCAATTTCCATGAGGGGCTTTAGGCTTATTGGAATAATCAAAATATTCATCAAATGTCTCAAGACATCTGAAATTCGCTTCATAATCAATATTAAAGGGATTCATGTCCGTGCCGAATACAATTCGATCTTGATACTTGTTAAAAAACTTTCGAGATGAGTATGGTTGCCTTCCCACTTCCGAAACCCTTTCTGCAAAATCAATGAACATGTTAGGATACTTGTCCAAGCAACGCCCAACATACCCTAGATCCTCCGAGCACGATCCCCCGTGGGCAACAATGAATGTGGTATCAGGGTTGTTCTTTAAGACGTTTTCCTGCATGATCATGAGTTGATTGAATTCGAAAAATTCTTCCCCGTAAAAACTCCAATCAGGACGGATATGCAATTCGTCATACCGCTCATTGTACATATCAATCGGATCAAAGAAAGCAATAGGATCCGCTACATGGGCCAGAACAATCAACCTTAGCTCCCCGGCTGCTTTGAATATGCAATCGATACGAGGGTCGTCAAAGGGAATCTTCTTTCCGTTTTTATCTTTCAAATACAAAGATATGTTCTTCCATACCTTGACTCCCTTGATTCCTTTGGCTTTCGATTCCTTTAGCGTTCGATACACATAACTCTCAAAATCAGCATCATCCAATCGTGACACATCCACTGTACCGAATGTAACAATAAAATCATCATTGTATTTTTGGGTTTTCGCAAGCATCCTATCCAATTCATCGCCCCAAAATCCGTCTAAGTTAATCATCCTTTTAATACCGAAGGACTTTAAGGTATCAACCGTGTTGTCCAAATCGTACAGTGTATCATAATTATCTCCGATGACAAGCTTTCCTAAGTGAGCATGAGCTTCGAACACCGGAAATTTAGCCTTTTCAATCCTTGTGGAAGGAGCCCTTAAGGTGGTGTGGGGAATATAGTTCATGCCGCATATCAAATTCGGATCTGACATACAAAATCACTCCTTTTGCAATCTGTTTACAGGCTTTATGCTTTTCCGGCACATCCGAACAAATCCATAGCCTGCATCACATTTTCCTTTATAGCCAATATAGATTCCATCATAATATTATGGTATAACAAAATACCGTTATCAGCGTTGAGTTTTTCTTTCATATGTTCCGCCGCATATTTAGCCATTCCGGTATAGTAATTCACCTTGGTGATGCCATTTGCAATAGAATTTCTAAAGTCTGTTGCATCCAAGCCCGATCCGCCGTGCATTACCAACGGAACATCAACCGTCTGTCGGATCTTGTTTAATCTGTCCAAGTCCAAAACAGGTTTTTTCAGATATACACCATGAGCCGTACCAAATGCCACAGCCAGTGCGTCCACTCCGGTGTTGCTCACAAATTCAAGTGCTTGATCCGGTTGCGTATAGTATGACTCGTCCCCTGCAACTGAATCATCTTCGTCTCCGTCGGCACCGGCGCTTTTGGGACGAACCACATGTCCTAATTCCGCTTCCACATCTACACCTAACACTCGAGCTATTTTTACAACTTCTCGGGTGTTTTTCACATTTTGATCATAAGGCAAATCCGATCCGTCGTACATCACCGCATTAAATCCCAAATGCATGGCTTTCATCACCGCTGAAAAACTCTTTCCGTGGTCTAACAATAATGCTACAGGCACATCGGCCAGCCGTGCTTCATTGACCAGAACAGGTGCCAGCTTTTCAATGGGTGTATATTTAAAATGGACTTCGGCATGACACAATATCACCGGTGCTTTCAACTCACTTGCAGCTTCTAACACTCCTCGGGTCATATCCAGATTAACAGCATTAAAACATCCCACCGCGTATTGCCGTTTTTTAGCATCTTCCAGTATTTCCTTCATGCTTACCAATGGCATATATAAAGTCTCCTTATTTATAGATATCTTTCATTGCTTGATACACTCTTTTGTATTTCACAAATTGTTCTTGATAATATTCACTCATACTTGGTTCCGGATTGTATACCTTCTTGACTTTCACAATTCTTTCGATGCCGTCCTCCACATCTTTATAAATCCCACATGCAACACCGGCTAAAATAGCCACACCGGCGGTTCCCGCTTCTGTTACATTCAGTGTTTCTATGACAGAATTCATCATGGTGGATTTTAATTGCATGTATTTATCGCTCTTTGCAAGGCCTCCCACCGCTCTTAAACGATCCACCTTCACACCTTCACCGGTTAATATCTTTGTGTTCACCATGATCTCATAGGTGATTCCCTCCAATATGGCTTTGATAAACTTTTCTTTGGTGGTATCCAAGGTTACACCTAAAATGGCACCTTTGGATTCACTGTCCATATACGGAGTAGCTGATCCCGAAAAATGCGGTAATACAAACATTCCGGAAGGTTGGTCCATCGCACTGTCCATAATATAGTCGTATGCATTGATACCGTGGCTTTCGGCATATGCTTTCTCGGCTAATCCGAATGTATCCCGGTACCAACGGACAACACTGCCGCTTGTCATGGTGAATGCATATGTGACATACAAACCGTCCACTACATGAGGTACTAATACAAAATTATTCTTCACCATACCCGGCGTGATAATCGGAGAATCAAAAGCAGGGGTGATACATTCCACCGTTCCCAATCCGTCCACAGCCAGTCCGGCTTTATTGACACCGGCACCTAATGCGGCACAGGGTTGGTCGTGTCCTCCGGCTACCAGCAGAATATCATTGGACAAACCCAATTCAGCCGCCACATGCGGTGAAATTTTACCTAGAATGGTTCCCGATGCAGTAGGTTGTGCAAAGTAGCTGCGATTGACACCGGCGCAATCTATAATTTCATCGCTCCACTTTTTATTGATCACATCAAATGCCATGCTTCTAGTTGCTAAAGAGTAGGTGGAAAAAGCCTCTGCACCTAGCATGTATAATACATAATCACCTACAAACAGAATTTTATCGATCCTGGCATAAACATCCGGTTGATGATCCTTGATCCACATTAATTTTGGTAAGGAATAGATCTTTTGAGGTTCTGTCCCCGCCACCTTATACATCTCGAAGCCCAATTGGTCTGATGTAAAACGATCCAGGTATTCTTTACCCCTCGGGTCAATGTACAAAATGGGGTTGTTCAAGGGTTCCCCCTTCTTGTCCACTGCAATGAATCCCTCTCCGAATGAAGAAGTGCATATTGCTTTGATATCGCCTTTTACTTCCTTGGCAGCCAACTTAATGGCATTTTTCACTTCGTCCCGAATGCTTTTGGCCGGTATTTCATAATATCCTTCCAGGGATATCACTGTTTTGTATTCTCTGTATGAACTGCCGGCTACATTGCCGTATGCATCCACTATGGTGGCTTTACATCCCGTACTGCCTACATCAATACCCATTAAGTACATAGTATCACTCCCGTTATTTTATTCTTCGTTATTCAGTGTTTCATCTGATTTTACGAATTTTTATATTACATTTTGCGTTGTCCGTTTGACTGTCATCAAAAATATATTCATAGCCCAAAGGCTCTAAAACTCGCCGATATAATACGTCACAATGACCACAATAGTCATGATAGGGTTCCATATGACTCATGTTTAACAACATCCTCTTTGAGGGACAATCGTGCATGGTAATGGTGAACTCTCCTTCATCTTCGTCTAACGTCATGGTAAAAGCCGCTGCTTCTTCATTGAGAGAATGTGACCAGTAGTTCCAACATCCCCTGATGCCGGCTTCTTCTACACTTTTTTTCAAGCTATCATTCAAGTATTCATCGGATATGTATTCCCAAAATTCCATGACCTTTTTCTTGCTGCCTTTTTCTTCTAAATACTTGAACAACTCGCTGTATGCAGGTATGAATTCGGTACATGATATCATAACAAGTCCCTCCTGAAAAACTTCAATACACTTTTACCGGTAGCACAATTGTATTCCAAACATTCAAATGCAAAGGGTGTTCCCTCGCAGATGGTTTCATAAACAGTGAGAGTGGTAAGTATGTACAAGGATGAAGGTGTGACCTTCATCTTCTTAAAGTGTTTTAAAGCAGGACATTCATGTATCGCAACAGTCATCAAATCTTCACTGTATTCGATCTTGCAATCAGCTTTTTCAATTTCATAAATCTTTTGAAAGTAATCTCTCAAAACACTTAAACCCTGCTCTTTCAAGCCCTGGGTCAAAGGAGCATAATAGTGACTAGAGAATGTTTTCAAATATTCCACAACACCATCCCTGCCATAGTTCTCCCTTACGAACTCCAACCCCACATTCATGGAGATATGAAAGTCCTTGTGCAGATATTCATTGTCCGATGCTTTCCTGTCCATAACTTCCTTTGCCAAAAATACCACTCTCCCCGCATTCGTCATTATTTAAAATATGCAACGCCGGATTCAAATATCAGTTGATCCTTGTTTCCCGGCACATTGATACCAACATATTTCCCTTTTCTTTCTGAGTGTGTCATTTTACCTAATATCCTACCGTCCGGAGAAGTAATCCCCTCGACACCTCCAACAGATCCACTCGGATTAAACCTGACATCCTCCGTCACATTTCCGGAACAATCCACATACCCGGTTGCAATCTGTCCTGCCTTTGCCATTTCCAAGAGTTCTTTTTCTGATGCTACAAACCGGCCTTCCGAAGAAGAGAACACCGTTGTGTGAGTGTCACCCAATTCCGATTTTATAGTCTTTTTAGAAAATCCATTTCTGCTGTTTGCTACTTTTTTTTCAGACACATCATACCTATCATAACCCAAATGATCATCCATTTCTGCTTCTAACACTTCCTGCACTACATTTTTGAACATTTCCTTCATTGCTGTTAAAACTTCTTCTGTTGATGTGAAATTTTGTGTCCTCACATAATCTTTTAATAACTCTTTTGGTAATTTCGACATAAATATAACTCCTCCTTAGTGTTTGAC
>ENA-UOOK01006049-UOOK01006049.1-fermentation-metagenome-genome-assembly--contig:-NODE-6049-length-11798-cov-7.239462_pt1 | contig 11798 bp, 10 predicted proteins | sample MGYA00245777_ERZ724023 | MGnify/ENA primary metagenome ERZ724023 (study PRJEB28704, sample SAMN03018312) | fermentation metagenome | biome: anthropogenic terrestrial biome; feature: soil; material... | reverse complement strand
GGCACAAAAGCCCCCGGAGGGAATCCCGCCCGCCAGGGCATCACCCCACCCGGAGGAAATCATCGCCGCAAGGCAAAAAACCGAAAGGAAGTGCCCCCATGCTGTCAGACCTGCAAATTGCAAAGGAGACCCCCATGCGCCCCATTGTGGAGGTGGCGGCCGACCTGGGGCTGCGGCCGGAGGATCTGGAAGCCTACGGTCCCTATAAGGCCAAAATCACCGAGGAGTGCTATGGCCGGGTGATGGACGCGTCCGCCGGCAGGCAGGGTAAGCTGGTGCTGGTGACGGCTATCTCTCCCACCCCCATGGGCGAAGGCAAGACCACCACCACCGTGGGCCTCGGTGAAGCCATGGCCCTGGCGGGCAAGCGGGCGGCCATTGCCCTGCGGGAGCCCTCCATGGGTCCGGTGTTTGGGGTCAAGGGCGGTGCCGCCGGCGGGGGATACGCCCAGGTGGTGCCCATGGAGGACATCAACCTTCACTTTACCGGGGATATGCACGCCATCACCTCGGCCAACAATCTGCTGTGTGCCTTGGCGGATAACTCCCTGCAGCAGGGCAATCCCCTGGGCATCGACCCCCGGCGGATTTTATTGAAGCGGTGCCTGGACATGAATGACCGGGCCCTGCGGGAGGTCATTGTGGGGCTGGGGGGCAAGGCCCACGGCGTGCCCCGCCAGGACGGCTTTACCATCACCGTGGCAAGCGAGGTGATGGCGGTGTTCTGTCTGGCCCGGGACATGGCGGACCTCAAGGAGAGATTGGGCCGGATTCTGGTTGCCTATACCTATGGCGGACAGCCGGTGTACGCCCGGGACCTGGGGGCGGTGGGGGCCATGGCGGCCCTCCTCCGGGACGCCTTTAAGCCCAACCTGGTCCAGACCCTTACCGGCACCCCCTGCTTCATCCACGGCGGCCCCTTTGCCAACATCGCCCACGGGTGCAACTCGGTGCGGGCCACCCGCCTGGCCCTGGGCCTTGCGGATTACGCCATCACCGAGGCGGGCTTCGGCTCCGACCTGGGTGCGGAAAAGTTTTTCGACATCAAATGCCGCATGGCGGGGCTTTCACCGGCGGCGGTGGTGCTGGTCGCCACCGCCCGGGCGCTGAAATACAACGGCGGCGTCCCGAAGGGGGAGCTCGGCGCCGAAAATTTGGCGGCGCTGGAAAAAGGCGCGGCCAATCTGGGCAAGCACATCGAGAACATGAGGAAATACGGCCTGCCGGTCGTGGTCGCCATCAACCGCTTTCCCAACGATACGCCGGCGGAGCTTTCTTTTATCGAATGCTACTGCCGGGAAAACGGCGCGGAATTCTCCGTCTCCGAGGTATACGAAAGGGGCGGGGAAGGGGGAACCGACCTTGCCGAAAAGGTCTGCCGCGCGGTGGAGCGGCCCTCCCGTTTTCAGCTCCTTTATCCGCTGGAGCTGCCGCTGGAAGAAAAGATCGCGCGCATCGCCGCGGAAATTTACGGCGCGCGCGGCGTCTCCTACACGGCGGCCGCCCAAAAGTCGCTTGAGGAGATCCGGAAGCTCGGCGGGGACAGGCTGCCCGTATGCATCGCCAAAACGCAGTATTCCCTTTCGGATGACGCCTCGCTCCTGGGTCGGCCGGCCGGCTTCGACATCACGATACGCGGCCTGAGCCTGTCGAACGGCGCGGGATTCGTCGTCGCCTACGCGGGGAATATCCTGACGATGCCCGGCCTGCCGAAGCAGCCGGCGGCGCAGAACATCGACGTGGATGAAAACGGGGTCATTTCCGGCCTGTTCTGACCGGGCCGCATTTGAAGATGGGAATTTGTTTTATTCCTCTCCCGCCGGATGAGAGAAAACAAATCCTGGTTTGCAATGAAAGCGGAATTGCTCTGCCGAAAGGAGGATATTTGAATTTGGATATTACGACGTCGTCTCCGGCCGAAACGGAAGAGCTGGGCAGGAAAATCGCGTCAAAGCTTCGGGGCGGCGAAGTGCTTGCGCTTTTCGGCGGCATGGGGATGGGAAAAACCGTCTTTACGCGCGGCCTTGCGGCCGGGCTGGGCATTTCTTCCGGGGTGAGCAGCCCCACCTTCGCCCTGGTCAACGAATACCACGGGCGCCTGACGGTTTACCATTTCGACATGTTCCGGGTAGATGGCTGGGATGACCTTTATTCGACCGGCTTTTTCGATTATCTGGATACCGGCGCGGTGCTGGTCATCGAATGGAGCGAAAATATCGAGGGCGCGCTTCCGCCGGATGCCGTGCGCATCGCGATCGGGCCGGGGAAAACGGAATGTGAGCGCGTCTTTCATTTGGAGGGGATAAAACCATGAAAATTCTTGCCGTCGATTCCACGGCGGTCGCCGCTTCCGCCGCCGTTCTGGAGGATGGGAAGCTGCTGGGGGAGTTTTTCACCAACACGCGCCGCACCCACAGCCAGACCCTGATGCCCATGGTGAGCGGGGTGCTCGAAAGCACCGGGAGCAAAATCGGGGAGATCGGCCTGTTCGCCGTTTCCGCCGGTCCCGGTTCGTTTACCGGCGTGCGCATCGGCATTTCGTGCATCAAGGGGATGGCGATGGCGCAGGACAGGCCCTGCGCCGGCGTTTCCGCGCTGGAAGCCATGGCACGCAACCTGAGCTGCCTGGAAGCCACCGTCTGCGCGGTGATGGATGCGCGGTGCGGGCAGGTCTACAACGCCGTTTTTGAAGCGGGGGATGGAAAGCTGCGCCGCCTTACGCCGGACCGCGCGCTCTCCATCGAGGATTTGTCGCGCGAGTGCGAAAAATATCCCAAACCGTTATTTCTTGTTGGAGACGGCGCGAAATTGTGCTATAATAAGAGCGGGTTTCAGAAGCTTTCCGCCGTTTTGCCGCCGGAGCCGCTGCTTTATCAGCGCGCGTCCGGCGTCGCGCTGGTCGCTTATGAAGCTTTTTTACAGGGAAAAACGGTGACTCCGGCCGCGCTGGCCCCCGTGTATCTCCGGCTGCCCCAGGCGGAGCGGGAACTGAAGAAGCGGCTGGGAAAATCAGAGAACGCGATACAAGGAGGAAGACGATGATAGCTTTAGGAGCCGACCACGGTGGATTTCGACTCAAAGAGGCGGTCCGGAAATATCTGGATGACCATTCGATCGCCTATCAGGATTTCGGGTGTTTCAGCGAGGAATCGGTGGATTACCCGCTGTTCGCCGAAAAGGTGGCGCACGCCGTCGCCCGCGGAAAGGCGGAGAAGGGGATCCTTTGCTGCGGCACGGGAATCGGGATTTCCATCGCGGCCAACAAGGTCCGCGGGATCCGCGCGGCGGTGTGCACGAACGCGTTCTGCGCGGAGGTCTGCCGCCGCCACAACAACGCGAACATCCTGTGCATGGGCGGCCGCGTGATCGATGAGGAGCGGGCGGTGGAGCTCGCCGGGATATTCCTGAACACCCCGTTCGACGGCGGACGCCACGCGCGCCGCGTCGCGCAGATCGCCCGGATCGAGGATGAGGAGACGGAGGGCCGGGAAACGCTGAACGGCCAGGTGTTCGTCATGGAGCATCCGCTGATCCAGCACAAGCTGACCCTTCTTCGCGACAAGAATACCGGTTCCAAGGAATTCCGCACGCTGGTCGGCGAGATCGCGACCCTGATGTGCTATGAGGCGACCCGCGACCTGCCTCTGGAGGTCACGCAGGTGGAAACTCCGGTCGCGATGGCCACGACCAGGGTGCTGTCCGGCAGAAAGCTGGCTTTCGTCCCGATCCTGCGCGCCGGGCTCGGCATGGTGGACGGCGTGCTGGAGCTGGTTCCGGCGGCGAAGGTGGGCCACATCGGCCTCTACCGCGACCACGACACGCTCAAGCCGGTGGAATATTACAGCAAGCTTCCGGCCGACACCAGCGAACGCGACGTCATCGTGCTGGACCCGATGCTCGCGACGGGCGGCTCCGCGATCGACGCGATCAAGATCATCAAAAGAAGCAATCCGAAGAGCATCAAGTTCATGTGCATCATCGCCGCGCCGGAAGGCCTGAAGGCCCTCACCGAAGCGCATCCGGATGTGCAGATCTACTGCGCGAACGTCGACGAACGCCTGAACGAAAACGGGTATATCGTTCCGGGGCTGGGGGACGCCGGCGACAGAATCTTCGGCACCCTTTAAGCCTGAAAACAGAAAAAAGAGAAGATCCCTAAGAGAAGGCCGGTTCGGCCTGTTTTAGGGATCTTCTCTTTTTTTAACGGATGATTCGGGCTCACAGCTTCCGGATGAAATTTCCGCTCACATCCAGATGGTCGATGAAGACGGTGAACGAGTGCGGGTCAAGGTCGCGCACGATCTTTTTGATCCGGGCGGTTTCAAATTTGGAAACGACCGTCATGAAAATATAGGTCGGCTCGTGCGTGTAGGCGCCGTAGCCGTTCCAGCAGGTCGCCCCGCGGTGCAGCTCCTGCAGGATCGTGTTGCCGACCTCCGGGTTTCTGGTGAAGATGATCGCGCTGGATTTGATGTTCTGGTAATGGGCCCGGTCCAGCGTGATCGCGGAAACGGCGGTGAAGATGATCGAGTAGACGACGACGTTCAGGTCGTAGCGGATCAGGCAGTAACCGAATACGAACGCACTGACGACCATCGAGATGCGCCCGACGCTCACATGGGGGAATTTTTTGATCAGATAGACCCCCAGGATGTCGGTGCCGCCGCCCGAGCCGCCGGAACGCAGGGTCAGCCCCGCGCCCAGGCCTAAAATCAGCCCGCCGATGATGCTGGATGTGAGCATGTCCTCGATCAGCGGGGAGGATGGGATCGGAATCACGAGCATCGCGGCGGACTGGAACAATACGGTCAGCACGGACTTGAAGAAAAAGGTGCGGCTGATTTCGCGGAACGCGATCACCATCAGCGGGATGTTGATCAGAAACAGGATCAGGCCCGATAAATTGAAGCTCCCCGGGATGCTCAGCCGCATCCCTTCCCGCAGAAGCGCGTCGATCATCTGGGCGATGCCGATAAAATTTCCGCTGAACAGTCCCAGCGGGATGATGAACAGATTCAGGCTGGCGGCACCGATCAGTCCGCCGAGAATGGAAAAAAAGTAACTTTGCAGAAGATCTTTCCTTTCGGTCTGCATGAGTCATTCCTCCGATTCGTCTTATTCGGTATAGGATAGGATACCAGTAAGCAGGGCGCAATGCAAGAGGAAAAAAGGAGAAATTCCCAATATTTTCACGAAAAATATTATGGATACAGCTTTTCCATGGAAGGGCAGAACAGTTTTGTCTTTCTCCACGTTCAGAGAGGGAAAGCCGTTGCCTGAGAGCATTTCAGAACTCTTTTTGCTTCAGTTCCGTTTTCGAGTGGACGTCCAGTTTTTCATAGGCGCTTTTCAGAACGGATTTTACGAAGGGCGCGGGGAGGAACAAAGCGTCCGCGATTTCTTTTGCGGTAAGGCCGTCGCGCGAAAGCAGGGCCGACTGCCGTTCCAGGAAGGTCAGGACGTGGGACGGAACGCCCTGAACGGTCTCTGAGTTCCTTTCATACCGTTCCCCCAGGGAGCGGATGGAAGAAATCCCGGCGGGGTCGGGGGCTGTTTTTTCCGCGCTTTCCAAAAGGCTTTTCAATCCCGGGTAATGCTCCGCGAACGGAAGGTAGATCCGGTCCGGCAGGGCAAGGGAGAGCGCCAGATTCAGGTGCTTCTTCGCCTGCAGAACGTGCCCCTCGTCCTTTTTCGCGAGCGCGAGGAAAATCAGAAGATATACCTGCGGCAGAAGCAGGCCGGCGTCCTTCGCCTTCTGCATCAGTTCATCGGCAAGGCGGAACATGGCCTGCCGGTCGTTTTTCAGCAGAAGCAGCTTTGCCTCGATCACGCCGGAAAACAGAGCGGTTTCCACCGGCAGGCAGCCGCCGGAGCCGGCTTCGGGCCGGGCAGCTGATTCGGGAAGGATGCCGCGGGAGACGGAATCCAGAAAAGAACGGCACAGATCCACGGTACGGCGGCCGCCCTTTCCCGACTGTGCCAGCTTCTCCATGCGGAAAAGCGCAGTCTCAAAGGCAGGCGCGTCGCCCCGCAGGGCGGCGGCGCGCGCAAGGGTCAGCTCGGCCGCACAGCAGACGTCATCCTGATCGCCGGCGGAAGCGAAATAAAGGGCGCGGTAGCCCTCGTTTTCGGCGGCGCCGGCGTCGCCGGAAAGCAGCAGCGCCTCAGCCCGGATCGCATGGCCGATTCCGGCGCCGTTCCCGCCCGTCATCCGCAGATACGGGGGAAGGCAGCTTTCCAAGCAAAGGATTTCGCTCTCCAGCCCGCCTGTTCTGCGCCAGAACAGGAAAGCAGCGGATGGGACAAAGAGCGGGGACAGGCGGCCGAAACGGAACAGGGCGCCCGGCCCGTTCAGCAGGGCGTACGCTTTTTTGCAGAGCCCCGAAGACCGTTCGATCCCGTACGCCTCGGAAAGGAATCCCAGCAGGGCGTGTTCCCCCCGCAGGCGCGCCCGTTCGATTCCCTTCCCGTTGGAAAGGATGTCTCCGGCCATATCGAAAAGGCGCCGGAACGGCGCTTTTCTGTGGAGCAGAAGCTCCTGGAACGCAAAGGCGAGAAGAAATTCCGGGTGGCGGCCCATGACATCCTTCGGGCATTCGTCCAAAACGGAGGCGAGAAAAGCCCCTTCCTCGAGCGCTGCAAGGTCCCAAAGCTCCGGGCCTTCCAAAGAGAGAGAAAGAAGAGATTCAAAATCGCCCGTGCGGTAAAACAGCTTCGCCGCGTGAAAGGCGTCCCCGCCCTGCGCGAGGACGGTGCCCGCCCGGTTCCACAGCTTTTTCCGGAACTCCTCGGGATGCTCCTGCTCCAGCTTGCCGATCAGGTAGTTCCGCAGGATGTCGTGCATCGTATAGGTTCCGTCCGGCTCGCGGCTCAGAAAGCAGAGGCGGTCCAGCAGCTTTCCGGCGGAATCCGGCAGCTTTTCCGTCCCCAGCATGGCGCACACCTGCCCGATGGAAAAATGCTTCAGGACGGAAGCGGAGACGAGCACCGTCCGCTCTTCCGCCGAAAGATTGTTCCACACAGTGGTTTCCAGCAGCCAGCCGATGTCCGTGGCCACTTTGAACTCCCGGGTTTCCAGATAGCTGATCCGCTGAAGCTGCAGGGCGGAGATCCAGCCCTCGGTGCTTTGGTAAACGTTATCCAGCTCTTCCAGGGAAAGGCGGACCCCAAAGGTGCGGAAATAAGCGGCGGTATCCTCCCGGTTGAAATAGAACCAGGTATTGTCGATCCGACAGGCTTTTCCGCCGCTTTCCGGAAAACGGCGTTCCGCTTCCGGCTGGGTGATGACGACAAAGTGATGGCTGTGCATTTTCGGAAGCGCCAGCTCGTTCAGCAGGCGGTCGTAATATTCATTCCGGATCAGATGATAGTTATCGATCACGAAAACCGCCGGGTCCAGAAAACGGAATTCATAAAGGCAGGCCGCGATTTCGGTCAGCGATCCTTCGCAGGGCGGGCCGATTCGCCGAAGGCGCTCCCCGGCTTTCCGGTCCAGGCGGGAAAACAGGCCGCAGATATTTTCCCAGGCTTTTACCGGGGGTTCCCCGAACGACGTGTACCAGTACTGGTGCATCTGCTCCGGAAGCTCCTGTTTCAGGTATTCCCTGACTGCGGTGGTTTTTCCGAACCCGGAAGGGGCCCCGATGATCGTGACCGGGTCGTTCAGAATATGAGAAAGCTGCTTTTTCAGGCGGCTGGAAAAATAAAACAGAGGTTTTCTTTTTTGCCGTTTCAATGGCATCTCGGCTTTTCCTCCCTTACTGCCGGGGCTCCCGGCGTTCCTGCAGATATGGCGTTTCCATCTGAGACGCGAGATTTGTTCCTGTTCTTCCCCCCGCCGAAAGCGGGGGGAAGAACAGGTCCGGGTTCGCACTCATAAGCGGAATCGCTATATTGTCTCTATATGATATATTTTTCGGATGATGGGAAGAAAAATTTACATTTATGGAAAGAGGGGACGGAAAAACGAAAAAACAGGGCCAAAAATCTCAATTTTAATGGCCTTATAGAAAAAAGAAAATCAAAAGGGGATCTGGACGAGGTGGGACAGGCAAGTTGTGGAATTTTTAAAAAAACATTTATTTTTCGGAATAATTGTGCTATATTTGGAGAGGTAAATTTTGATTACAGGGGAAATGCGGTTCTATGAACAGTCCGAATCATATTTTAATCGGGACCTTGATTTATGAATATCTGCGTGACAAGTATGGGATCGTCCTGGATAAGCCGGGATTTTTGCAAGGAAACACGTGCCCGGATCATTCGCTTTCGTTTCTGCGGCCCCACCGCATGCGCTACTGCAAGGGCATGATACGCCGCAAAACGGAGCGCCTGTGCCGGGCGGACTGGAGCGAGATCGACAGAAGAACCTCGAAAAAGCTAGGGATTCTGTGCCACTATTATTCGGATTTCCTGTGTCTGGCGCACAATCCGGAATTCAGCGGGGGCCTGAAAGAGCACGTCCGGTATGAAAACGATCTCCTTTTGTTCATGAGCAGGAATTACGACCGTTTCCGCCGCGTGGATTATGTGCCGTGGGTGCAGGTTCCTGAAAACCCGGAGGAAATCAGCGAGCACATGCGCGAGCTGTTCTTTGAAAAGCCCACCGCACAGGATGATTTGATCGGGGAACTGGTTTATGCCGTGCGCGCCTGTATCGAGCTGGCGCTCCTCGTCTTTTTTCAAAGCGTCTCCGGAACCCAGGGGCAGGTGCTACATAAGAAGTCCTTTATAGCGCTCTGATCCGGCCTGTCGCTTGCCGGGCCCTTGTGAAAAAAGCAGCTTTCCGCCGGAACGATCCGGCTTTTTTTGAGCGGCGGAAAAAGAATCCAGCGACCCGTATGGCTGCTGGACTCTTTTGTCTGTTGTATGAGCGGCCTATCCGTAGAGAAGGCTTGAACACGTGCGTATACAAAAACGGCTCCCCACAAAGTGGGGAGCGCGGCTTGTGTGCAGGCTTTCCTGCTGGAGCTGCTAACGCGATTCGAACGCGTGACCTCATCCTTACCAAGGATGTGCTCTGCCAACTGAGCCATAGCAGCAAATGGCGACTCGGAACGGGATCGAACCGTCGACCTCTAGCGTGACAGGCTAGCGTTCTAACCAGCTGAACTACCGAGCCGTATGAGCCCCATATACCAAAAATGGGATATCCGAATTGGGACAACAGTAGTTATTATATCTGCTTTTCTCCCCGCTGTCAAGGTTTTTCCATTTTATTTTTCATCCTTTTTCGCATCAGCGGGCTTTGGGCTCCGGCCTTGGCCGGGAAGGAAAGACAGGCCCCTTTTCCGCGGCTTTTCTGCCTTACGCGCGGTTGTCATTTCGCCTTGTTTGCGTTATAATAACCTCAAAGAAACGAGCTGCCCGATCCATAAATGGGGGAACAAAATGATTGAAAGATTTTTTTGGATGATAGGAAGACAGATCAATCGGTCGGTCCGGGACATCCTTCATTCCGAAAGCTTTGCGGAACTGAAAAATGAGGTCGACCGAACCGTGCGCAGCGCGTCGGCAGGCTTCAGGAGCCGCGCGGAGGGGCAGAACGCGCCGTACCGCACCGCTGATCCGGGCTGGGGAAGACGGCGGGTCCGCTGTCTGCCGCGCGGCAGTATCTCCGGCGTTCTGCTGATCCTGTTCGGGTCGATGGGGCTTTTGGTTGCCCTTTTGGCGGCCGTTTCCATACCCTTTCTTCCGTCGATGGATGCGCTGCTGGGCGTTCTGTTCGGCTTTGTCGTTCCCTGCGGGGGCGTCTCCGGCTTCCTGCTGGCAAAGGGGATCCTGCTCCGCAAAAGGGTGGGAAGGTACCGCAGCTATCTTGCCCGCATGGGAAACGCCACGTTCTGTCCTGTGGAGGAGCTTGCCGCCTCCGTCGGAAAACCGGCGAAGTTTGTCCTGAAGGACCTGAAAAAAATGATCCGCCTGAATATGCTGCCGGAGGGCCATATCGACGACCAGCAGACCTGCCTGATGCTGGGGGAAGAGACCTACGAGCAGTATCTGGAGGCGCAGCGCTCCATGAAAGAGCGGCAGCAGCGGGAGGAGAGCCGGAAAAAAGATTCCGAGACGAACGCGACCATCGCGCAGGGCAGGGAATACCTGGAGCAGATCCGCCGGGCGAACGACCTTCTTGACGAGGACGAAATTTCGCACAAGCTGGACCGCATCGAACAGGTGTCTTCCAAAATTTTCGATTATGTCGAGCAGCATCCGGAAAAGGCCGCGGAGCTTCGGAGGTTCATCAATTATTATCTTCCCACCACGCTGAAGCTGGTCAACGCGTACTGTCAGTTTGAAGCCCAGCCCGTGCAGGGGGAGAATATCACCGCCGCAAAGGATGAGATCCGCAAGGCGCTCGACACCATCGGCACGGCGTTCGAGAACCTTCTGGACAGCCTGTTCGGCGACGTGACGCTCGATATTTCCACCGACATCACCGTCCTGGAAAACATGCTCGCACACGAAGGGTTGACCGGCGAGGACTTTAAAAAGAAAGCTCCGTAAAAGCGGATTCCCTGGTTATTTTTGTCCTTTTTTCCATTCCAGAAATTACATTTGAAAAAGGGTTACAGAAGTGTTACACTCTAGTTGTTCCGAGAGAGGAGAACTCTTTTGAGGATAATCTGGGAAGGGAGGCCGCTGTTTATGTCTTGTCAGGAATTGATGCAGCTGCTGCTTCAGTATCTCGGTCAGTGTGCGAAATAACGAAAGAAAAAGAAAAAGCTCTGCCGCGGCCCCGGTTTTCCATACGGGGCTGGCCGGCGGAAAATAAAGATGGATGAAAAAAAGGAAGCCGTGTGCGCATGGCTTCCTTTTTCGTAATTCTTACAAGCGCTCTTAATGATTGGGAGGCAGAAGTTGTCGTCCCCGCCGGCAGAGAAAAACGGAATCGGAAATGATGAAAGCTTCCGGCAGTGCGAAAAAAATCGATGGAAAAGAATGGAACCAAGGAGTATAATAAAGCCTGTCATCTGATTTCAAGGGGGAGAAAGCATGAAAATTCTTTCCGGGGAGGCCCCGAATTTTACCGGAATCGTCATTGGGTTCGGCGCGTTTTTTCTGATCGGAATCCTGCATCCGGTCGTAATCAAGGCGGAATATTATTTCGGCAGACAGATCTGGCCGCTTTTTCTGGCTTCGGGGGCGCTCTGCATCTTCCTGTCGGTTCTGGCGGAAAGCAGCGTCCTTTCGGCGCTGCTTTCGGTGCTCGGTTTTTCCCTGCTGTGGGGCATCCGGGAGCTTTTCGAGCAGGAGCAGCGAGTGAAAAAAGGCTGGTTCCCGGAAAATCCAAACCGGAAGGAAAAAGAAAATTCCAAGGAGAAAAAGAAATGATTTCCGGCATCCGTCAAAACGCCGCCTGCCGTTTCCTTCCGCGCGGTATTTTGACGGGATCGGTTCTTTTTTCTTCCGGGGGCCTTCGTCCATTCGTAATTTATTCATATATCCTTTTTAAAATATTGATATTTCTTTCATGCTTCTTCCATATTCTTACCTTATACTAAGAACTGTTCCAATCAAGGAAATCAAAAAAAATACTGCCGCATAAGCCTGTGGAAGGACGGAATACCGAACCGCAGGCTGGCAGACTAACAGCAAGCTCCTCACAAGAGAGGATTTTTCATAAATTGTTTGCTTCATTTCTCTCTCCTACAGCCGCCCCTGGCCAGGGGCGGCTCTTTTTTGTAATACGAAAACTCCCGGCTATGCCGGGAGTTCAAAAGAGCTTTAGCGGTGAGCAAAAATGCAAGCTAACCTCTACCCACAATTCTGCCGATTTCGGTTTCAAAGCAACATAGGCA
>ENA-UOOK01006048-UOOK01006048.1-fermentation-metagenome-genome-assembly--contig:-NODE-6048-length-11799-cov-38.776141_pt1 | contig 11799 bp, 11 predicted proteins | sample MGYA00245777_ERZ724023 | MGnify/ENA primary metagenome ERZ724023 (study PRJEB28704, sample SAMN03018312) | fermentation metagenome | biome: anthropogenic terrestrial biome; feature: soil... | reverse complement strand
CGATCTCTGAAAACAAGTTTCGAAATCGCACCCGTTCCTCCGGATCTAATCCAGCGGTAGGTTCATCGGCAAAAATCACCTGAGGCTCATGAATCAACGCCTGGGCGATAGCCACTCTTTGTTTCATGCCTCCGGAGAATGAGCCAATTCTTTTCTTCGCTTGATTCGCCAGGTTCACTTGCTCAAGTCGTTTAAATATCAAAGGACGGTTAATGTCTCTCCCCGAAAGAATGAGCATGTATTCCAGAAACTCAATTGGAGTTAGATTTGGATAAAGGCTGAATTCCTGAGGAATAACCGCGATTCGCTTGCGCACCTCATCAATTTCATTGATGCAGTCATAACCTGCCACGCTGACTGCTCCTGATGTCGGTTTGAGCGTCCCAGTGAGTATTCGAATTAACGTTGATTTCCCGGCACCATTTGGACCCAATAAACCGTATACCCCGCGAGGCACATGCAAATTCACATCATCCAGAGCTTGCTTGTCTTTTCCATAGATCTTGTTCAACCGTTCTGTAGTAATCATGTCACTAAATACCTCATACAATCCTTCATGGAGTTAAAACAAATAGTGGAGCTGATAATTATTCGTTATTTGCTAACAGTAATCTTGTTAATCTAAACTACTGATACGGGCAGATTGAAGGCGTTTTACAGCGGGCTTCATAATATATTATAGTTGTCCCAGTGCTTGTGTCTGAGCATTGTCGAAGCTGGTGGGTCTGCACTCCGGGCCACCATGTTTCGCAACATAATCCATCATCAAACCAAGGACCACAAGAACTATTAACTCCAGAAGATGCGCTGACTGGCTTATTAAACAAGGCCACGGATGAAAGCAATAGAATCATTATTACCATCAACCCGATTAGCCGACTGACATTTTTCTGTGTTAATGATTTGTACATCATCCCTCCTAAGGATTATAGTTTATCAGTTCCACTATTTGAGATTTCGAACTCGCATAACCAATGTTCCTTATGACACCAGGTTCATCAATGAAGGCAAGTGTCGGAGTTCCAGTAATGTTGTAATTCTCAAAAACTTGGCGAATACCAGACAGCACCTCCCAACCTAATTGTGTAATGTCTAAATCTTCTTCAAGAAAGATAGCATTCTCCTCGGGTGTATTGGTCGTAATAAGAATAATTTTTATATCCTGATTACTTCTTGAAAAATCTTTTAACTCAGGATACAAAGATTGGCATGCCTGGCATGAATGGTTAGTAAAAACTAAAAGTGTCGGAGATTCAATAAGTGATTCAAGTAGAACACTATCCCCTTTTTCATTTTTAAGTTCACAATCAATTAATTTTTGATTTATCAAGTCTTGGAACTCGCTTGTACCTACGTTAACATCCTCTTTGTGAAAGAAAGCTTTTAGTTGTTGGATGCCCACAAAATTAAAGATAGAAAATAAAGATTGAACAACTAATAGAACCACGATCGTTCCTAAGAAAACAATTTCAAGGTTTCTACCCTTTTCGCTCTTTTCATTTTCCATTTCAAATCCTTCCATCTTCTTTTTAAAAAGTTCTTTAACAAAGTAAACGTTTCAAATGCGATTAATGTTTCACCTTTCAAAAAAATGCTCAAAATCGAAAACATAAAAACATTCTCATATCGTATGAACGAAAAAGTTCTTGCCTGAGAGTATGCACACAAGGTTAAGGTAGAAACTAGAGTGAAAAGAGAGACCAACAATACTTTCAATACAGGCAGCAAAGTTTGAATTGAGTAAAACTAGTTGGTTTCAACGAAGTTGATTTTAAAAATAATTACTATCTCCAGATCAAATTGAATATTAAACAATGACTCGAATTCTATATCATCTTGTACCGCTTGAAAACTGAGTTTCAGTCAGCTGCCTTACAGGCTTTATCCCAAGAAGTTAATGAACTAGCTCAATCCTAATCTCACAACTTGAAGCTTAACTGACGATAGCCAGTATTGACGAATCAGATACATTTCTTCTTACTTTCTATCGACTATTTAGGTGAATTGTCGAGGAAGGTATAAGGGCATTATCCACGTGTGTAAGGAAACGCATCAACATGTAATGCTAGGAATTGAACTATCAAAAGAACAGCCACTGAAACACTTTTATGATTCACTCCGTTTAATAAATATGACGAGGTGTTAGTGAACCAGAACAAGCAAGAAAAATATTGGTCACCATGAAATCTTCTAAACTTGTTTTGAACATCCTGTACTTTGGACTGTCTGCCATTTTATTGTTCAGTATTCATGGTGCTTGTTTACCGGCTTGTACCACTGTTTGAAAGCGATAAGTGAAAAAACAATAAGGAGCATATCATGCATGCAAACAAAAATATCAAAGCCACTTATTTGTTGCTAAGTGTGGGAACACTTCTCTTAGGATTACTCGTTTCTCCAGGTCCTACAGTATCTGCCTGTGACTCTTCTTCTTTATTCTCATCCAGTTACTTTTTTATTGATGATCACAATGTGCACAAAGAACTGAGCTTTCTCGATGACTCTGGTTTTTCTTTTTCTTACCCAGACGAATTTACTCTTTATGAGAGATTTCGACAAGAGACTCCCTATTCAGAGCCAGAGAAGATATTGAGAAGGATCTCTTTAGTAGACGAACAGATGTTTTTAGATATTGATATCTGGTTAAAAAATGGAAAAGCCATTACTAACTGGCTCAATGGTCTTTCAGAAATTTTTGATTATAAAGAAGTAAACTTGCTAGAATCAAAAACAAGTTCTGACAAATATACTGTTGCAGCAATAAGTTATACAACGGGTTCGTATCCTAGCTTACAACTCTCAATCGAGATGAAAGATCATTTTGTTCAGCTAAATCACAAGTTTACCAACGACATCAACGATCTTAGGATGTTTGTTCACATCGTAAAATCAATTAAATTGGACAATAACACCTCGCTGGACGAAATCTTCGGCACCATTATTACGGTATCGTTGGAAAATTACTATACTCTAAACCAAAAGCTCATTGATGAAAAAGAAGTCATCATATCTGCCGAACGATGTTGTGGATTATATAGCCCTGGGAACCCTTTCCAATGTTGTGATACAAGTAGCTCGTTGGGAAATTGTACGTGGCACGTTTTTTATATGTATGGTGGTGTGCCTTTTAGAGGCAATGCAGATGAATGGTATTACCAAGTTTATATTACTCCTGGATGGGAATCCTCTAATACTCCTCCTTATACATCACAAAATATTGGATGGCATGAACGTGGGGATATGGGGCATGTTGCTTATATTACGAGCCATACATCTACAGTTGTAAGCGGTTCCGAACAGAATTGGTGTCAGGCGGGATGCCCTAGTCGCTTTTATAGTAGGTCTGCCAGTTTCTTTGAAAAATATTTATATAGAATAAGAGATATCATACCTACATCCACACTGCTAATTATTGATTGAGGTTATCTGATGAAAAAAAACTATGCGATTACTATAGCATTTTTGTTCTTCTGGCTTAGCGCTTGTGGGGTGACTCCAGGTCAGGAAGAAACTATTATCACAAACAAAACTATCACAGACTTTGAAGCACAGACGGAAGCTCCTTCACACAGCTCAACCCCAAATGCAACCACTGAACCAATGCCAACCAACCCATCAACTCTTACACTAACAGAGGCGCCCTCCCCGACACCGGAGCCTACTCAGACCCCTTTACCCTCGCAAGAGGAAGGAGAATTTCCTGACATGGAAACCACATACGAGGCGATGCTAACCGACCGGGAGATGCGGTTGGCAACCATGGTGGCTCCTGTTCTGGAATGTGAACTAGCTCCTCGTGTTATGGGCTGGCGCAACTATCGCATTGAAGAAATTGGTCTGTCCATGCAATTGCCCGCGGATTGGTCAGATGTTGATTACACTACCTATCGACCAAACCAGTTAAAAATGTTTAAAGTGAGCACCTACGGTGTTGCAAGCAGCAGTGCAATGATATTTGGAGAAGGGGTCACTTTGCATGTTTGGCATGAACCCGAGACAAAACTCATTCCTTTCATAAAAGAGCTGCGAGTGTGGGCAGCAAATCAAGAGTACAATTATGCGACACTATTCTCTCCTTTGCCGCATGTTAACTCGATGGTGAATGGTCATCCGGCTTCAATTGCATATGTGCCTGAGCAAAACTTTGGAGAAATGGGGTCTGAGGCTAATATCGTCGTAGTTACCAAAATCGGGGAATACGTGATTTTAATGATTTACCAACCCCGTCCTGCATATGACCCGACCGAGACATTAGCCACGATTTTGTCTAGCCTCACAATTAACGGACTCGAAGGTGGGGAAACGGATATCGCTAAGACTGTGCACTGCCAGATGATTCTCTTTTCATGTCTTAGCCAGTGCCACTTCAAGATGGATGAATTGACCGATGACAGCATATTTAGACCATAAAACGATAAAGAATAATCGCATTCTTTTGAGATGCTTGAGACGCGAATGACAAGATGTCCTACTCTTACGCCAATGTCAAAGGTCAGGTCATAAAAACCTCTCCTCCCATAGGGCCCGGCCCTTCTGTTTTGTTTACCTATGACGTGCTTGGCAGACTGACCCAAACAACCTACGGGAATGCAACTACTACAATTCAATACAACCCTGCTGGGCTAAAAACTCAGATAGTAGATCCGGATATGGGAACTTGGAATTATACCTATGATGCCCAGGGAAATTTGAAGACACAAACATCCGCTGGCATCACCACTACGCTCACTTACGACGGGCTTAACCGGGTGCTCTCCAAGACTTACAGCAATGACTCTCCTTCTGTAACTTATAGCTATGATGCCAATGGAGATGTTGGTTATCGCACTGGTATGTCAGACGAGACCGGTGCGACCACTTGGGATTATGATGCCAGAGGCCGATTGATCAGAGAAATGAAAACGGTATCTGGACGGAGCTTTATTACACTTTACACCTATAACAGCGCAGACCAAGTAACGTTCATGGCCTATCCGAACAATGAGGTGCTTAAAATCACTCATTTGCCACAGGGAGGTAACGATACTGTCGGTTCGTATCTGACCGGAACCCAGGTCGATTCAAACGGCCGTGTCAGCACAAGGACTTTCGGCAACGGAACCACGACGGATATGCAATACCATGACTGGCTGACCGAAGGAGGCAGGCTATCCACACTAAAGAGCGGTCAGCAAGGTTCACTGTTGGATCTACGCTTTGCCTACGACAATGTTGGCAATATCCAGACCATCACTGACGTTCTCAACAGCAATCAGATCCAATCTTTCACTTACGATTCTTTGAACCGTCTGACTTCAGCAAGCACGAATGCAATTGGGATCGGACAGTATACGCCACAGTCATATACTTACAATACAACCACTGGCAATCTTAGCAACAAAAGTGATGTAGGCGCTTATACATATTCAACAGCACAACCTCATGCAGTTACGCAAGCTGGAACCAACAGCTATGCCTACGACCCGAACGGCAGAATGACCAGCCGAACGGTCGCTGGGGTGACTTGGACATACGCTTACGATGCCGATGGTCAGCTCACTCATATAAAAAAGAATAATCAACTGGTCAGCGAATATGGCTATGATGGCGATGGAAACAGGGTCTGGGCAAAGGATTATGAAGGCTATTCAGCAGGTGAGTTCAAAGAGACGATCTATATTGGGAATTATTATGAATTTGTGACCGAAGTCTTAACCCCTGAGCCAGGTGAGGGTTGCGCTTGTATGGGCTACTATTGCACCTACCTTCCGCTGTTGTTCAAGAGTCCCCGTGGAATATCGTATTATTACGCTGATGGTCAGCGAATAGCGATGAAAGATAACGAAGGGGAGGTAAGTTATCTTTATGGTGATCAGTTGGGCAGCGTCAGTGTTGTGGCGGATTCGAGCGGAAACCTGGTAAGCCGAACTTACTACGAGCCCTGGGGTGAGATCAGAGACACCGAAGGCACCAGCCCCACCGACTATGCTTATACCGGGCAGAAGCAGGAAGGCGATATCTACTTCTACAACGCCAGGTGGTACGACCCGCAGCTTGGTCGGTTCATGCAGGCAGATACGATTGTGCCAATAGCCCAGGGCACGCAAGCGTTTGACAGATACGCATATGTCAACAATAACCCGATGAGATATACTGATCCAAGTGGTAATTATTTCAAAGAATGCGGCGATGATGATTATGGGCGATGTGGAACAATTCCCCCAGCACCAACTTATAATATCTTCGTATGTGGAATAGGCGATGGAATTAATTGTGGTGGAACGGATATCCAATCGCCATTAAATCCCTATAACACTTGGTCGGGCCAAAACGTTTATTATGACGTTGATAGCTATGGTAATAAAGCGAACACAGCTGCAGAAGTTTGGAATTACATAAGTAGTCTATCACGAAGATCACGAATCCGTTTAATTGGACATAGTGCAGGAGCAGATACGATATTACTTGTGCTAGAGATCCTTTTTAACTCAAGTAATAACTTGGATGTAACAGGGGTAGTACTTTTAGATACAAGTTTATCTGGGGGTCAATATAAGAATGTAGGGGACATGATGCAAATCGTAGATGACCTGTTAGGCTCAGGGATGCCTTCATATTTCGTCACAACGACTGACTATCCAAATGATTCTGATACCAAGTATACATGGCAATTTTTGCCGGTGACCGATGAAAAAAAATTTCCGAATTACTATTATTACGACTTGAGAAATGATATTAATTACGACGATCTTTTACATAAAGACTTAGCTCTCGATGTAGACATTGCAGATAAAATATGGTCCTGGATAAAAGGAAAATAAAAGATGCAAAAGATAAAAACACTTCTCCTTTGTTTGTTATTAATGTCATCAGTCAGCTGTACTATGCGTGCGGATGAGGTTGTTGTTGGAACAGGTTTAAATGAGCAATGCCTGGGCCCCTTATACAATTCTTCTTTCCCAGTTGGTGATGAGGCGTTTACATTCATTGCCACAACGACACCAAAGCCGTCAATTCTTGCTCCCGCAGCCTGGCAGAAGGTGAGCGAATTCTCTTCTTCTAATGGAGAAATATTGGATCTGCACTTTATTTCAATACAAGACGGTAATCAAATATTCTGGTTTACCGCTAAAGAAAAAGACGAAACCAGAATCTGGACTTACAATGTCAACGATAAAGTATGGAAATTTGGGCCATCTGTTTCAAAAGAAGCAGAACTATTTTTTGACAATTTTGGTAATGTGTGGATACATGAACCTCTACATGAAAAGCCTAGTTCACTTTACAGGCTGAATCCAGAGACGCTGGCTATTGAATCTGAATCTGAGAAAAATATATTATTTGCTGAGAGGAACATAAAACACCTTGCAACAACCCCCGATGGCAAGCTTTGGCTTATTGTGACTTATGAACCTCCCCAACTTCACTTGTATCAATATGATCCCTTTACTTTGGAACTGACTGAACATCTAACACCTGACAACTACATTGGATTAGCCACAGATGACAAAGGAGTTGTTTTTATGGCCACCCAAGATGGAATCGTTCAAAGCTATGATTCTGAAACCGGAGAGCTAGATGAGCGTCATATAAATACCTATAATGGTCCTATTCCCACCAATTTTATTAGTATGCTGACAACAGATGGGAATGAACTTTGGTTAAGTGATGTGGAAAAGTTTCAGATTTCTGATGAAGGGCTGATCAATCCTCAAGTGATATTGCGGTCTCCAGTTTTTGTTACAACACAGTTTAACGGCTATCAGCCCCTAACCTGGGAGAGACCTGATCCACAGGTCGAAACGGAAGATGGACGGATCTGGTTCAAGTCTAGCAGGGGTTTAGTCTGGCACCAGCCGGAGACCGGGGAATGGTGTATGTTTACATCTGCGGATAGTAATATTGTTAATGATACTCAAGGCAATCTATGGATCGTTTACGACAATGCGCTTTACATGCTTCCAGCAGAAGAGACGAAGGCGAAGGAATAAAAAAGCTCCCATCAGAGATTGTGCCGTCCACGAGATGGTTGAAATTACCGATGATAAAAAGTGGATGAGTAGGTTTGTATATTATGGCGATGGGAAGCGAGTCTGGGCAAAGGATTATGAAGGGTATCCAACAGGTGAGTTGAAAGAGACCATTTATATCGGTAGCTACTATGAATTTGTGACCGAAGTCTTAACACCCGAACCAGGTGCAGGTGGTGTATGCACAGGCATCTATTGTACTTACTTTCCGATGGTGTTTAGAAGCCCACTCGGCATATTGTACTTTTACGCAGATGGTCAGCGCATTGCGATGAAAGATAATGATGGTGTGGTGAGTTATCCGTATGGCGATCAGTTGGGCAGCGTCAGCACGGTGGCGGATGCAAGCGGAAACCTGGTCAGCACAACCCTCTACGAACCCTGGGGCACCACAAGGCATAGTCAGGGCACCAGACCCACCGATTACGCTTATACCGGGCAGAGGAAAGAAGGAGACATCTACTTCTATAATGCTCGCTGGTATGATCCTCAGTTAGGCAGGTTTATGCAGGCCGATACGATTGTGCCATCGAATCTCTTCAGAGAAAAAGATACTGAAGTCAATCTTGGTCGTATGGTTCTTCAAGCCAGTTTTTCATCGACCGAAGAAACAGAATCTTTAACTCAATGGAACCAAGGCGTAGATAGAGTTTCTCAGAGCAACGAATATGTCCACAGTTTAATTCCAAGTGCCTTCGATCGATACAATTATGTTTACAATAACCCACTCATTTTTTTGGATCCCACAGGACACTCAGCCATACCAGCGGATTCTTTGTTATCTGATATTCTAAACTGGGCGAGAACCAACTTAACAGTAATCTGGCGCCAACCCCCTGAGTTTTTGAAGCAAGCTCTTTTCAATCATGGAGGTCTTCGAGGTACAAGAATATTCATGGTTGATAAGCCCGGTATAAACCCAGATTATTGGCATTTTAACTCTGATTTAAAAATATTTTCCAGTCTGAACCACAAAAATATCGAACCTCTAGTGATTGGTATCCAAACTTACATAGTCAAAATTTTTAATTTTCCTGGAGAGTTTTTTTTACCAATATTTATATTGCCGCCTGATGTTTTTCCTATCTTTGTTCCTCCCCAACAAACCAGCAGACTAAGTCCTATCGTAATGATTGAATAAAAGGTATAGTGTTATGAAAAAAAAATACAACTATGTTCTAAAAAAGTTAAATGGGTATAATCTCTTCTCTCTATCGAATACCTATTATTTGCCTGTTTCATCAAGCTTGGCTCTATATAAAATTTTGGCTGATGAAGTTATTCAAAGTGCTACTTTTTTCTCCGTGAGTCAATTCTATGACGAGAGGCAGGATTTAATTCAGAATAGCTTAGGTTTAGCGCAAGAGATGTATAGTAAGTATGCTTTAAAAGCATTATCAACGGATTCTTTCTACAGTTCTACTCTTGCTCAGGAAGGTGCTTCAAATTATATTATACATTTTTTTGGGCCTAAGCACTTAAGCGCCCTAGATCGAATTATACGTTATGGGGGAAGTAATCTCCTTTCAATCATTTGTGGTTTTGAGAAAGATACCCCTGACTGGTTATCGACTGTTTTAGAATTAGGAAGAAATTTATCACGAGTCAATCATGGTGAGGATTTCCAGAAAAACATCCTCAAAACACTAGAGGTAGTCAATGGTATTCTAATTATGGAAAACAACAGCATTAATGCTTTTTTTACTAATAAGTATGAAGGAGAACTGATCAACCGAGTGAGGAACTTCTTCGCACAAGAGAAGCTTCCCCTAAAAAAGGACGATAACTTGCTATCAGATTAATCTTTATAACTCTAAAACGATTATTACGAATTATTGAATAGAAAAGGTATACCAAAATGGAACTTGACGAATTCAGTAAACATTATAGGGAAGAACAAAAGAAAATAACTTCTGATTTAGAAGAATCAGGTGTTTTTGTAACTGATATTTACCAAGAACTTCCAAGAAACAAAACCGTATGGAAGAAAGCCTCTCCAACATTAATAAAATGGCTACCAAAAGTGACGAATACTGGATTGCGAGAAGCTATCATCAGATTGCTGAGTGTTCCTTGGTTAAGAGGAGATCCAGTTGGAGGAACCTTAATGAATATAGCGCTTGACCCAACTATTTCCAGTGGTTTGAGGTGGGTGATCGGAAATGCTATAGAGGTGATTGCCGACGACAATTCTTTCAGCGATATCAAAAGATTGGTCACAAACCAGTCCTTTGGTACTGGCAGACAAATGTTTGTCATGGCGCTAGGAAGAATAAAAATTCCTGAAGCTATACCCCTGTTGGTGATTTTATTAAAGGACGATGATATAAATGGTCATGCGATAGCAGCGTTAAGAAAGTTAGAAGCGGTTGAAACCATTGAAGAAGTACGAAAACTCGCCGATTATCCCAGAGCCTGGGTTCGAAAAGAAGCGCAAAAAACCGTTCGTAAATTTGAGAAGATAATAGCACAACAAGCAGCAAATCCTGATAAATGATGCCTGATCACATCTGGTCACAAATCCCATTCATCGTCTATGCATATGACCAAGATGACGACATCACCAGCCGGATGGTTGAAGGGGTGGAGTGGACATACACCTATAATGCCGATGGAAAGCTTACCCAAATAAGAAAGAACAATCAATTGGTCAGCGAATACGGCTATGATGGTGATGGCAAGCGCGTCTGGTCAAAGGATTACGAAGGCTATTCCGCAGGTGAATTGAAAGAGACGATCTACATTGGGAACTATTTTGAGTTTGTGAGAGAAGATGAGGCTGCGGGGCAAGGTGAGGGTGGGGTATGTACGAGCGCCTATTGCAGCTACCTTCCGATGATATTCCAAATGCCACGCGGAATATCGTACTATTACGCTGATGGTCAGCGCATTGCGATGAAAGATAAAAATGGGGTGGTGAGCTATCTGTATGGCGATCAGTTGGGGAGCGTCAGCGCGGTGGCGGACGCAAGTGGAAACCTGGTAAGCAAAACGCTTTACGAACCCTGGGGCACCACAAGGCATAGCCAGGGCACCAACCTCAGCGATTACGGCTATAATCAAAAGAGGGCATTTCCCCGCAGCTTGCTGCGAAAAGGGATAAGATAGAAGGATGAGTGAGACATGGAGAAAGAGCCACAATATCAGCATCTTAATCTACCACTATGTGTGTCCTGCAAAGTACAGAAGAGTAGTGTTCAACGCGGAAGTCGAAGAAGTACTGAGAGAAGTATGTCTGGAGATAGAAAAAAGGTATGAGATAAAGTTCATCGAAATAGGCACAGATAAGGACCACGTGCATTTTCTGATCCAATCAGTACCGATGTACAGTGCAAAGAAGATAATTCAAACGGTGAAGAGTCTGACAGCGAGAGAGATATTGAAAAGGGTACCGGAAGTAAAGAAGCAGTTGTGGGGAGGGGAATTATGGACAGACGGATACTATGTAAGTACAGTAGGCCAAAAAGGAAGTGAAGAGACGATAAGGAAGTATGTGCAAGAGCAATGAAAAGAAGAAGAATATAAGCGGATCCATAGAGATGGGCAGCTTAAATTATTTTAGTGTAAGAAAAGGATAGAAGCTGGATACCCCGCAGCTTGCTGCGGGGAGGCTTCATTGGACAAATGCAGGAAGGAGATATCTGTTTCTATAATGCAAGGTGGCCGCAGGTCCGGGTAGGGCAGGGGAGGTGATTCGACCCCTAACTCGGGCGTTTCAGGCAGCCTTAGTAATCCAAGCGGTTTTCGTCACTAACTGATTATTCATATATCGATGATAGCTTCGTGGGTA
>ENA-UOOK01006045-UOOK01006045.1-fermentation-metagenome-genome-assembly--contig:-NODE-6045-length-11805-cov-4.076085_pt1 | contig 11805 bp, 8 predicted proteins | sample MGYA00245777_ERZ724023 | MGnify/ENA primary metagenome ERZ724023 (study PRJEB28704, sample SAMN03018312) | fermentation metagenome | biome: anthropogenic terrestrial biome; feature: soil; material... | reverse complement strand
ACGTCATTAAGTAGATTATTTTTTTCATTTTGAAGACTCGATTTCACAGAATTAAGCATGGAAGTTAACTGATAATTCAAATCAATCATAGACTGGTTGCTGCTGGATGCTATTCTGGCCAATCTGTTCCGTTCTAATACTAAATTATTATATGAGTTTATTTGGTTATTAAGCGACTGGCTGTTAATTCCGGAATTAGCAGGAATAAGTTGTTCATGATTATTTATGTTTTGTACATAATCATTCAAATTTGAAACAATACTAAGCTGTGATTCAATATCCATTCTCCTTTGACCTACATTTGCCATTTGATTATTATAAAGATTTGCCTGTGCAGCAATATCTGTTATACCTTGCGATTGCTTGTAAATCTGAACCTGATTTTCAACATCACTTAGCTCACCACTGAGTTTTGAGAGCTGATCATCAATAAGTCTGGAAGTTTTATCTGCCAGTTCGATCTGATCAGCAATTCCTTTTTCGTTATAGGTTTGGATGTATTTCACTAAAAAATCTCTTCCTAAAGCAACGTTAGAACATATCAAAGACACATCGGCAACTGAAGATGTTTTGGAAGTTAGTTCAACTGTAAGATTGCCTAAATACATATTTGCAACATCAGCTGGACGATAAATATCAATTTCAACCATCATGTTTCTTGAATGAATTATTGGAGTTGTGGCAACTTCTATTTCTCCAAATGGAAATTTTAGCGTACTATCGCCAGGGGATAAATTATAATGAAAGTTGTTTTTATTGTACTCTACAGAAAAATCATAATTACCAGTAGGATAAACTACCACATCTATACTTACTTTATCAATAAGATTGTTGAGGTCTTTGTCAGACATTCTAACCAGAACCGGACTTTCGTTTCCATACAAACTGTTGGATTTTATGATTAAAAATGAGGGTACGTTATCTTTTAAACCAAATCTAGCCAGAAGGCTCAAAGGTCTCATCTCAGTGTATGTAGCATACAATCCCAGATCTCTGACGACCTTCTCTACAATCATTGTTTTCTTTAGTATCTCAACTTCGTTATCGGCATTGTTTCTTCTTGAAACAATACCCATTTCTCTGAAAGTTGTTACTTCTGAAGCACCTCCCTTTTGATCATCATTGAATAAAATTGAAGTCTGTATCATATATTTTGGCAAAGTAAAATATACATACACTACAGCTAAGAAAATGCAGATAAATATGGAAACCAGAAACCATTTCCAGTGGATTAGGTATTTCATAAGTATACTAAGTACATCAACCGGTTTATCGGCCAACTTATTGAATTCATATTCCACTTCGGAGTACATGCTCATACTTATTTTTTTTAATACTACCTTAATTATACTTTGTTATCCCAAATATTGTAACAGCCATAGTTGCCAATGATATGAATACTGACATTGTGGATATTCGAAATGTTTCAGCTGCACCATATTTTGAAGAATTTGCTCTGGACTGGTTAGGTTCTACATAAACCACATCATTCTGTTCGAGAAAAAAAGCAGGTGAATTAAATACATTTTTATCGTTAAGGTCTAATGTATAAATATTTACATTTCCATTAGGATCGGCACGCAATACTTTTACATTGTTACGCTTTCCGTAAATTGTCATGTCATTTGCTAAAGCTAATCCCTCAAAAATTGTAAGACGCTCATTTGTTGACTCGTATTTCCCGGGCCTGTTAACCTCACCCAATATGTTCACAGTATAGTTCACAATACGAATTGTGACTACAGGCATCTCTCCGGTAAAAAAGGGAGCCAACTTCTCTGAAATTTTAGTCTTGAGCTCGTTAGTTGTAAGGTCTTTGACCTGAAGAGTTCCGAAAACCGGGAAATTAATGTTCCCGTCGTTGTCCACAAGGTAAGTCTGTAAGGTGGATTGATTTGTTAGGCCCATCATACCTTGTGGTTGTGGCATTAACAGGTTATATCTTCTTGATGCCTCCGGCTCACTGCTTACCACAGTTATCGATAAAATATCTTTTGGTTTAATCTTTGCATCAAATACTCCCTGACTAATGTTTGTAAGTCCTGTTTCGGGATTTTGCAAATAAGCAATATCTTTTACCTGTGTGCAAGATATTGATAGCGAAATGAACAAAAACAGATAAAATAGTTTCTTCATTTTACAATCCTAATTTTAAAATTTGTTATTAAATTTGCTTACTTACTCATCATTGAATGAATAAATTTGATAGATTCAACACTCAATGCCAGGATTACCTTTGAGTTGAAAATTAATAATATATGACACCTCAATTATCTTAACTAACTTAGTTAAGCGTCGCAAATATATGTGCTCAAGACTTCTTATTTCTAATAAAACATATTACATAATCTTACAACCATTTGTTAATTTTTTCCGAAATGGTTTGTAGGATTATTCTTGATTGGTTTATTGTTTAAAACCTTTCTAAATAATATCTCTTTCTAAGTTAATGCGGTCTAATTCTTTGTAAAATGAATAAAAAAAAGGCTATTTAGTTGTTTTGTAACAACATGGTAAGAAAATTATATCTACTTTTGTTTCGGAAATCAATATTAAAAAACTCTGTTTTACTTATCTTTTATCGATAGATTAAATAAGTTCATAATACTTTTCTCAAACAGATAAATTCAATTTCTAAAGGAAAAAATCTCCTATTACTTAAAACAGTGTTGCTACAATATTGTATTTATTATTTTTTAAAAACAAACTCACATAATGAAAAAAAGAAACGTCACTGCACTATTGAGCATTGTATTTTTCTGTATATCTATCCAACTGGCTTTTGGTCAAGGTGCCAGATATACCGGATCTTACAAAAAGTCTGCGCCAATCAAACATCACGGCGTAAGTAATATTGTAATAGAAGGAGTAGAAATATCAAGTGATAATGATTACGCGATAGCTCTCTACAATAGCGAAAATGTAATAATTAGGAATTCAAAATTCGGACCAACCCCATTAAAAGTTGCAATTTACCTATATAATTGCAAAAACATTACAGTTGTCGACAATACATTTGAAGATGTTCAGTCAGCACTTATTGCCTCTACATCACAAGGAATAAAATTCGATTATAATGATGTTACAAACGTAGTTGGAGGACTAAGAGGAGGTAATGGAGTTGGAGTACTAGCACAATTTATTCAGGTAACAGGTGCCGGAAACAGCGTAAGTTATAATGTAAATGAAAATTTCGAGGGACAAAGTGCACCGGAAGACCTAATTAATATCAATCAATCAAGTGGTACTGCCCAAAGTCCGATAGTTGTCAGAGGAAACTGGATTAGAGGTGGAGGTCCATCAGTTTCAGGTGGAGGTATTAATCTTGGTGATTTAAATGGTGCATACCAAATTGCCGAAGATAATATTTTAGTTGATCCAGGACAGTATGGTGTTGCCATCTCAGGCGGACATGATATGACTTTAAGAAATAACACTGTTTATTCTAAAAGAGAACCTTATAATAATGTAGGTCTTATTGCAGTAAACTGGTATGAAGGTCAATCATACAACATAACTGTAGCTGAAAACAAAATTAATTATACTAATAAGGATGGTGCTCAGAATAGTTGGTGGATTTATCAAAATGTTGAGCCAGTGGCTGGAAAATCAACAAATGCTTACCGTTCTGATATAAATGAATCAATTTTACCGAGTCAAATTATAGGAAGAGCAAGGTCAGGTATTATTACGCCAGATCCGGAACCAGATCCAATACCAACTCCTGAACCTGAACCAACTCCTGAACCAGAACCAGATCCAACTCCTGATCCAACTCCTGATCCGGATGTAGATGAATTACCGGTTGTAGAAAATCATCCTTCTATAAGAATTTACAGCGATAAATTCAACAGGGTTTGCGTTTTAAATATAGGTCGTTTGTATCCGGGAGCAACTGTTACAGCATCAGTTAAGAGTCTTAATTATACATATACTCAAAACTTAACTGGTTTTCATACAGCTATTAATTATTCGGTACCTTCAGGATTAACAGTTGATGTTTTTGTAAAAAATGGTGATAGAATGAGTCGTACACAACTAACATTCTAAAGCAATTACAAACACTTTCTTAACAATCAAACTACAAAATATGAACAAAATAATATATTTATTTGCTATCATTGCTGCAATGACAGTGATTGCATCATGTGAACGTGAAGATTTTCAGGAAAATAATGTTGATGAACAATCCATCACATCAATTCCGGGAGAATGGGAAGTAAAAGCGTATCTAAATGATACACTTATATATGACACATTCAATATATTTACTTCTCAGGTGGCAGGAGATTCCATTATAATTAATGACACTGTCACTAACTTTTGGAACTTTCAAGTAAAAGCTGAAGTTGATGAAAAAAGAAATTCATTCCAAACAAGATTATCCAATAACTTAATGGTAAAAGATTTTGCTGTAGGTGTAAAAATTCCTGTTGGAAAAATCATTCAGTCAGATAGTATTTATTTAGAAATGCAATTTGAGGATGATATAACTCCATTTGGCAACAATTACCAAATTAAAGGACATCGAATTAAATAAATCCCAGTAAAGTCACACATCAAATTCTTCAACTAACCACTGATCGTTGTCTTCATTATTTACGACATCTTTAAGTGTATCCAACAGCTCTTTTTTATTGAGGATATTAAGTTTTTTGTTGATACGATGAATTGTGACAAACACTGAGTCAAGTGTTCTATTAGTTATTGTAGCAATATCTTTGGTTTCCATATTGTTTACGAGTAATCCACATAAAATGACTTCCCTGTGAGATAAAGTTGGGAAAGCTCGTTGGATTACTCGTAACTCTTTTTCGTAGTACACTATATCATCCAATGTGAGTTGTTGGTTTTCATCTCTGAAATATTTCTTCATTAAACTTTCGAGCATCGACTTCCCGGTACGATTAAGATATGGTTTCAATTTAGTTATCTCCTCTTTAATACTATAGAGTGATGAAATTGAAGCTACAGAATACTTTTCAGATGCTTTGGTAAAATGTATGATATAAATATTACCAAGAAAAGGATTTGTAATATGCGTCAGCGAATAATTCATTATTTCATGTTTTCCGTTAGGTAGAATAACATGTGCTTTCTCATTTGTAATGATACCTTTAACTTCTTTTTTTATTATATCTGCAAAATAAGGATTCATTTTCTTCCAGGCCTTCAGGTTGAATTCTTCATTCTCTTTCATACCTAAAGTTTCATAGGCACGACTATTCAGGATAATCTCATTAGAATTTACAAAGAATATAGCAGTGGGATAAGGAATCTCATTAACATCTACAATAATTTTATCTCTCGATTGAATATTTCTACCCAATCTGAGCTCTACTTTTGAAGAGTTCATACACGCGGTGACTTTAATATTTGTCACAAATATATAATTATTGTTTGATATTTTGATAAACACCTATAAAAATCACCTTACAAAAACTTACAGAAATATTTCATATCTCTCAAAACGCTTTAATTACGCACTATTTCAATCATTGTTTTTTATATGAAATAAAAAAGCCCGGCACATTCGTACCAGGCTTTTTTAATCGAGTATGTTGTTTTTTATTTAGCGTCTGTTCCTTTTTTATTACCTTATAAGGGCTTTTATTCTTTAGAAGGAGTTTCTTCTTGTGCAGGTGCTTCTTCTGCAGGTGCTTCTTCTGCAGGTGCTTCTTGTGCAGGTGCTTCTTCTGCTTTAGGTTCTGCTTCTTCTTCAGTTGATGCGGCCTCTTCAGCCGGAACCTCAGGTGCATTGGCAGCCTCTTCCTCTGCTTTCTTTTTAGCTAACGCTTCAGCACGTAGTTTATTTACTTTTTTCTCTGCTTCTAAGCGAGCTTTTTCTTCAGCACGAGCTTTCTCTTCATCCTTGGTGATAACTGATTCTTCAGTTTTTAATTTGTTGCTTTTCCAAGCTTCAAATCGTCTTTCAGCTTCAGCCTCATCAAATGCACCTTTAGTCACACCTCCCAATAGGTGCTTTTTCATAAGTACACCTTCGTTCGATAATATATTTCTAACCGTATCAGTAGGTTGTGCTCCTGTTTGCAGCCAATACAAAGCTCTGTCGAAATCTAAAGTGATTGTAGCAGGATTTGTGTTCGGATTATATGAACCTATCCTCTCAATATACTTTCCATCCCGTGGAGCTCTGCTATCTGCAACAATAATTTGATAGAAAGGATGATTTTTACGTCCTCTTCTCTGTAATCTTAATTTAGTTGCCATTTAGTAGTTCTTTAAATGAGTATAATTGTATTTGCGAGTGCAAAGATAATAATTAATTGATTCTGTACAAAATCGGTTCAAACTTTTTTATACAACGGAACATCCATCCCAATAATTGAATTTCACTTGTATATTGATATAAAATGAGCTTTACATTATATGTATCTCACTCTTTTATTTACATAGTTTATAAGGCTCATATAAGAGCGAGGTATGTCTAAGATAAGACTAAGGTATGTCTAATACTTGTGTCTGTTTGTCTAGTCCTGAAATAGGTTTAACATTAAAAATGAATTCAAAAAAGGACAAAAAAAAACAACGTTTTTGGTTATTTTATATAATTACATTATATTTGTGAAATAAATACAATTGATCATGGCTTCTATAAAATTTAAAGGAAAACACATACATATCTTTTTGTGTATCATGTTTTTATGCCTTTTTATGTCATGTATCAAAAATAGATCTAATTATCCTCAGCCAATTGAACGAGCTATAAATCTTTTTTTTATTGAAAATGAATATGATTCAATTATAAATATTCTGAATAATAAGAATCTTATGGCAGATTCCGGAGACTTCGAGGAGGTGAAAAATATTTTTATTGCAGCTGCTTTAAGTGAATCTGACATGCAGGATAGTGCAAGAACAATCTTGCTTAACATAGACAGTACTTATTTGAATGAAAATGATAGATACTATTATTATACTATAAGGGCATTGGTTGAATTCCGACTAAACAAATTACAGGAATTCATGAAAATTGCAACCCCACTTTTATCAGCTGAAGTAAAGGACATAAGGGCTTTGGCATTAACTCAACGCTTAATGTCGAGAACAATGAATCTGTATGAAAATTATGAAATTGCAATCCGTGTACTTCAAAACTCTAGTGAACTATACAGACTAGCAAAATTAAAAAAGAGTGAAGCCATAAATAAAAAATTTCTTGCAAGTTATTATGCTCAGCTTGGAAGTTTTGATTTGGCTATTGAAAATTTAAATGAGGCTGAAAAAACATTCAAAGAGTATGACGACAAGGAGGAACTGTATTATTTATACATAGTAGGTGTAAAAACTTATATTTTACAGAACCAGACTGACATTGCTCGTAAGTATGCAAATCTTGCACTAACAACCATTAGTGGAAATATAAATAATCAGAAACTTGCTTCAATTTATAATTATCTTGGAACGATAGAGAAGCTTGACAGTAATTATAACGACGCCATTAATATGTTTGTTAATGTTACAGAGCTTGATCGTGATTATTTTGGGTCTAATACAAGAGAAATTGAAGCATATATAAACCTTTCATCTATTTATAACTCAGTTGGAGATTATGATAAAGCTAAGAAAAATGCAGCGATAGCTCTTAACAAAATTAAAAATAATGAAAACACTTTTCTTAAATACGAAGCTTTCAGAGAACTTTCAGTAGGATACCACACCACAGACCCATTACTTGCTTATAATTACTTAGATTCGGCTAAATACAGTTTAGAAAGATATCAAGAGCTATCCTCTAAAGGAATAGCAGACTTTGTTAATACACAAAACGCTTTAGTTGGTGCCAATAATCAAATTGTACAATTACAGGAAATAGACAAAAGAAACAGGATTATTAATATTTTAGCGATCGCTGTAATACTTATGATAATTGCATCATATTTTATAGTTAAAGGCCTGAGCAAAAGAGTTAAAGAAACATCAACTGAATTAGTTAAAAAAAATCTGGCTCAGCTGAAATATGAGAAAGAGGTGAACGCAATATTTAAAAAACATGATGAGTTAGCAGAAAATCAACCCAATAATAGCATATCTTTAGAACATAAATCTGAAATTTTATTCAATAAATTCAACAGTTGGCTGGAAAAAGAAAAAAAGTATTTGCAGTCTGATCTGGATTTGAATATGGCAGCAAGGGAAATCGGCACTAACAGAAGTTATCTCTCAAAATCTATAAACCAGAATGGGGTTGGATTCAGTGAAATTATCAACAGATATAGAATCCTTGAAGTGATAAAAATATTTGAAGATGATGAAGATGAAAGAAACAGTTATACTCTGCCTGAAATAGCTGTAGCAGTTGGTTTCAAAACAAAATCAGTTTTCTATGAATCGTTTCGCAAGGAGACAGGTATGACACCGAGTCAATTTAAAGAAAACATTCAATACACAAAATTATAGTTGATTATTACAATCTATACATCTATTACTACAGATATAGTATCTTATCAATTTAGGTTTTAAATAGTGTTTGGAAAAGTATACTTAAGTATATAGTCGTAAAAAAAAGTCCGAATTTGTAAAATTATACACAAAAATATGTCGCTTATTTGTAATTTTAATTTCTTTTTTGTTCAATTTTAATTTTTCATTATTATCTTAGCAGCCCAAAATCGCAGTATAATGGATAAAATTATAATTAACCAAAAGCATAAGTATCACACAATACTGTCCTTAAATTACAACTTAGCGTCTTTTATGCAATATCTTTTATTAGAAATATTCAATATATTTAATAAAATAAACACATTTATCAGGATTTTAGTGTTTAGCTGTTTAGTAATATTTCTTCTGATTGCCTGCAACAAGAACTACGGAAGTATTGTTTCGACAAATTTAAAGAACAACAATAATTTTTCTTCCATTGATTCATTAGTAAAAAGTATATCAAAAGATACTTTAGCACTGGCTCACTATTTAAATCTGGCAAAAACATCAGGCGATTTCTATGCTGAAATGATGATTTATGAGAAAACCGGACAATACTACATGACAAATCAGAACTTTTCGAAAGCAATAGAAAATCACGAAAACTATCTTGAGGCAGCATTTACTTTCAATGATACAATTCATATTATTAAAGCGTTGATCGTATTATCAACAGATTATAATCAAATTTCTGCCTACAGTGAATCTGCAAAATACTACTTTAAGGCACTAAACTTGTTAAAACAACTCCCGGCAAATGATGTTTATAATGCTGATTTATATAAAGCTCAAATTTTGACAGGACTTGGAACAATCTATTTAAATTTAAATGAACCCGGTGAAGCTTTGAAATACTTTAAAGAAGCACTTCAATTGAATTTAAAAAATAATAATATTGAAGGTCAAGCAGAAAATAAACAACTCATAGGACATGCTTACGAAAATATGATTAATTATGATTCAGCATATATATATTACAGTAAATCATTAGAATATTATATTAATTCGAACTCCATTTCGGGTCTTAGCGCATGTTTTAATCGTATTGGCAATTTATATTTAATCAAAGGAGAATATGAAGCAGCATCAGTATATTTGGAAAGTGCTTACAATACGCTTCAAAACACATCTGATATAAAGAACTGGCTTGAAGCATGTCTTTCACTTGGAAATTTAAAAACCAAAACAGGTAATTACAGTGCAGCAAAAGGTTTTCTTTATGAAGGCCTGACTGTTTCAAAAAAACATAATTTTTTCCGATTATCTTGAAAGAGTTTATCTATTGTTATCAGAACTACATAAATTGGAAGGTAAGTCTTCATTAGCTCTGGAAGAACGTATTAAGAGTGATCAGTATGCAGAATCATTTAGAGGAGAAAATAATATAAATAGAATTATGCAATTCAGACTCAACTACGAAAAAGAAGTGTATGAAGAAGAAAAAAGTGTTTTGGCTGAACAGCATAAGATCAGAGAAGAAATAAAACAGAAATCAATTAATGTTTCATTAATAATTATCATCTCTTTGATAGCGATAGTAATCGTTTTAATTCAAAATCAAAAATTGAGGATTAAAAGAAATGAAGCTGTATATCAACTTGAAAAAGATAAGACAGACTTTTGTTTAAATGTATCCCAAGAATTTAAAACACCAGTTACTATTATATTAGGTATTTTAGATAGATTGAAGAGAAACATTGATCAAAACAAGGAGATTAAAAACCTAGCTGACCTTGAAATTTTATCGCGACAATCAGAAAATCTACAATTACTAATAGATGGTGTATCCTCAATAGCAAATCTGGAGGAGGATAAAAAACATAATAAAATGGTTTATGGCAATATTATTGCCTACTTACAATATTTGTATGAATGCTATTCTGTGCTGGCTGAAATTAAAAAAATTGATTATCTGTTTCATAGTAATGTTAAAGAACTTCATGTAGATTATATACCAGAGTATCTACGTATAATTGTTAGTAGTCTGATTGGAAATGCAATGGAATATTGTACTGAAAAAGACAATATTACAGTTAATATTAATCTTGATAATAATAAAAGATACTTTACAATTGAAGTTACTGACACTGGAGAAGGAAAGGACTTTATAGATATACCTTATCTATTCGAATCAAGACATCATATACAAAATGGATCTAAAAAATACAATTCACAATCAGGATTGTCAATTACTAAACATTTGGTAGAGCGAATCAATGGCAGGATTGAAGTGAAAAATTACACAAACGGGAAAACAGTGTTTTGTGTAAGACTGCCAATTAGTAACGAAAATATAGATGAGAGTGAGAATAGTATTACAATTCATAAATCTGCAAGTTTGTCTGATAAATATGAAGCTGTTGAATCAAATGCGGATGATCAAAATGACAAACCGATAGTTTTAATAATTGAAGATAATAGAGATATGAGCTATTATTTATCAATTATTCTAAAAGATAAATATAATGTTATTGTTGAATCAAGTAGTGATTTTGGAATAAGTACTGCAAATAACAAGATTCCTGATATAATTATCTCTGATGTTTCACTACCTCATAAGGGAGGTTATAACTTGTGTGAGGAGATCAGAAGTTCAGATGTCACAAGCCATATCCCTGTAATACTTTTAACAGTAAACAATTCAAAAGAAGAACGAGTACAGGGAATTAAATCAGGTGCTGATGCATTTCTTGTGAAACCTGTTTATGAAGCTGAATTAATTGCTGTTATCGACAGATTGCTATCATCCAGAAGGCAAATAAAAGATAAGTATTCTCAAATTGCACGTTTAAATGCGGTTGGCGAAGAAAATGACTCAGATAACGAAGCTGATATTGACTTTCTCAATCGTGTAACTAACCTTATTTATAGAGATATCACAAACACAGAAAATATTATTGAACTAATTGCTTCTGATGTGTGCATAAGCTCATCACAACTTAACCGCAAGATCAAAGCATTAACCGGTATGACGACCACTAATTTTGTTTTGAAAACCAGATTAAACAGAGCAAAAAAACTACTTACTGTTACTCAAAAACCGATTGGAGATGTTGCAATGGAATGTGGCTTTAATGACTTCGCATATTTCTCTCGCTCTTTTAAGAAGGAGTTTGGAATGACTCCTACTACATTTCAACGTCTTCCCCACTCTGTTAATTAATTTATGATACTTCGTTTCTGATTAGATATGTCTTGAGCTTAGACATGAAAATATTCCTATGTATTTATTACTAAATAAACAATTAGATTATATCACAAAAAAACACCGTAAAATATTATAACTACTTTACGGTGTTTGGAAGTGATCCGCCTGGGGCTCGAACCCAGGACCCCATCCTTAAAAGGGATGTGCTC
>ENA-UOOK01006044-UOOK01006044.1-fermentation-metagenome-genome-assembly--contig:-NODE-6044-length-11806-cov-4.585482_pt1 | contig 11806 bp, 9 predicted proteins | sample MGYA00245777_ERZ724023 | MGnify/ENA primary metagenome ERZ724023 (study PRJEB28704, sample SAMN03018312) | fermentation metagenome | biome: anthropogenic terrestrial biome; feature: soil; material... | reverse complement strand
GGGCACCGAGAACCGCTACGAGGCCTACGAAAGGCCTTCTGAGCCGGACGAGGGCGCCGTGGAGAGAGCGGTCATGAAGGCCGTGAAGGCGTACGGTCCGATACCTCCGACTGCGATGCGGTTCATTACGGGGATCTCCCCGGAAGCAGCCGTCAGCATCGCATCGAGGAACGGAGCCAAGACGATACTGGTGGGAGACGGGCAGACACCCATGCTGGTGATGTCCGATGAAGTGCCGTTGATAAGAGAGGATCGCTCCCCCGATAATGAGGTCAGGCTCCTGACGCTCCACGACCCGGACCTGGCATCCAAATGGGCGGAGCTGGCTGCGAGATACGGTGACAGGTGGATATACCCCCTGGTAAGAGGCAACGCAGTGATAGGTGCAATGGAGATCTGGGAGATGTCCGGGTGCATAGAGGTCCGTGCCATAGACCTGGACGACCCGAAGGACCTGACGGATGCGCTCAGAGCAGTGGACAAGATGATGGTATTCTTCGCAATGAAGGGAACGGACATCGTCCGTGTGAGGGAGATCCTGTCGAAGGACGCCTCCGATTGCGATCCCGTCGTTGCCGGGACGATGGAGAAGGCCGGTTACGTGCTGGTGAACGGATTCTACGCCAAAGGAAGGTTCGTTCCGAGGACTTTCGGATATGACGAGATGTTCTCGTATGTTCTGTCGAAGCAGCGCGTCCTTAAAGGGAGGAGATTCAAGACGGTCGGGGAAGCCATCTCCGAGCGCGGGTATGTGAGGAACGATTCAGAGATATTCTCCAGAACTGATGAGAGGACCACGATCAAGAAACAGGCGGAGGCTCTTAAGCTTATGAGGACCGCCTTGATCCCGGCGTACATAGGCTACACAACGCTGGAAACCGCATCGTTGTACAGGGCCGCCAAGGGAGAGGAGATGGATGAGGACATGAGAACGGTCCTCGCTATAATCAGGGACAGGCAGCCCGTGAACCGTAAGGCTATAATCAACGCCTCCCCGCTGTCCATGGAGAGGACCGTCGAGGGGCTGAACAGCCTGTCGAAAGCTTCCGCGACTGCGCAGAATTCGTCCGGTGGCTATGTGGAGGTTCCCGATAACGGAATGGGGCACAGGGAAGCGCTGAAGGAGGCCACAAGAAAGCTGTTCCGGGAATTCGGCATATTCTCGGCCGAGGTATTGTCTTATTTCCTGCAGCAGAGGAAGATGCACTCAGTCAGGGATGCCCTGGCAGATCTGGAGAAGGAAGGATTCCTGTGCAAGGGATTTTTCGAGGAGGGCAGTCCGACAGTCTACTGGATGTTGGCCGCAGATGCGCAGGATCCCGTACCTGAGGCATCCGGCTTCACGATATTGAATACCCAAGACAATCTTCACGTCTATCTGAGGCACATGGGCAGGACAGAGACCTCCCTGAGCGTCGTCTTCAAGGGAACGGAGCCCGTCGGGACATTCAAGGGCAGGGTCACGTCAGAGGAGGCCAAGGTGGAGGACTTCGAGGGCACCGACGAGGCATTCGCGGCCCTGAAGGATATGACCACGTCCATGGGAGTGAGGATAGACAGCGGTGAGAAGGAAGATGATGACGACAAATATTGGGACGCTTCCGAATTCTATCTCAAGATGAACCCTGGCGCCAAGAAGCAGAGATGAGCTGAATCCGAACTGTTTTTCTGTCTGTGTTAAATATGGTTAACAGCTTCTCAAATGCATGAAGATTCCTTGCGAGCTTGTCGTATGGTACGTTCTGCCAACGATACGTCGAGAGGTCGCTAGAGAGTTGGTAAGGGCACACGGCATGACGCAGGCGCAGGTCGCACGTAAATTCGGGGTCACGGATGCGGCGATATCTCAGTACCTGAGGAAGAAAAGGGGCAACAACCCCCTGATCGAGGAAAGCCCCAGCTATCCGCAGTTCGAGAATGAGATACGCGCGGCTGCGGACAGGATCTGCAACAAGGACTCCGAGTTCGCAACGGAGATCTGCAAGATCTGCACAGTCGTTAAAAGCACGGGCATGCTTGCCCGCATATACGAGGTTCAGACGGGGTGCAAACCGCCGTCCTGCGCCTGTGATGTGAATATAATAACGCTGTGATACAGAAGCTCCTGGGCATAGCCCGGGTATTTCCCGAACCGCCTTCTGCCCTCTTCGGCAACCTCCGAGTAGCTGCCTGATACGCCGTAAAGGTCCGTCATCAACTTGCTTATGCGAGCATCCACGGGAAAGGCCTCCATGTGCCCGTAGGCGAACAGCGAGATGCAGTCCGCCACTTTCGGTCCGATCCCCTCGATCCTCATCAGTTCGTTCCGGCAGCTCTGATAGTCCAGTTTCCTCAGTGACAAAGGGTCGTGCTCCCCGGACCTCACGGATTCCGCAAGTCTCAGGAACCTGCCCTCCCTGTATCCGAGCCTGCAGCGGCAGATGTCCCCGCATCCGCTTACGATCTCCTCCGGTGTGGGGAATGAGTACCTTCCGCCGAGATCCCTTCCGAATTCCCTGCAGACGGATTCCACCATTGACCCTATGCGCTTGACGTTGGCGTTGACTGCCAGAAGATACGTCGCCGTGCATTCCCAAGGGTCCTGCCTGAGTATCCGCAGCCCGGGGCAGGCCTCAGCCAGTCTCGCCATATGAACGTCCGCCCCGGATATATCAGCGTATATCTCCTCCAGATCGTCCTCTGCACGGAAATATGAGAGGATCATCTCCTTGTCTGAGGTGCCTTCGCATTCGAAACCGTTTCTTCTCTGTTCCAAGGTGACGATATCATCCCCCAGGACCCCCTCCCACCGGCCGTCCTTCTTGATCCAGCGGTGGGCCTGGCCGCATCCGAGGGTGGCATCGAGGTTCACAGGAAGCTCTATTTTCATATTCCCGCCTTAATTGCCGTCGGGCTTATAAATCACGTTCTGAGGGTAAAGGTTTAAAACCCTATCCTCATTCCGCTGATTACGCGCCACTGTGGCTCAGAGGTAGAGCGACTGATTCGTAATCAGTTGGTCGGGGGTTCGATTCCCTCCAGTGGCTCCACTCACTTTCAAAGTGCCAGATACGTTATTTCTTCAGGTACTTGTCCACTATCTTTATGGCGCACATGTCTCCGCACATACTGCATCCGTCGTTAAGCTCTGTGCATCCGCGGGATCTGTACTCCCGGGCCTTGTCCTCATCAATGCACAGATTGAACATGGCCTCCCAATCCAGGGTCTTCCTGGCCTTTCCCATTGCGGTGTCCAGCTCCCTTCCTCTCCCGCGCATCATATCTCCCACGTGGGCGGCGATCTTGGATGCTATCAAACCCTCTCTGACATCATCCGCATCAGGCAGGGACAGGTGCTCTGCAGGCGTAAGGTAGCAAAGGAAATCTGCGCCCGCCTTCGCGGCAACGGCCCCGCCTATGGCTCCGACTATGTGATCATACCCCGGCGCAATGTCCGTGACCAGGGGTCCGAGGACATAGAACGGCGCCCCGTCGCAAAGGCTCTTCTCCAGGGAGACATTGGCCTCCACCATGTCCAGGGGCACGTGCCCCGGGCCTTCCACCATCGATTGGACGCCCGCTTCCCTGCATCTCTTGACGAGCCTGCCCAATACCATCAGCTCCGATATCTGCGCAGCGTCCGTGGCATCGTCTATGCATCCGGGCCTGAAACCGTCCCCGAGGGACAGAGCGAACTCATATTCGCGGGCCAATTCCAAAAGGTAATCGAAATTGCTGTAGAGGGGGTTCTCCTCTCCGTTATGAAGGATCCAGGCCGTGAGGAAGGAACCGCCTCTTGAGACCACGTCCATTGTCCTGCCCGAGGTCTTGAGCCATTCAACGCTCTCTTTCGTTATGCCGCAGTGGACGGTCATGAAATCGACGCCGTCCTTGGCGTGCCTCTCTATGCCGTTGAATATGTCATCCTCGCTCATCTCGACGACGGCGTCTCTGCGGGCCGCGACCAATCCCGTCTGGTATATGGGGACGGTGCCGACCATGACAGGGCACTCCTTCAGTATGCGGGCCCTTATGGCATCCACATCGCCGCCGGTGCTCAGGTCCATTACGGCGTCCGCACCGTATTTCAGGGCAACGCGGAGCTTTTCGAGCTCCGGCCCCATTTCGGGCATGTCCCTTGAAGTTCCCAGGTTGACGTTCACCTTTATGCCCATCCCTTCGCCTATGGCGGCGGGAACGGGGTTATGGCGGGGATTGCACGGAATGACTATCCTGCCGGAGGCCACGCCTCTTCTCACGAACTCCTCATCAACCCCCTCCTTAGCAGCAACGGCCCGTATGAGGGGCGTGATCCCCCTGCGGGCTTCCTCCATTATCGTGGTCATCTAACCTTCAGATATCGGATATCCGTATTAATCCTATGCGCCGCTATATTCTCGCGCGTGCGTGCGTGCGCACACAATATATAGAGCGAGTGCATAGGGTGAGACATTGCGCCGGAGCGCAGGATTTGATTGTTATGGATGGGAATGAAAACGAGCCCTTCAGCGACCATGCGGCACAACAGGACGGATACGGTGCGGACAGCATAGTGGTCCTTGAAGGCCTCGACCCGGTCAGGAAAAGGCCGGGGATGTACATTGGGAGCACGGACGCCCGCGGCCTCCATCACCTGGTCTTCGAAGTAGTGGACAACAGTGTGGACGAAGCGATGGCGGGATACGCCAACAAGATACGTGTGACGATAAATGAGGACGGATCCTGCACAGTGAAGGATGACGGCAGAGGCATACCCACAGGCATACAGCACGAGAAGGGCAGATCCGCCCTAGAGCTGGCTCTTACAAGCCTGCATGCCGGCGGTAAGTTCGACAAGAACAGCTACAAGGTCTCCGGAGGCCTCCACGGAGTAGGGGTCTCCGTGGTGAATGCGCTATCCTCGAAGATGATAGCCACCGTTCACAGGGAAGGCAAGATCTTCAGACAGAGCTACAAGATCGGGATACCCGACGGCCCAGTGGAGATCATAGGGGACAGTGACAGGACCGGTACGGAGATCAGATTCTATCCGGACCCGGAGATATTCGAGACAGTGGAGTTCGAGTACGAGGAGCTGCAGAAGAGATTCCGGAACCAGGCGTTCCTTAACAGGAACGTGGCAATAAAATTCGAGGACAAAAGGACCGGAAGGAGCGAGATATTCCATTATGAGGGTGGTGTCTCGGAATTCGTGGAGTTCCTCAACAAGTCGAAGACGCCGATACACTCCCCGCCGATATACATATCCGGTACGCTGGACAACATAATGGTGGAGGTAGCCCTGCAGTGGACGGACGGATACAGCGAGCTTGTTGTGCCGTTCGTCAACACCATACACACATTAGAGGGCGGGACCCATGTGATGGGATTCAGGGGCGCCCTCACCAAGACGATAAATGATTATGCCAAGGCGAAGAACATCATCAAGGACGAATCCCTTGACGGTGCGGACACACGCGAAGGTCTGACCGCGGTCATCAGCGTGAAGATGCCTGAGCCCCAGTTCGAGGGGCAGACCAAATCCAAACTTGGGAACAGTGCGGCGAAGACTGCCGTGCAGTCCCTGATGAACGAGAAGCTGGCAGAGCACTTCCTTGAGAACCCGAAGGTTGCCGAGACGATCGCGAAGAAGTGCGTTTCCGCATTCGTTGCCCGCGAGGCAGCCAGAAAGGCAAGGGATGCGACCCGGAGGAAGAGCGTCTTCGAGTCGGGATCGCTGCCGGGCAAGCTGGCGGACTGCACCGAGAGGGATCCGAGCAAATCCGAGCTCTACATAGTGGAGGGAGATTCTGCAGGAGGCAGCGCCAAACAGGGCAGGGACAGGATGTTCCAGGCCATACTGCCGATACGCGGGAAGATCCTGAATGTGGAGAAGGTCAGGCCCGACAGGGTCCTCCAGAGCGAGGAGATAAAGAATCTGACGATAGCCATAGGAGGCGGGTTGGGCGAGGAGTTCGATCTCACGAAGATCAGGTACCACAACATCGTGATAATGACCGATGCGGATGTGGACGGAGCCCACATAGCCACGCTTCTGCTGACTCTGTTCTACAGGCAGATGAGGCCCCTGATAGACAACGGCCATGTCTACCTGGCGATGCCCCCGCTATACAGGATATCCAAGGGCAAGAAGGAGAGGTACGTTTACACGGAAGAGGAAATGGTCACGGTTGTGGAAGAATTCGGCCAGGGAAGCAACGTCACGAGATACAAAGGTCTTGGAGAGATGAATCCCCATCAGTTGTGGGAGACCACCATGGACCCGGCCAACAGGATGATGAAGAAAGTGAGGGTGGAGGATGCGATGCTGGCAGACCAGCTGTTCTCCACGCTCATGGGCGATGCAGTGGAACCCAGAAGGGAATACATAATCGAACACGCCCACGAGGTAGTCAATCTGGATGTGTGAGATCATGGATGGAGATAACAATGAGACAATGGTTCCGAAGGTCATAGATCAGACCGTCGAGGACGAGATGAAGCGCTCATACATCGATTATTCGATGAGCGTTATTGTGGGCCGGGCACTGCCGGATGCCAGGGACGGGCTGAAGCCCGTCCACAGGAAGATCCTGTATGCCATGTCAGATATGGGCATGTGGCACAACAGAGGCTACAAGAAATCCGCCAAGGTGGTGGGAGAGGTCCTTGCCAAATACCATCCTCACGGGGACACTGCCGCATATGACGCGATGGTGAGGTTGGCGCAGCCATTCTCCCTCAGGTATCCCCTGGTGGACGGACAGGGTAACTTCGGTTCCATTGACGGCGATCCGGCGGCGGCCATGCGTTACACGGAGGCTCGTCTCGCCAAGATGTCATCCGACCTCCTGGCGGATCTGGAGAAGAACACGGTGGACTTCGCAGACAACTACGACGGTTCCCTGAAAGAGCCAACGGTTCTACCGTCCAAGTTCCCCAACCTTCTGGTGAACGGCTCCGACGGGATAGCCGTCGGGATGGCCACCAAGATGCCTCCCCATAACCTCTGTGAGGTAGTGGATGCGATAACTCACACTCTGGACTACCCGGACGTCACCGTGGACGAGCTCATGGAGTTCGTGAAGGGCCCGGATTTCCCTACAGGAGGGACGATATACGGCCTCTCCGGGATATACTCGGCCTATACCACCGGAAGGGGCAAGATCAAGGTAAGGGCCAACACCCACTTCGAGGAGAAGAGCAACGGCAAGACCATGATAATTGTGGACGAGATCCCGTACCAGGTAAACAAGGCCAGGCTTATAGAGCAGATAGCCAACAAGGTCAAGGAGAAGGCTATCGAAGGGATCACGGACCTGCGCGACGAGTCCGACAGGAACGGGATGCGGATAGTCTTAGAGCTCCACAAGGATGCTATAGACAACGTCGTCCTTGAGAACCTGTTCAAGCAAACCACGATGGAGCAGACCTTCGGGGTAATCAATCTGGCTCTTGTGGACAAGAAGCCCGTTCTCCTGACGCTGAAGGAGCTGATCCAACAGTACATAATACACAGGAAGAGCGTGGTGACCCGCAGGACCCAGTTCGATCTGGACGCCGCCCTGAAGAGGCACCACATCCTGGAAGGCCTTATGGCAGCGATAGGCAAGCTGGATGAGGCCATAGCCCTTATCCGCGCCTCTGAGGACGGGGAGGAGGCCTCCGCCGGTCTGCAGGATCTGCTGTCTATAGACGTTGATCAGGCCAAGGCGATATTGGATATGAGGCTTCAGAAGCTCACCGGCCTGGAATTGGATTCCATAAAGACGGAGTATGAGGCGCTGTCCGTTCTGATGGCCGATCTTCGTGACATTCTCGCCAACGAGGGCAGGGTCCGTCAGATCATAAAGGACGAGCTCTCGGAGATGAAGGAGACCTACGGCGACGAGCGTCGCACGAAGATAGATCCGAATCCCATAGATACGGATGAGGAGGACCTCATACCCAGAGAGGACGTTGTCATAACGATAACCGGTGACAATTACATCAAGCGCATACCTTTGAAGACCTATCGTCAGCAGGGAAGGGGCGGAGTCGGGCTTATAGGCATGGAGACCAAAGAGGAGGACTTCGTGACCAACATGTTCGTCACGTCAACTCACGACTATGTGATGTTCGTGACCGACCATGGCCGTTTGCACTGGCTCAAAGGATACAGGATTCCGGAAGGCGGAAGGCACTCCAAGGGCAAGCCGATAGTGAACATGATAGCCGATCTGGAAGAGGGGGAGAACGTTGTCAGCACAATATGTGCCAGTGACTTCCCGGAAGACAGATTCCTGGTGTTCTGCACCAAAGAGGGCATCATCAAGAAGACCGTTCTCAGCGCTTTCAAGAACGTCAGGCGCAGAGGGATTAAGGCCATAAAGCTCAGGGAGACCGATACGCTTGTGGAGACCCACATAACCGATGGGGACGATGAGATAATAATCGCCACCAACAGAGGTCTCGCCGTAAGATTCCATGAGGGGCAGGTCGGATCCAAGGGAAGGGATACCATGGGGGTCAAAGGAGTCACGCTGAACGAGGGCGACTTCGTTGTATCAATGTCCGTGGTGAAGCCCGGGGACATGCTGCTAACGGTGTCCGAGAACGGATACGGGAAGATATCGGGCGTAGATGATTACCGTAAGATCAACCGTGGCGGCAAGGGCGTGATAACCCTGAAGACCACCGAGAGGAACGGAGGTGTCATCGCTGTCAGGAAGGTCCTGGAGTCTGACGAACTGGTGGTGGTGAGCAATCAGGGCAAGGTCATACGTATCAAGGTCAATGAGATACGTGTAACGGGCCGCAACGCCGCCGGAGTAAGGATAATGGATCTGCGCAACGGGGACAAGGTCACCGCCCTGCAGCCTGTGGCTCTTGATGAGACGGAGGAAGATTTCCTGGAAGATGACGAGATCTGAGATCCCCCGATATGCGAAGGCACTGCCGCCGCTGCTGTTGGCAGCGGCGGCCATATCCGTTTATCTGGCATATGGGGTATCATCTGGAAATGACATCTATGTGTGGGCGGTCGCAGCCGCAGCCGCAGGTATCGCATTCCTGGTGCTGTCAGTCTCTCTGAGGAGATACGACAAGGCCTGCAAGGGATCCGCTGAGGAAGCATTTCTCAGGATGGCTTCGGGGCCGGCTCACGGCTCCAGTGAAACGCCCAGAGGCAAGATCCCTAGATGATCGGGACAGCGAACATTTATAACGGAAATCGCAATAGGGAAAACCCACGCCGTGGTAACTCAGTTGGGAGAGTGCAAGACTGAAGATCTTGAAGTCGCTGGTTCGAGCCCGGCTCACGGCACCATCCCCCTTCATTTTGTGAATGAATATATAAGCAGTAGAACTACTGATTCAAGGGATTCTCATGGACAGGGTCTTCGTGGATGTCGGCTCGCAGGATTTGACGCTGACGGAGGTGCTCCGTCTCGTGGAGAAGATCCAGGACGAGAATCCTGATATGGAGGTCTTCCTTGACGGGGACAAAAGAGCCATAATGGGGAGGCCGCGGGCCGTTCAGATAGCATTGGAGCGCTGATATGGGCAAAGGCAGAGTGACCATAGGTCTTTACAATTCATACGATCCTACCAAGTTCAGAGAACCGCACAGACGCGTTTTGGCAAGAGCAGGGGGTCTTGCCCTGGCGTTCGATATGAATCTGGCTCTTTTCGGTTTCCCGTTCCCGGATGACATAAAGCAACCCAAGGAGCTTGCAGAATGGGTCGCAGGGACAACAAGCATTGGTTCGGACGGAGGCTACTTCGTGGAGCTTGCAGAGAAAGGGCGTTTCCTTAGCTTCAGCTACCCAGATAAAGGGTTCCCGCCGCAGCTTGGGGATGCGATACTCACCACCAGCAAGCCCGATCCGAAGAAGGCTGTGACGAAAGAGGAAGTGGTCGGGAGAATAAACAGCGGCAACAGCGTTCTCCTGGTGTTCGGGATAGGGCCCCATGGGATACCCAGATCTCCTTCGTCGATACCCAGATATAATCTTGATATAACCGGCGGGGGATTCTCGCTGGAGACATGCACAGCCCTGGGGGCAGTGGTTGGGGCCCTCTCCTCACTTATTCAGTAGTTCTCGTAAAGCAGGTTGCCCGGTTCGTACAGTACTCCGTTGCCCTTCTCGACCCTGCCGACTATCTCTGCGTCGCCGATATCCGAGATGATGTTCTCAGCATCATCCTCAGAGGCCACGATCATGAACCCCATGCCCATGTTGAATGTCTGGTACATCTCCCTCTCGCTGACCTCGCCCAGTTCTGCGATCTTGCCGAACAGCGTCTGAGGCTTCACGGGGTCGTCTATGATGTATCTCAGACCCTTCCTCATCCGGAGCAGGTTCCTGAGCCCGCCGCCGGTTATGTCTATGAGGCCGTGGGGATCGTACTCATCGCGTATCCTTAGGACATCCTTGACGTAGATCTCCGTGGGGGTCAACAGTTCCTCGCCGACAGTGCCGCTCAGCCCGGGGGCTTCGTCCTTCATTGCATATCCGGCGTTCTGGAAGACCTTCCTTGCCAGGGTCAGGCCGTTGGAATGAACTCCTGAGGAGCGCAGTGCCACTATGAGATCCCCGCTCTCGCATCTCACGCCCGTTATTACCTTCCCCTTCTCCACGTATCCCAGGCATGTTCCTGAGATGTCTATGCCGTTGACCATCTCTGGCAGAACGGCGACCTCTCCTCCGACGATCTCCATGTTGGAGAGCTCCGCCCCTCTGTTCAGACCGATGCCTATCTGCCCGCATATATCATCATCCGGGACCTTCAATGCTACATAGTCAACGAAGGACATGGGCTCCGCACCCACGCATATGGTATCGTTCACGTTCATTGCCACGCAGTCTATGCCGATGGTGTCCCATTTCCCGAGCTCCTCGGCAACGAGCAGCTTAGTGCCCACCCCGTCCGTGGCCAATGTGAGGTAGACATCGCCGAAGTCGATGAGACTGGCGAACAGGCCTTTTGCCTCGACCATGGTGCCTTTTCCTTTCCTTCTGTATCTCAGCTCTTTAACAAGCGAATCTATGGCACCGGACTTCCTGTCTATGTTGACGCCGGCCTTCGCATAAGTCCAACCCTCTACCATGATGCTCCCCGGCCCCCTAATCGCCTGACCCGTTTATATTTCTCCCCCCGCGAAAGGAGTTATAACGGCGCACCGTTATCGACGACCGATGCGCGAACGCTGGTTGAACGAGAGGCGGCAGGAGCACTACTACAGACTCGCTAAGAGGACGGGGTTCCGCTCCAGGGCGTCTTTCAAGCTCATGCAGATCGATGAGAGATTCGATATTTTCAGAGAGGGGGACGCTGTGGCCGATCTGGGAGCCGCGCCGGGGGGATGGCTGCAAGTGGCCAGAGAGCTGATTGGCGAGAAGGGCAAAGTAGTCGGTGTTGATCTTAGGCCCATAAAGAGACTTGACGATGTCATCACCATAATGGGGGACATAACAGAGGACTCCACAATGCTGGCACTTGTTAAGGAGCTCGGCGGGAAAGCGGATGTCATCCTTTCGGACATGGCGCCCGATATAAGCGGGAACTATTCCACAGATCATGCCCGTTCCGTTCACCTTTGCAAGTATGCCCTCGGAGTCTGTGACAGAGTTCTGAAGAAGAACGGGAAGCTGGTAATGAAGGTCTTCATGGGGGATATGATCCCAGCGCTCAGAGAGGAGACGGAGAGGCGCTTCACCGAGGTGAAGATGCACTCCCCAGACGCATCCAGGCCCACAAGCTCCGAGATGTACGTAATTGCTACCGGATTCAAGGCGCAGACCAGAGTTAAGATGGTGGAGCGCCAGGAAGAGAAACCTAAGGAGTTCACGATAAAGGGGGAGCT
>ENA-UOOK01006042-UOOK01006042.1-fermentation-metagenome-genome-assembly--contig:-NODE-6042-length-11808-cov-4.112397_pt1 | contig 11808 bp, 15 predicted proteins | sample MGYA00245777_ERZ724023 | MGnify/ENA primary metagenome ERZ724023 (study PRJEB28704, sample SAMN03018312) | fermentation metagenome | biome: anthropogenic terrestrial biome; feature: soil; material... | reverse complement strand
CCGACGATATGATGAAATGGGTTGGTATGGTTAATAATATCCGAAACTGCGCTGATGAAATTATCAGAAATGATTTTTTCTCAGCCATTTATATTTTACTTGAGAGTCAAAAGTTCCAAAGCCTAAGAAGCCCAAAAATCCTTTGAAATATCAAGGGTTTCCTGTTTTTCTTGAATAAATCGAGTTATGCATGAATATGGTTTTTTAGCCATAATGCGAAAAATATTCCTCCTTAGGAAGTACGCCACCGTTGCTTCCGAAACAGTCGACCTGGATGGTGTCCTTAGGTAACGAAATGCTCCTTCCTTCAATTCCGTTGTTGAGAATTTCAGGGATAGCAGTTGTGTGATACCCATTGCGATGCAGCAGAACTGGACATAACCTTCGATTGCTTTCACGGTAAGCCGGATTCTTTCCCTTGCTTTCGGGTCAGTCACCCTATCAATGGGCGCTTTTTCTCCCTTTTTTTGATAGCGGTTCAGCTTGGGCATATACTTACTCCAAAAGTGGTAACAGAAGCCACCGATCACCTGCTTGAGTTCCCGAAAGGTACACTCAATTGATCGCTACCGGATCCAATGCCAGATCTGTGCTGACCAGTATGCTTTGTATGCCTTTGTACTCCACCAATACAAAGCGTAGTTTCTGGTAAAGCTTTTGTCCCCACAGGAGATCCACGCAATAATAACGGATCCTTTCCTGTTTTCCGTAAAGGACAGCCGTGGTTTCCCTAAAAGATTCCGCCTTTGCTGTAAAAAGCTCTCTCAGCTTTACGGCTTCCCCCTTTTTACGAGGCCGACCGCGTCCCGGCTTCTTTTTCGATGGCTCCCGGTAGGCAATGCAGGATTTCTTCGCCTTGGTTACAATGTGCATTACGACCTTTCCGGATTCGTTGCATTGCCTTAAACGCTCCAATGCCGGTACGGAAAGAAAATAGCGATCCAGCAGTAAGAGCGATTTCCCGATTGTCCTGGCTGCTTCATAGTCCTTGTCAATCATTTGAACGACATGAGAAGGGATTTCTTTCCCCTTCTCCAATCCCCATTTTAGGATCGACTGAATTCCATCCTGAAGATTGATGGAAAGGGGAATACAGAAGATTTTGTTCTGGTTTCCTACCAGGACCCCAATAGCGCCAAACATATGCCCAAAGATATATTCCGGCTTGGAAGAATTTTCTGACTCTTGATGTAATTTTTTTACCCCTGGTGACCGTTTGCCTTCTTTGGGCTGTTTTACTCCGTCACCTACCAGGATAGCATAGCCGCATTCTCTCATGAGAGGTGCACGGGTATGGACAGTGGATATCCATGTTTGACAAATCTCCTGGAGTGCCCAGGAAGAAGCTCTGAAAAAAAGGTTCATGGCTTCATAAAGTTGTGGATTCAAGGCAAGATCACGGATGACAGATGTTGTTCCAAGCGTATCGGTACGCACCATTAGCCCCACTATGATAACGACAAACCATTTGTATGCGGCGTGTCGAACGTGTTTAGCCGGAATGACGCAGAAAACATAAGAAAGTTTATTGAAGAGAATAAAGATACGGCCAGGTTAATTATTCATTGCTATGCTGGCGAAAGTAGATCATCAGCTATAGCAGAGGCCATAAGAGAAACCTATAAAGATTTTAAGGTTAAGTATTTTCATCATCGTTACATAAACAAGTATGTTTATAATGCAATGCTCCATGTTCTAAAAGATGAATAAGAAGCAAAGGACATAACACTACAATGTAATTTACAATCGGCGCTAATTCTAGGCTGATTGTAAAAAGCCATATTACAAAGTCAAAAGCACTAAAACAGCAGGGTCATCTGCCTCCTTCCCTATATTAATTATATTGGATTTGGAAGCTATTGTCAAATGCTCATAAGTTACATTGTAGTGATAATAGCTTAAATGAAATCAATTTACATGTATTTGAAAAATCAATTTATAGAAGGGATGGAATATTATGAGAATTAATTTTTTGGTAACATCACTACCCATACCAAGTAAAAGCAATAGTGGCGAATATGAGAACGTAAAACTGGTGCATCTTTGTGAAGTTTGTGGCACTCAAGAAATACTTACTCCAGAGGAAGGGTATCAAAGAGGATGGGATTATGCGCCTCGAATGTATCCTTTTAGACTTATATCCCCGAGGACATGCGGAAAATGCGGAATCGATGGAACGGTATGGTGGGACATTGTAGTAAATCATAAGTCATTTGAAGAGCTTACAGAAGGACAGAGAAAAACCATTTACAGAATCCTTCATGAACCAGAAAGTATAATTGCAAAAGACATTTGAAAAAGGTTGTAGTAATTGGATGCTAATATCATTTTAGAAATTACCTGAATGTGCTTAATATTGCTACATTTGCATGAAGTGTTCTATAATAGGTGATAGCGGTCAAGCATAGGTAGAATATGAAAAATAGAATTTCTCTTTGCAGACAACAGGTATTGCATCAAACAGGGTATTGGATTGGAAAAACTCAATACCCTGTTTTTGTACCTTATTAGTTGAATTTATGTTGAAAAGTAATGGCAAAAGCGTTACAATATTAACTGAGGAGATGATTATTATGGAGAAAACTACAACTTTAAACCTAAGAGTGAATCCTGATGTAAAAAGAAGGGCTGAGGAAGTCCTTTCGCAGCTCGGAATACCTATGTCCACAGCGATAGATATCTATCTGAAGCAGATTTCAATGACCGGCGGAATACCTTTTGCTGTAATGCTGCCGAAAGTACCGGTTTCCGTAAATGCAGATTTGATGACAACGGATGAAATTCATGCGAAGTTAAGGGAAGGGTACAACGATATCGAAAAAGGTAATGTGCAGGATGCCTCTGCTGCCTTTCAGAGATTCCGGGAGACACACGCATGAGGCAGTATAAGATTCAAATAACGGACACAGCCCTTTCCGATATGGAGGAGATCTATAATTATATCGCAGAGCAGCTACAGGCACCGGAAGCGGCTATGAGGCAATATAACAGAATAGTTGACGCAATCGAAACTCTTGATACGTTTCCAGAACGTGTGAAGTTAATGGAAACAGAAGAAGAACTTGTGCTGGGACTCAGGCAATTGCCTGTTGATAACTACTCTGTATTTTTCCATATTACGGAAGAACGAGCGATAATTACAAACGTTTTGTATAGCGCAAGTGATATAACCAAGCGTTTACGTGGTTCATAAAAGTTTCAAGTTAGGTTGGTGTAAAGGATGGAAACCGCAAGGATTGTAGTGTTAACCAAAGATGGTAGGTGGTTGTCCGCTTCTGTATCCCCTATGTTAGAGATGGTCACGCTGTTCTTATCCTGGCCTATTTTATTGTAAGAAGAGCAATAAAAGCAGAATGCTAAAAAGGTTGTCAATAATGGAATAGCATGGATCGTGAAGAATATGTGGGAGTGGCAAATTACCAATTATGGGAAGAGAAGAGAAAAGGCGGTATAGGCCGACCTGCTGGAAAGGATTTAGGAAAGGAATAATAAGAATAGAGACTATAGTCAGGTTAAACGCAATAAAGGAATGGCCACAGAAATTACTGTTGAGAAGGCATAGCTATAACTGAGAAAAAGGTCTTCTAAGAAAAGTCTTTCCTGTTTTGCTCAAATGGAAATAGAAGTCAAAATGGTTGTATCGACAAAAAGTGTTCCATAATGTGAAAAAATGAGATTGGTCTATTATGATGGCGGCGGCTCAAGCAGTGGTTAACAACAAGGGCCAATCAAAATAAGGAGTAAGACGATAGGGCGAAAGCTCTGAAAGCCTTATATACCAAGGGATATAGGGCCCAATAAAAAATAGAAAAAAGGCATTATTCACCGGAGGTTTTAGGGAATAATGTCTTTCTTTTTGGGATTTATGTGGAAAAGTATGGAAATACGCATTTAAGAAATGCATCAAATGTATTGCGTTTGTGCATAATATGTGATATTATATTTACAATAAATGGTGAGGTGATGAGGTATGGCAAAGAGCGCAAGTATGTATATACGTATTGACCCGCAGGTAAAATCTGATGTGGAAGCAATTTATTCCCGTTATGGCCTGAGCATTACGGATGCCATTAATATATTTCTGTATCAATCAAGGAATATCGGCGGACTTCCTTTTGATTTGCGTCCTGCAGAACAAAAGGGTCATGTAAAAGATGCAAAGACCATGAAAGGCTTTTTGAAGGATTACGCCAATCCATCTTTAATTGCACAGGAGAAGGGTGCATGGGAAAGGGCGGCTGTTGAAAAGCATGGTAGTATTTGACACGAATGCAGTTTTGAGGTATATTTTGCAAGACAACGACGAAATGGCAAACGCCGTTGACGAGAAGATACAACATGAGAGTTGTTTCGTCCCGATTGAAGTTGTAGCGGAAATGACGTTTGTTTTGAGCAAGGTTTATAAAATACCACGCCAAGACATACAGGCCGCCATTTCTGGACTTTTAGCGTTGAGTGGTATTTCAACGACGAGCTGCTCCGTTGTGTTGAGAGGGCTTGAAGCGTATGCGTCCACTAACCTTGATTTTGTCGATTCCCTGATGGCAGGGTATCAAGACGAAGGATATGAAATTTTCACGTTTGACAAAGCTTTGAAAAAGTATTTACAGCAATAAGCTGCCTTTTCTAAGAAGTGTCAAAAGGGGAAAGTGTTCCATAATAGGCTAAAACAGCGATTGGTCTTTTTTGATTGCAGCGGCACAGACCCGCGTCAAGGAGCTCAGAGGCTCGACCGGTCTGGGGCAGAAGTAAGGCGCTCGGCGTGAAAGGCTGGCGTCATTAGGGTTTAAGGCGATTTTATAATTTAAAATATAGGGTGTTGGCAGATAAGATTTTGACTGTCACCACCTTGTTTTTTCATGAAAGTTTGTGTTTTGGGCTGTAATGGGCAAGAAATTATGCGTTAAGTTATACTTGAAAATTGACTTCTATATGACAGGAATTTGTAGATTAGATATATATCGCTATTGTTTACGAATGTGAAGTAGAAAATTTATGTTATTGGTGGTGGTTGAAATTTATTTATATCATTATTTTGATAAAACAATCGGGCCATTTGTCAACTTGTCAGACTTGCCAATTGATGAAGCAAAATCTATTCTTGATACGATAAAAGTAAAGAAACCAAATTCCCAAAGTGCACAAAGGCACAATAAATATGTAGAGTATAGGCGTAATTGCGAGAATATAATTCGGTCAGAGTTTGTCAAAAAAGGAGGCGTAATAAATAGGAAATCACCGCATTATATGGTGATTGAGCATAGCCCATGGTTAAGCACATGGTTTGAAAACAGCACCTTTATAAAAATTCCTGTTGAGGAATTTGATATAAAGACTATTTCATTTACTTACGGTGATTCAATGCCGACATTTAGTCCGACAATTAATGATGGCAAGGAATACCGGAAAAAGCTGTATACTTATGATGAAATACTAAAAGTTATTGAGAAGTATGGATTGCCGCAGGATTGGAATGATGATGGAAAATATGGTCCAGAACGATATATTGAAGCTCATGTATGGAGCGATGAAACAATTAATAAGTACCGATAATAAGCATAACCTACAACTTAACAAAAACATTTCTCAAATTGGTCATCTCAACATTAGTTAAAATTGCGTTGACGGAAAACCCTGACCGTGATACAGGGAGCACATGATAGTGCGTACTCATTAGGTGGCTTACAGAATTACTTCTGTCCTTTTGGGGTGGAAGTTTTTTATTCATAAAGGAGATGGTTTACATGAATGATGATTGGTGGTGGATACACAATAATAATGAAATGAAAGGATTTTTATTATGAAAAAGCGTATTTTAACAGGTGACAGAACAACCGGAAAGCTCCATTTGGGGCATTTTATAGGCAGTTTGCAAAGCCGTGTCAAGCTTCAGGATGAATATGATACGCTCATTCTCCTTGCGGATGTTCAGGCATTAACCACGCATTTCAGCAACCCACAGCTTATCGATGATAGTATTTATGATGTTGCCATTGATAATCTCTCAGTCGGGCTTGACCCTGAAAAAGTTACATTCGTGCAGCAATCGCAGGTTTCAGCGATTGCAGAGCTTACGATCCTTTATTCCATGCTGGTTTCCGTCAATTCTTTAAGACACAGTCCAACCATAAAAACGGAAGCAAAACAGTATGGCTACGACGATTTGACCTATGGATTTTTAGGGTACCCTGTCAGCCAAGGCGCAGATATCACTTTCTGTAACGCTGACCTTGTTCCGGTTGGTGACGTCCAACTGCCTCATATGGAACTGGCAAGAAAAGTTGTTCGTAGGTTCAATGAACTATATGGTGAAACGATAAAGGTTCCTAAAAAACTTTTAAGCGATACTCCTCGGCTTCCTGGAGTCGACGGGAACAGTAAAATAAGTAAAAGTTTTGGAAACGCAATTTATTTGTCAGATGCTAAAGATACTGTAATTGTCAAAATCAAATCCGCTTTAACAGACAAAAACAGAATTGCGGAAGCCGACGATCCCAATTTATAAATTATTATGCATTAGCGAATAGCTGAGTGCGTGGTCATGATTTTAAAGGTATTTATGATATAATGTCGAATACTTTTAGTAGTTTTGATTTGTTTCACAAGAGGTATGCTTATGAAGGTTTTGATATTAGGGGCAAGCGGATATGCGGGGAAGGCGATCGCACAAAAATTGGGCGAAAATTATGAGGTATATGGAACCTATCATATACAGAGGGAAACATACCGGGATCACAACAGAATGCTTCGATATGAGCTTGGTAGCCCAGAGCTTGTTGGGTCGATCCTGGATCGCGTACGGCCTCAAATTGTCATTTCGAGCCTGACAGGAGATTTCCAATTACAGTTGGCGGCACACAGCCGTGTCGCAGACTATTTGTTAGGGGATAAGGTTCGGAAAATCATTTACATCTCTACCGCTAATGTGTTTGATGCAAGAAAAGAGAAGCCCCATTATGAGCTGGATAAAACCGGTTCGGAAACCGATTATGGAAATTTCAAGATCAGATGCGAGCAGATGCTACAACAGAAACTGGGCGATCAATGCGTTATTGTCCGTATCCCGCAAATTTGGGGAAAGGATTGTCCAAGGCTATTAAAATTGAGAGAGGATACAAAAAGCAATACCCCAATTATGACTTATCCGAATTTTTATGTCAATTATACAACGAATATCCAAATTGCAGAATGGATTGAATATATCCTAAAAAAGGACCTTCGTGGTATATTTCATATTGGAACACAGGACACCTGCGATTATATGCAGTTCCAGTCAGAGCTTTCTAGGATTCTTGGCCTCAAGCAACCGCTGTTCAAAAAAGAAGCGGTTCTCCAGAAATGTTTTCAGGCGGTATTGCCTGGCAGAGAGGAAATCCCGAAAAGTTTTCAGATGAAAGTGATGGATGTGTTAGCATATTCAGGATATTCTCAAAGAGAAAGAGTTGAGTCGATTTGAGTAAATATAATGCACTTTGGGAACATGTTCAAAAGGACGGTAGCCCTTCAATCAAGTTGTCTTTTGCTGAAATTCGTGATATCATCGGAATTGAGATTGACCATTCCTTTTTAAACTACAAAAAGGAATTGATGCAATACGGTTATCAGGTGGGGAAGATTTCTCTGAAGGAAAAGACAGTGATTTTCAATAAGATGTGAGGATGAATAAAGCTGTGACGGCACATGAAATGTGGAATGAATATGTTAAAATCAATTCTTCTGCGGGCCAATATCAAGCTTGGTCGTTTGGAGGACTAACCCCCGACGGGCCCAATGAATTGGCGGACATTGTGCTAAAGGGCATTAAAACGGCTACAGCCAGCGCATATCCACTTTATATTATTGAAAATTCTCCGTTTCCTCTCGTCGGGGATTATAGTGTAATTTTGAATACAGTGAATGAAGCGGTTTGTATCATTAAGACAACAAAAGTATATGTAATGCCTTTCAGTCGAGTCACAGCGGAGCATGCATACAAAGAGGGGGAATCTGACCGCAGTTTGTCCTATTGGAAAGAAAGCCATCGGGAGTTTTTTACGATGGAGTTGAAGAAAAGCGGTCGGGAGTTTACAGAAGATATGCCTGTGGTTTGCGAGGAGTTTGAAGTGATGTATCCAACAGACTTATTGGATGTTGATATACGATTAGTAGCACCCGATATGACTTTCAAAAATGAATATTTGAGTATGATTGAAGAATGGAGGGCATCTGGGGAAGAACTTGTTCCTTGGACTTTAAGCTTTGATACAAGTGATTTTTATGGTTTGATAAAAAAGTTGGAGGATTTTAGCAGAGGACTTGGGTTACCAGAAGGTTTTGTACCCAGTTCAACCTATTGGCTTGTCAATAACAGGAATAGGGTTCTGGGGGCAATTGATATACGGCATGTGCTCACAGAAAAATTGCTATTTCGGGGCGGACATATAGGATATGGCATCAGGCCAAGTGAGAGAAGAAAAGGCTACGCCACAAAAATGCTTTCTTTCGCTTTGGAAAGGTGCAGTTTTCTTGGAATTCCAAGAGTCCTTATTACTTGTGCCAAAGATAATATCGGCTCGGCAAAAACGATAATAAAAAACAGGGGAGTCTTAGATTCTGAAGATGCAGAGAACGGCGAGATATTTCAAAGGTATTGGATTGATTTGTGATGTAGGTAGCGGGAATATTGGCTATCGGCACCCTGCTTTTATGTGAAAATTATTATTGAAAACGACATCTTGACTCTTTCCTTACCCACACATGCGCTCATGCTGATTTATATAGAAATATTCTTTAATTTTTACAAAACAATCATTAAAGTAATAATTTCAGGCAAACATAAAATATGTTATAATTATTTAATAGAATATATTCTGTTGATGATTGCTCTTGGTTCTTTGATATTAGAGAGTAACTTTGGCAGCTCATGAAAGAGAGGAGGAGGAAGCAAGATGCTGCATCCATACATGCATTATTTTGTACAAAAAAGATGTACTACGATATGGAAGATCAATGAGAATAAGCTCGATTTTTATTCTCTGACATTTGTACTCTCAGGAAGCGCCAATTACATCATCAATGGAAAGGAGTACCGCCCATCGGCCGGGAATGTGGTGTTTGTCAAACCGGGAGAAACAAGAAAAGCCTGGACGGAAGGGATGTACTGTACGGCAATCGACTTTCATCTGCGCGATGGAGAGGATATTGACCTGGGGCCTGTCACGTGGAGAACGGATTTTGACCGGTTTTCCAATCTGTTTCAGGAAATCAAGTATGAATGGCTTCAGAAAAAGGAAGGATATCAACTCAAATGTCAGGCACTGTTTGCACTCGTACTCCATCAGCTTTTGTATACGGAGGATTCCTGCAAAAGGAACCGTCATGTGGAAACGCTCAAACGGTACATTCTGGAACATTACTGCGAGGACCTGCCCATGAAAAAGCTGGCCGATTATGTGGGGCTGAATCCCGTTTACTGCGGGGCGCTCTTCAAGAAGAAGGAAGGTCGCACTATTGCGGATTTCATTAACCAGGTCAGAATCAACAAGGCGGCGGACCTGCTTCAGACAGGGGAGTATAATGTCGGCGAAGTGGCGGAACGGGTTGGATTCCGGGATATCTGCTTTTTCAGCAATTCCTTTAAGCGGTATACCGGCATAGCGCCGAAAAAATTCAAGAGCGGCTGAAAGAGGAATATAACTGCCATAAGGCATCGAAATGGAAAGGCCAGGGAGGAAAAGAACACGTATGAAAATGATTATTCGTTGGTTTCCCGGTGGGGATGACAGTGTTACGCTGGATCAGATCCGTCAGATTCCGGGGGTAAGCGGCCTAGCGGCGATGCTGTCCGATGTGCCGGTCGGGGAAGTCTGGCCCTTGGAACGGCTCCAAAGTCTGAAGGAGGAGGTCAACTCTGCCGGGCTTGATGTGGAGGTGATCGAAAGCGTCAATATCCATGAGGATATCAAAAAGGGGTTGCCGACAAGAGACCGATACATCGAAAATTATATCCAAACCATAAAGAATCTGTCGGAGATCGGAGTGAAATGCCTCTGTTACAATTTTATGCCCGTGATGGACTGGGTAAGGAGCGATCTTGCCTTTCCCCTGGAGGATGGCAGCACCGCCATGTACTACAACCATGAGGAAGTTCTCCGGATGAATCCTGCTATGATCGCAAAAGAGATGTTCGGCAGTTCCGAGGGTTATACCCTTCCGGGCTGGGAACCCGAAAGGCTGAAGGCAATGTCGGCGGATATCGATTTTTATCAGAATATATCGGAAGACGATTACTGGAAGAACATGAAATACTTCTTGGATGCGGTAATTCCTTATGCGGAGAAATATGACATAAAAATGGCAATCCATCCCGATGACCCGCCGTTCCCTATATACGGGCTTCCCAAGGTAATCCGAAATGCGGAAAGCATCCGCAGATTCCTGGACCTGAATAACAGCCCCTATAACGGTCTGACGTTATGCACCGGTTCTCTGGGTGCCGATAGGAACAATGATATCCCTGCAATCGTAAACGAATTCGTATCCCGGGGGCGGGTGCATTTTGCCCATATCCGCAACATCCGGCACCTGGATGAGAAGATCTTTACGGAAACCGCCCATCTGAGCCAATGCGGCGATCTGGACATGTACCGGATCGTAAAGGCGTTCCATGACAACGGGTTCGACGGATACATCCGTTCCGACCACGGCCGCATGATATGGGGGGAGAAGGCAAGACCTGGTTACGGCTTGTATGACCGGGCTCTGGGTACCGTTTATCTCCTGGGCTTATGGGAAGCGATCCACAAAGGTTCGCTGGAAAACAGGAAGTAAGGACGCTTGCGTAGGATTCGTGCGAAAAATGCAATATGAGTCGCTGCTGATTTGTTTTCGGGCTGCGGCAGCATGAGTATTTGCAGCATAATTAAATATAATAATTTAAAGTATCTACGGATAGCATAAGTTTAAGTAGTTGAAGTAGTAGATGTTGCGGGACACAACCTAGTTAATGACTGGTAGCCTATTTTTAGAATAGGAAAGTTTAAATAAAAATATTTAAATGTGTTCCAAATCTCTATTTGGTGCAGAAATGAAGTCCGAAATTTGGGCGTTTGTGAGGCATGATTTTCTGAAAAAAATCTATTAAAAGCATAAAATAAAAATAAGGAGGATAATAATACATAAATTGATTGAATTGAATACTATTTATAATGAAGATTGTATTAAAGAAAATGGTATGTGTTTAATACCAGATAAAAGTATTGATATGATCTTATGTGATTTGCCGTATGGGGTTACGGCAAGAAATAAATGGGATGAGATAATTCCATTTGAACCATTATGGGAGCAGTATGAAAGAATTATAAAAGATAATGGGATGATGTGTTTTACTGCTACACAACCATTTGCAACTAAATTAATTAATAGTAATAATAAATTATTTAAATATGATTTAATATGGGATAAAAAATTATCAACAGGTTTTTTAAATGCCAAAAGACAACCTTTAAGAAGACATGAATTAATATTATGTTTTTATAAAAAAATGCCTACATATAATCCAATTATGAGAAAAGGAAAACAGAGAAGTAAAGGTGGAAAACTTTATTCTTTAAGTGATTGTTATGGCACTATAAATCAACCTAAAGAAAAAGAAATATATGATGAATACTATCCAACAAGCATTATTGAAATCGGTAACGCAAATCAGAAAGAAAAAGTTCATCCTACTCAAAAACCAGTGGAATTATTTGAATACTTAATTAATACATACACAAATGAAAATGAATTAGTTTTAGATAATTGTATGGGTTCTGGTACAACAGCGATAGC
>ENA-UOOK01006041-UOOK01006041.1-fermentation-metagenome-genome-assembly--contig:-NODE-6041-length-11808-cov-4.776823_pt1 | contig 11808 bp, 11 predicted proteins | sample MGYA00245777_ERZ724023 | MGnify/ENA primary metagenome ERZ724023 (study PRJEB28704, sample SAMN03018312) | fermentation metagenome | biome: anthropogenic terrestrial biome; feature: soil; material... | reverse complement strand
AGAACAGCGGGCCGGCCAGGTATATCTTCGTCGCCATCCCGGGGACATCCCCTGCGGATTTGAAAAACATTACTGAGAAGAATTATACGCTAGCTTTCCTTCGGGGAATCATGAAGGACCCAGCGTACGAGGCCATGGAACGAGCCAAGCGTCAGAGCTCCAGCGGGAACCCGGAAGGGGCCGCGAAGACCCTTGAAGAGTACCTGAGGGACGACCCGCACAACGCCAAGCCCCGTATCCTACTGTCTAACATATACATCTACGGTCTGAACATGTTCGACTTCGGCGTCTTCCAGCTGGACGTCGTATCGGATCTGGAGCCCGATAATCTGGACTGCCTCAAGGCCAAGGTTACGGCCCTGAGCTCCAAGAAGAAATACAATAAGGAGACCGACGAGCTGTACCGCCGCCTTGTGGAGCTGGACCCTTCATCGGATGTGTTCGACGCTTACGGCACCTTTCTGAAAATGCAGATGCTGGACTTCAAAAAGTCTGCCGAATACTATTGCAAGGCCATAGCCAAGGACCCGAGGAACAGCGATTACCGCATCAATTACGCTTCTCTTCTGCTGAACGACCTCAGGGACTATGTGAAGGCCAAGAAGGAATTGGAAGCCATCATTTCAATCGATCCCGACAACCAGAACGCGAAGAAAAACCTCGCGAAGCTGCTGAACAATCACTTCGATCCAAAGGGTGACCTCAAGAAAGGATTCGGTCACAAACCTAAAAAGATCTGATCGTCAATAAACAATACTTAACATCGTGAATCGAATAAAGATAAGTTCATATCTGCTCAAAGCCTAGCCGGGCCGAGGTGAAATATGGAACTCAAAGGATCGAAGACAGAGGCAAATCTTAACAGCGCTTTTGCCGGCGAGAGCATGGCCAGGACGAAATACACCTATTATGCGTCGCAGGCGAAGAAGGAAGGATATGAGCAGATCGCTAACATATTCATGGAGACGGCAGAGAACGAAAAGGAGCATGCAAAGCTCTGGTTCAAGGCGCTCCATGACAACTGCATACCCGACACGGTCGCTAACCTGAAGGATGCCGCCGAAGGCGAAAACTATGAGACGAACGAGATGTACCCCGAGTTCGCAAAGGTCGCCCGCGAGGAGGGATTCCTGCAGATCGCCGCCCTTTTCGATGCCGTGGGCGGTGTCGAGAAAGATCACGAGGAGAGATATCTGGCGCTCCTCAAGAACATCGAGCAGGGCATGGTCTTCAAGAGGGACAAGGTCGTGATGTGGAAGTGCAACAACTGCGGTTACATACACATCGCCGCCGAGGCTCCGAAGGTATGCCCGGTGTGCAAGCACCCCCAGTCCTACTTCGAGATAAGAGCTACTAACTGGTGAGAGCTCACCAAACCATTTACCCTTCGGGGTCCGCTCATCTGAGCCTTATGGTCTCCAGGTTCTGGGGGGCCTTGGTCTCGATCCCGAACTTCTTGTATATGGAAGATGCCAGGTCGGAGCATTTGCGGTCCTCGCCGTGGCCGATCAGTATCTTGTCGGGCCTCGGCTCCATCGTGGATATGTACTTCATCAGTTGCTTGCGGTCCGAGTGGCCCGAGAATCCGTCCACGGTTTCGCGGTTCATCCTGATCTTCAGATTGATGGATTTTCCGCGGTGGTTAAGGGTTATGTCGGTGCGCCCTCTCTGTATCGTGCGTCCCATGCTGCCTTCGCTCTGATATCCGACGAAAAGAAGCCAGTTCCTCTCGTCGTCCGCCCATTCCCTGAAATACTCCATGACCGGGCCGCCGGACATCATGCCGCTAGTTGCAAGCACGATGCAGGGGTCGGGGGAATGGCATATCTCCTCCCTCATGCCCGAGGTCTCCACCCTCTTGAATATGGGGGAGAGGAAGGGATTCTCGTCCTGCTGGAATATGCGGGTCCTGAGCTGGCTGTTCAGATACTCCGGGTAGGCCGTGTGTATCGCCGTCGCCTCCCATATCATGCCGTCGAGATAGACTTTCAGCGTCGGTATCTTTCCGGTGCGCATCAGCTCCTCGATCACCAGCATGACCTCCTGGGACCTTCCCACCGCGAAGACCGGGATGAGGACCTTGCCCCCGCCCTCGGTGGCCTGCCTCATCAGCTTCCCGAGCTCTTCAGAGGCGTCCGCCCTGGAGGGCTGCTCGTCATTCCTTCCGCCGTATGTGGATTCTATCACGAGCGACTCGAGGCGGGGGAACTTGTTGTTGGCCGGGTTGAAGAGCCAGGTCTTTTCGAATTTGGTATCTCCGGTGAATGCCACATTGTGGAGGCCGTCACCCACGTGGAAGTGGGCTATCGACGAGCCCAGTATGTGCCCTGCGTTGTACAGGGTGAGGCGGACATCGGGAGCGATATCCGTGGTCTCGTTGTACTTCAGAGGGATGGTGTGCATCATCTCGTTGCGCACGTCCTTCGCCTCGTAGAGGTTCTTCCTGCCCTCTCCGAAGCCCAGCTTGATGTTGTCCAGCTGGAGGAGCGCCATGAGGTCGCGTGTGGGAGCGGTGCAGTACACGGGTCCGTCGTAGCCGTATTTGAAAAGCGCGGGAAGAGTGCCGCAGTGGTCGAGATGGGCGTGGGTTATCACCACGGCGTCCAGATCGCTTAGCGGCTGAGCCTCCGGGATCGCGAAGTATGGCGTCTCCTCGCTCCCGGGGTCGAGGCCGCAGTCGATAAGGACCTTGCTCTCCCTCGTGGTGAGGAGGGATGCGGACCTTCCGACCTGCCTGAATCCTCCCATGGCCGTGACCCTGACCCACTGCTCCCCTCCAATCATGGGGCGGGCGAGCTTCTTCGCCACCCGGCGCAGCATATCGTGCCTGTCGTCCCTGTACGCCCTCAGATATCCGCGGACGTCGGAGATGGTCTTGGACGGTATCGGAGGGGTACGGATCACTTTGACGTTCCATCCCGTCTCCTGTTTCAGGTTGAGTATCAGCGATCCCTCTTCGCCTTTGACCACGTCCGGCTTTATCGCCTCCACAATTGCCTCGCCTGTTTCGTCGTTGAAAAATATGTCGAAAATCCCCGCCGCCTCAGGTATCATGGAGCGGAGCTTTCCCTCCACCACAGATGGGTCGCCCAGAGTCGAAGGGTCCGGCCTGATGTCCACTCTTTTGTGTAGGCTCTGCGCTAGATCCCTCGCGGCCTTGTTGTTGCCCGATACCTTGTCGTACTCTTTTGTATAGACGACAACCAAGGGCCCCTCGAATTCGATTGAGGATATTTCGAGGTTCTCCGGCGCAAGCCGGGTGACCTCTTCCCTTAGGCTGTCGAACAGCCTGTCTGCGTTCATTTGAATCCTGCCAAGGCGCCGATAGAAAACAACGACGCCTGTTATATTCTAAATTGTTAAAAATTAAAGGTTTTGAAACCGGTTTAATTCGGGTAGCGGAACCCGAGCTTCTCGCAACGCTCGACGATCTCGGACTGCGGAATCTCCTGATAACCGTCCTTATCGATGTACGCCATCATAAAGCCATCGCCGCTGAACGTGTCCCTCCTCCTCGAGGAGTTGAGGGCGGTTATGGCGACGTCCATGCCCTCGTCCTTGGTCATGCCGTCCTTGAACGAGCCCTCGAGGGAACCCAGCGCGAAGACCGAGCCTGAACCGACGGACATGTATCTGTCCTCCAGGTATCCTCCGGCGCCGTCGATGCTGTAGACGTGGCCGCCCGAGGGGTCGTAGCCGCCGACTATGAGCCCGAGGTAGAATCCCTGGCGTATGACGTTTGAAACAAGGGTCGCAGCCGATCTGACCGAGATCTGAGTGCCCTTCTTCATGGAATACAGCGCGATCTCCGCCGTCATGTACCTGACCATCAGCTGCGCGTCCCCGACGGAGCCCGCAATGGTCATTCCTATGTTGTCCGACAGAGGGTAGACCTTCCTAACATCGCTGTTAGCGATCAAGTTCCCCATCGTCGCCCTCTGATCGGTGGCCAGTATAACGCCGTCCTTCAGTTTTAGGCCGATCGTGGTTGTACCTGTCTTAAGAATTTCATCCCCTGCCATTTGTTTTACCTCAGATTTGCAATATAAGAATCAGCCTCGCGAGGCTTAGTGACACCCATACTTTCGTTGATTATATAAGTTTTCATTTTTGCCGAAACCGTATATTTAATCCAGGGTCCGCAGATCATCCACTGCCGCAGACTGCGGTAAAGGGATATAATGGAATCAAAGGAACTGAAAGCATATGTCGCTGAGATGGTCGGCACCATGGTGCTGACCCTGATGGGATGCGGTGTGGCCGTAATATCGGGCGGGAACCTTGTCGCGACCGCTTTGGCGTTCGGTCTGGCGATCGTGGCGATGGCATATTGCATCGGAGATATTTCGGGATGCCATATCAACCCGGCCGTTTCTCTGGCGCTGCGCGTGGACGACAGGATCGACACGAAGACCATGGTCCTATACTGGGTGTTCCAGTTTGTCGGAGGGATCATCGGTGCCGGCCTGTTGTACTTTATCGTTGTCGCCAACGGAATGGATGTCGTCATCGGAGACAGCATAGCCGCAGGCCTTGGAACCAACGGATTCGTGGGGCAGGGCTCGTACACCATAACTATGGCAGGTGCGTCGTTGTCGAGATACTTCTTACGATGTTCTTCACCCTGACCGTCCTGGGAGTGACAAATTCCAAGAAGACGGCCGAACAGGCCGGGCTCGCCATCGGCGGAAGCCTGACCTTCGTCCACCTTCTGGGAATCGGGCTCACGGGAACGTCCGTAAACCCTGCAAGGAGCTTCGGACCCGCCATCTTCCTCGCATTGGCGGGAGTGACCGTAGCCCTCGAGCAGGTATGGGTTTTCATCGCCGCCCCGTTCGTGGGAGCGATTATCGCAGGTCTGCTTTACAAGTACGTGTTCAAAACGGAATCCGCATGATCACGTGCCTGGGACCTTGATAAAAACCACTTTCTTTTCATTTTACCGCGATGCGGGTTACAATTTTTTGCGTATTTTCGTTCGAAATGTTGCACTAGCAAATCGATATTAACCCATAGGGCATCACCGCGGACGGAGAAGTTGAAACATGGAAATCGAGGATTGGCTCGGCAAGGACAATCAGCTGGGGATCGACATCTGGCAGAAGAAATACTGTCACAGCGGAGAATCTTTCGACATGTGGCTGGACCGCATTTCTGAAGGGAACAGGGACATCCGCAGGATGGTAGCGGAGAAAAAGTTCCTTTTCGGCGGCAGGATCCTCGCCAACAGGGGCCTGCACAAGACAGGCATCAAGGTCACATATTCCAACTGCTACGTGCTGACCCCTCCCGAGGATTCCATCGAATCAATATTCGAGACGGCCGGAAAACTGGCCCGAACCTTCAGCTACGGCGGGGGGGCCGGAATAGACCTCTCCAAGCTTGCGCCCAGGGGAGCGAAGATCAATAATACGGCGTCGGAGACCTCCGGGTCCGTATCCTTCACAGACCTTTATTCCATGGTCACCGGCCTTATCGGACAGCGCGGCCGCCGCGGCGCCCTCATGCTGTCCATATCCTGCGAACATCCGGACATGGAGGAGTTCATGGGAGTGAAGACGGACCTCGAACGCGTCACCAAGGCCAACATGTCGATACGTATGACGGACGAGTTCATGCGTGCGGTCAGGGACCACAGCGGCTATGTGCAAAAATTCACGAGGCCGGAGACCGGAGGGACGGTCGCCAAAGAGATAGACGCCAACGCGTTCTTCAAGAAACTCTGCAGCGCCAACTGGGACTACGGAGAGCCGGGATGCTTGTTCTGGGACCGGATATCGGACTGGAACCTGCTGAGCGAGTTCCCTGACTACTCGTATGCCGGGACCAACCCCTGCGCCGAAGAGCCCCTTCCGGCGGGCGGGAGCTGCCTCCTGGGAAGCATAAACCTTGCGGCCTTTGTCAAAGAAGGGCTGTTCATGGAGGACGAGTTCAGAGATGCGGTCGGCATATGCGTCCGCGGCCTCAACGAAGTCCTGGACGAGGGGCTCCCGCTCCATCCTCTGCAGGAGCAGAAGGATTCCGTCAGGGACTGGAGGCAGATCGGGCTGGGCATCATGGGCCTTGCCGACATGATGATAAAACTCAGGCTGAGGTACGGGTCCGAGGAGGCCGTGGAGTTCTGTGACAGGCTGGCGTTCATAATGGCCGACACCGCCATACGCGAATCTGCCCTGATGGCCTCCGAAGACGGCATGTTCCCCAAGTGCGTCATAGAGCAGGTCCTCTCCTCCCCGTATTTCAAGGAAAACACCACTCAGGAGACCAGGGACCTGGTGGCGATGCACGGGCTAAGGAACTCGCAGCTTCTGACGATCGCGCCCACGGGCACGCTCTCCACGATGCTTGGGATATCCGGAGGGATAGAACCCATATTCGCCAACTACTACGAGCGCAGGACCGTGTCCCTTTCGAACAAGGACGAATATTACAAAGTATACACCCCGGTGGTCAAGGAGTTCATGGAGGAGCACGGCTACCAGGACGATTCCGAACTGCCTGACTACTTCACAAACGCCCAGGTTTTGGATTACAGGCAGCGCATCGACATGCAGGCCACCTGGCAGAAGCACATTGATGCTTCGATAAGCTCTACGGTCAATCTTCACAAGGACTTCCCCGAGTCCGACATCGAAGGCCTTTATCTTTACGCCTGGAACATGGGCTGCAAAGGCGTGACGGTGTTCAGGGACGGATGTAAGCGCGACAGCATACTCACCCCGAAAGAGAGCGAGGAGAAGGCCAAGAAGCAGAAGGAGGAAGAGGAGGCAGAGAAGAAGAGGCGCGGCTCCGTGCTCGAGGTCGGAGACAACGTCGTGGGCAAGAAGAGGAAGCTCATGACCGGCTGCGGAAGCCTCCATTGCACCGCGTTCTTCGACCCGGAGACCGGCGATATGGTGGAAGCATACCTCAACAAAGGCTCCACCGGCGGATGCAACAACTTCATGATCGGGCTCTCAAGGATGATATCCCTGGCGGCCAGGAGCGGATGCGACGTATACTCCATCGTGGACCAGCTCAAGAGCTGCGGTTCATGCCCCTCGTATACGGTGAGGACGTTCACCAAGCACGACACTAGCAAGGGGTCGTGCTGCCCCATGGCGGTCGGATACGCCCTCGTGGACATGTGGAAGGAGATGCAGATAGAGGTAAAGGGCGTGGAGAATATCCCTGCCGAACCGGCGAGGAAGGTCATCAACCCCTGTCCGAAGTGCGGCTCCGAGCTGGAGTTCCAGGGCGGATGCAACGTATGCAAGGCCTGCGGATGGACCAAGTGTGATTAATACTGCGAAGACGATATTCCAGCGAGGGAGAAGCGATAAGACCTGTTCTTAGCCGCACTGTATTGAAACGTGCTCCTCAAATCGAGAATTCAGACAGGCCCGCGTTGAGCCTCAGCTCTCTCCCTCACCCTTCCACGGCTCCGACGCGATGTTCTGTATCACCATTGCGATGCCCGCCCCTCCGATGATGCCCGCGGCGAACCTGAGGACATCCAGATCGTAACCGAGTAAGGCCCCCGCCGCCCATTCGGCCGCCATGACAGATATCAGTGCGAATCCGGCGTACATGGTTTTTCTTTCGGTGAAGGGATGCTTCCCGGCGTACCGGTATGTCAATAGGAGGCCGGAAGCGCATCCGGCGATCATGCCGATGTCCCTGGCGCAGAAAGCGGTCTGTGAACCGTTGACCATGAAGCTCCTTTCGGTCTGCTGGTGGCAGAACATGTCTCCCAGCGCATAGATGAACTGCCCCCCGCCCCAGCGGTGGTCCATCACCCCCGCGGTCCCGTCGAGGCCGATGAAAGTACCAGTAGGATATGCAAAAGGGACGGCCACGATAAGTGCCAGAACCGCAAAAAGAAACGCGGATATCGCAAGTCCCGGAGTTCCTGCCCTCATTGGGACCCGATTGCGGTATGATATAAAAAACGATTAAGAGTTTTAGAGCGCGAAGGACATGCAGGCGCAGAAGACGGCCATCGAAACAGGCAGCATCATCGAGAACCTGTACACGATGTTCCTGACACCGCACCCTCCCCTTTGCGCCGCCGTCAGGAACGCCATCAGGGCGCAGAGTTCCGCCAGGTACAAGGCTGTGACCGTGGAAGTTCCTGTCAGGTCCGCAGCTTCCGATATCTCGGAAAGCGGCCTCAGCATCGCGACCGACAGCCCCAGGACCATGGGGGCGAACACCGCGGCGGTGGCGGTCATCATGTCGAACACGCTTTTCAGCTTGTTCGATATGCCTTTTTCCACGGCCTCCCGGTCCTGCATCTGCCTTCCGATGGAAATGGCGAGCCTTCCGGCTTCCCTTATGTCCCTCTGCGATGCGTCATAAACCTCGCAGAATGCGTCCGTGACCTCGGGGGAAACTTCGCCCAGGGCCGAAATTATCGCTGAACGCCCGTCCCCCCTGCAGAGGGCCATCTCCTTTTTGAACAGGTCGGCGGCAAGTGAGGTCTCGCTCCTCGTTTCCAGGGCTCCTGCCGCCGCGTTCTCGAAGTTATCGCCCGATATCAGGCGGTTGCCCAGTTCGAATACCGAATCCTTCAGGAAGCGTTCCACATCGGCGCGCCTCCGCTCTCTTTTTTGAGACGGATGCAGCACGGCCAAGGTCAGCGCGCATGCGGGGACCGTCGAGAAAACAAAGGTCTGGACGATGTCCGCGGTCAGATTCCAGGCGATAAGCGCAAGTGGCAAGGAGGCTATCAACGGTGTGATCGGCCCCCATTCCATGTCTCCTCTCGCCGTGGCGAAAGGGTTCTTTCTTCTTATCGAAATAGTCACGCAGAGGACGCATGCTGGCACTGCGACCAGGGTCGTAACGACGACCGGGCCGAGGCCGATGGATTCGCCGAACATCCCCCCGATCTGAAGTATCGGGAGTATCGACATCAGGATCATGGGGACCATGATCCCCAAGCCGAAGATGACCATGCAAGGGTTGGAAAGAGAGGCGCCATATGCCTCTCCCGTCTCCTTGAGGCCGTTGATGGATATGTCGGAGGCATCTTTCAGGATCCTTGTTTTTTCCGGGCCCGGGGACATCTCCGAGGCCGCCATCAGCATATTTACCGAACGCCTGAAGAAAGCCAGCTCCTTCGGGAGAGCGGACGTCGCGGACCTCAATCCGGACCTAATGTCGGGGCAAGCCCTCACGTCGGCATCATGGACGATGGCCGAGAATGCTTTCCCTATGTTCTCGGGACCCTTGGAAGCCACCTCCCTGACCGCCGAATCCAGAGACCCTCCGGATTCGATGACGACAGACATCATCCCGACTGCGGCGGGCACCTCTCTGATAAGGGGCCTGTGATTCTTTTTCTCAGTTCTCAATCTGTCCAACCCCCTCCGCCCTGCGGATCTTTGCTTCGAAGGAGCTTATCAGGGCCTTCGGATTTTTACCGGAGTTCCTGGACAGGTGGTCGTTGGCCGTGTTTATCCATTCCGGTCCAAGGAACCTTTCGTCGCGCGACCCCGCCTCAGCCAGCATCTTCCTCATTCCGGACCTGGAGCGTATCTCGTCGAGGATCTCCTTCCTGTCCATCCCGCAGGATGAGGATATCCTCCTCATCGCGGGCGACGAGAAGAGCCCTTCAGCATCGGATATGTCGACGAACTCTCCCGGTCTTCCGCCGGTCGCTACGATCTCGCCGAGAGACCTCTTCTGGTCCCCAGACTTCCTGTCCCTGACCGAGCCCAGGGTGAGAAGCAAGTCGGTGGCCATGAAAGCCTCCGGGGCGATACCCATGTCATGGACGACACGTTCGTATACCGACCTTGCCGAATCGCCATGGATCGTCCCCATGATCGAACTTCCGGCACGGCCGGCCCTCATGCTCTGATACAGTGTCTTGGCCTCCTCTCCCCTGACCTCCCCCAACACGATGGCCGATTCCCCCATCCTGAGGGAAACCCGCAGGGCTTCGTCGGCACGGGAAAGGCTGTCGCCCTCGATCCTCTCGTTTATCAGCATGGACTGGACCTTGTAGCCCATCCTCCTCATCTTGTCGCCGGGGAGCTCCAGGGTGTCCTCTATGGTCAGTATCCTCTGTGAAACGGGGAACTCGAACATCAGCGCCGTGAGCAGCGAGCTTTTTCCTGCGCCTCTCGCCCCGCAGACGAGGAACGTGCAGCGGTTGTCGACCAGGAAAGAAAGGAGGCCCGCAGTCTCGTGGTCCAGCGTTCCGTTGGCAATGAGCCTCGTGCTTTCTGATGGATACGGCATCTCCGTTGGGGCTCATGGGATAGCCAATGACGGTCGCCCTTGCGTCACGTCCTTTAATATCGGTCTCCAGGACCGGTTCGGACTCGCAGAACTGGAGGCCGCTGTCCCTTTTGAGCACGTTTATCAGGTTCATGACCTCCTTGCGGTCCACCATGAGATTGGTCCTGCACCGGAGATTCGAATTGATCCCGGATATGCCGTTCATCGTCACATGGATGCGGTTCCTGTCGCAGGGGGCGTCGATGAATATGTCTTCGAGCCTGGGATCGGAGAGCAGGATGTCGAAGATCCCGAGCCCGACCGTGTACCTGTATACGGTCTCGCAAAGTCCGTCGACGACCTTGCCGATGTCGATGCAGTTGCTTCCGTAGACGGCCTCGATGGTGTCCGAGCGGTCCATTATCCTTATCCGGGCCTCGCTGAGGATGCTCTGCCTGTCGATTCTTCCTCCCTTCTCCCTGTAAGATCTTCGGACGCTTTCGATGGCTTCGGACACCACTGCGTTCACAGAGTCGGCCGAAACATACTCGTCCGGGGAGAGATTGTATTCCGTCTCTCCGTCCGCGGCGGCCCCTATGGTCACTCCGGCCCCCGGAAGCCGGTATTCGGAAATCAGGTCGAGTTCCTCCGCCGAGCCGATGAGCCAACAGTCGGCGTATGTGGGTTTCGTCCTCGTGTTGGACAATGCCATTCTTCCGAAATCCGAGACGAATCCCGTCGTGTCGGATTCAAGCCTCTCCGGCGCTCCGTATCTGGGGACCGGCCCGTCGGTACGTTCCTTCTCAGTTTCGCGGCCGCAGGCCGTTACCCGCGTATATGGGTGTTCGGACGCATCTTCGCCCCTTATCACGGGCATCGTTCATGCCCCCCTGCCGTCGACCATGGCCGAAACCCTTTTCGAGATCTCGGAAATGGAGAGCTCCGCCTGGTCCAGCGCCCTGTATGTTTTCTGAACGCAAACCTCGCATACGCCGTTCGAAGGACTGAATGACATGAGCTTTCCACGCGCCCCGGCGAAATCCGGCGTCGGGAAGGTGCTCCAAGCTATGCCGACGATCCTGTCGCAAGAATGGCGGCAGGACCCGCATCTGCGCATCGGCCTGCCGCTCAAGGAGGAGGCCGACCTGTCGATGAACGAAAGTTCGCACAGGATCTCCGTAGCGGGCCCCGAGATCTCCGTATCCCTGCCGGTCCTGAGCCTTATCCTGGCGGCGCACCCGTTCTCCGAGATCTTGGATACGATGCATCTTATGCATTCATCGCTTCCCGCATCCGGTACATTTCCGCATTCACGGCAGTCGATGCTCAGAACGTCCCCGTCCATCTTCGCTTCTGCCACGCCGTTTTTTCCGTTCCTTTTCTTTTTCCTTCCGCGTTCCATGCCGGATCTACCTGAAGGCAGGGGTATTAAGACGGGAAATTACAGTTAGCCTTATGCGGAGGTCCCAAGCATAAGTTATAAAGGATGGGCCTGCCTAGCGTCCGCCATGGAAATATTGGCTCCCGCAGGTTCCCCCGAAGGTCTGGTCGCCGCGATCAAAGGCGGATGCAACGCAATATACCTTGGTGGCAAATCAT
>ENA-UOOK01006040-UOOK01006040.1-fermentation-metagenome-genome-assembly--contig:-NODE-6040-length-11808-cov-122.339828_pt1 | contig 11808 bp, 13 predicted proteins | sample MGYA00245777_ERZ724023 | MGnify/ENA primary metagenome ERZ724023 (study PRJEB28704, sample SAMN03018312) | fermentation metagenome | biome: anthropogenic terrestrial biome; feature: soil... | reverse complement strand
CACAACTTTGCACTCTTAGATATGCAGGTATCACAGATGATGAATTGGCACAGACATATAAAGAATTGTATTTTAATCTTGATGATGTATTGTAATAATTTATATTAGTCGTTGCACGACAGGGCTACCAACTTCGCAATCTACCGATTGTTCGTTGGGAAATTCAATTTTCGGCTTTCAGCACTCAAATTGAATTTAAACTTATTATTAAATATTATTTTAAGGGATGTGATGTAAATTGACTGTTATAATTTTAATTTAACTTGAACTCATATATGTATAAGATAGAAGACTCGCCGCATTTAAAGTGCCAAAAAAGTCAAGCGTAGAGCCAAAAATAGGGGTTTTAGGGGGTGCACAAAATAAGACAGCCAAAATCGCAGTTTTCCGCATGAATACTGCCTTTTTGCTATTTTTAGGGGGTGCACAAAATAAGACAATTTAAAAGCATCAATATATGGAGGTATTTAATGAGTAAATGTGTTGCACAGGTATTTGATATTGATACAGGAGAAGTTATTGATGAAAGTAAGATATATAGTTATCAAACATTAGACAACAGACAGAAACAACTTAAATATTTGAAATCGAAAAGAGAATGTGAAGAACAATCTCAACAGATAAATGAAAAGTTTAAGGAATATGGTAGTTTTGTCTGGAATGTTTATAACATTAGTCAACAGAACTTTGTAAATTTAAAAGCAAGTAATATTACACGCCTAATGTTTCTTTCTACATATCTTAATTACAATGGTTATTTAATGTTTAATCAACATACAGTTATGAATAAAAAAAATATGAATCAACTATTAGGCTTATCGGAAAGAGAATTTCAATACTTTTTTAAGGATATAACTAAGAATAATATTCTTAAAGTAAAAGATGATAGATTATATATTAACCAAGATATTTTTGGGAAAGGTAATTTATCTAAAAGTAAGATTACTAAATTTATTCAACAAGATAAATTTATAACACGGTTATATATTGATGGAGTAAGAAAATTATACATAACCTCTACTCCACATTCGCATAAAACTTTAAGTTACATATTTCGGATATTACCTTATGTGAATAGGCAATATAACATTGTCTGCTTTAATCCACTTGAAGAAAATCTTGATAATATTCAATGTATGTCATTAGGAGAATTTTGTAATTCAATTAATTACAATAGTCATAATATACGGCAGTTACAAAAGAATTTATTTGAGCCAACATTTAATATTCATGGAAAAATAACTAATGCAATTTGTTGCGTAAGCAAAGGATTAAATAATTCTGATTGTAGGATATTTATTAATCCTCGTGTGTATTACGCAGGAGATCAGTGGAAACGAGTAGAAGTTTTGGGAGGCTTTTAATGAATAAAATAGATAGATTAAATGAAATTAGTAAAAATACATTTGGCACACCTATGAAAATAATTAAATATATTAATAGTCAAAATGTTTATGTGCAATTTTTAGATAAATTTAAGTATATCACAAAAATTCAATACAATGAATTTATAAATGGCAATGTAAAAAATCCATATGATAAATCAGTATGTAAACACGGATATTGATATTTCGGAGTTGGAAAATATAAATCAAAGATAAATCATAAAATAACTAACTGTTATCAACATTGGATAAATATGATAAAGCGTTGTTATAATCAAAAATGCTTATTAAAAGATAATACATACAGGGGGTTGCTCAGTTTGTGATGAATGGTTAAATTTTCAAAATTTTGGAGAATGGTATGATGAAAATTATTATGAAGTACCAAATGAAGTAATGGATTTAGATAAAGATATCTTACATAAAGGCAATAAAATTTATTCGCCTGATAATTGCGTTTTTGTACCTCATAGTGTAAATAGTTTAATTATAAAATGTGATAAATATAGAGGAAATTTACCAATAGGTGTTTCGTTTCATAAGAGAGATAAAATATATCAAGCGAGTTGTAGCAATATGAAGAAAGAGATATTTTTAGGATATTACGATAATAAAATTGACGCCTTTAATGTATATAAAAAGTATAAAGAGGAATTAATTAAGAAAATCGCAGATAAATATAAATGTATGATTCTAAATAATCTTTATACTATGTTATATAATTATTCTGTTGAAATAACTAATTAGTTAATATTTCTAAATATAAATCTATAATAACTTGCATTTACCAAAATTTCAGTATATAATAAATATAGAACAAAGAAAAGAGTTGATGTTGAATTGATTGTAATATTTTAAAGTTAATATTATTAAATTATTTATCTACATAGTATTTTAAGCGTATTACAGATATTTAAATCTTAGACGTTAAATTACACCAGATTGGTATAAACTCTTCCCTATCAAGTCCACAGATGAATTAAAACACAAATTAAATATATTAAGGGAGGTTAAGGTTTTTATGATTAAATTAACAGACTCTTATTTTATTGATGCTGATAAATATCAGTATATTCTAAAAGAAATAGTAACTCGTACAAATAAGAAAGATAACAGTACATATGAAGCAGAAACAACAGTAGGTTTTTACAGGGATGTCACTTCATGTATCAAAAGTTGTTTAAACAGTATTCTAAGAGACAAGATATCTAATAATAAGATTACTGATCTAAATACATATATGAACCAGATTCAAACGATTTATGATAAGCTGAATTCAATGTTAAATCCATTAGACATTAAGAAACTTTCAGATAAGATACAGAATTGATTTAAGGTTATCTATAACGATTATAGAGCGTATTTTATATGTTAGTAGTGTAATTTCATATGTAAAATAAAATGCGTTTAAATAAGCCGTAAAACGATTATATTAATAATATTAAATTATATTTAATAAATAAATTCAAACTTTCTAAACATAATAGGAAGGATTGAGATAATGAAAATTAAAAAGGAGATTAAGATTAGATATGGAAACAATGGAAGTTAATACTAAAACAAATACTATGGATTGGACTGAACTACAAGATTGGTTAGATAAAGTATGCGTGCCATACAAAGATTCAAATACATATAGAAAACATAATAAGCGACTGCATCAGGAATATAGAGATGCTTATAATACATATTTGTGGGAATTTGAAAATTGCTGAAAGGATTACATAATGACAATACAAAAGACAGTTTTACCATGTTTAAATGAAGAAACAGAAAAAATTGAAAATACATATGGATATATTATTGATTTAATAGTAAATGACTTCTTCCCTATTACTATTACAGGAGCAGAAAACAAAGATGACCTAAAAAAATACTTTATACAAACTTGCAACGAATTGTTTGATAGAGTATGGAATGAATATGAAAGTAAAAATAACGATAAGTATGTATATCAATGTGGATTAGTAGATTGAAAAATTATAAGTCTTATTGTATATAATACTAAATTATAATCTGTAAATGTAAAGGTTGTAAATATCGTAGATTAGGCTGCCACATAATCTGTAGTGAATATAAAAAGTTTAAGCAAGAACAAGAAGCTATATATAAGACAATATTTTCAAATCATACAGAAGCATATTATAAATAGAGATTAAAGTATTTTAAAGATAAATATAAAAGGAGAAGTGTAAAAAATGGAAAATGAATTAAGTGTATTTGTAAAAGGCGATAAACTTTATACGGATAGTCGAGATGTTGCCAAAATGGTCGGCAAAAGGCATGATCATCTGATGCGCGATATTAGGGGATATATTAAAATTTTGAATCAAAGTTTAAAATTAGATACTGATGATTTTTTCAAAAAATCTAACTACAAAGCAGGTACTGGTAAAATTTATCCTTGTTATCTTATTACAGAAATAGGTTGTGAACTTATTGCTAATGAGATGACTGGTGAAAAGGGAATTTTGTTTACTATTGAATGTATGAATGCCTTTCATAGTATAGAGGAAAAATTAAAAGAACATAATCAAGATATGTTTGCACTTCCTAAAGATTATTCATCTGCCCTTCGTGCACTTGCGGATAAAGTTGATGAAAATAATAAATTAAAAGAGACTAATGCACAGCAACAACAACTTATTGAGGAACAAAAGCCAAAAGTAAATTACTATGATATTATTCTTAGTAGTAAAAATGCAATTCCAATTACTCAGATTGCTAAAGATTATGGTAAAACAGCTCAATGGATGAATGAATTTTTGCATAAGCACAAAGTACAGTTTAAGCAAGGCAAGACATGGTTGCTATATAAAGACTATGCAGCACAGGGATATACAAAATCAGAAACAATTCCATATGATAAATATGATGGTGAAACTGGGACGGCAATTCATACTAAGTGGACTCAGAAAGGAAGATTGTTTATTTATGATTTATTAAAGAAATATAATGTATTGCCATTAATTGATATGAATGGTTTTGATCATAAATAATGATAATGAATAATTTGACTATTGGTTTATTCGGAACTTGTGATAAGTCACATTGGAGAGATAAATTTATAGTTACATATAAAAGTCAAGATGTCCCCTATTACAATCCACAAGTTAAAGATTGGAATCTACAGTGTGCACAAATTGAAGCGGAACATTTAGCTAATGATAGAATCATCCTCTTCCCTATTACGCATGAAAGCTATGGACTAGGGAGTTTATCAGAGATTGGATTTAGTGTGTTAAATGCAATTAAACTGAACGATCGGAGATATTTTGTAATTCTTATTGATGATTATTTAGATGATAGTTTACAAGATAGTGATTTAAGAAAGGAGTCTTTGAAAAATCGGAGTTTAGTTAAAAACCATTTACTACAATTAGATATGTCAAATATTTATTTAGTGAATAGCTTGGATGATATGTTGCAAGTTAGTTTAATTTTGTATCAGTCAGAAAATTTAAAATTAGCAATAGAAAGTTATTTGATAAATTGATGGAGGTGATAAAAATATTTATATTGCCGCACTATTGCATGACATTGGAAAGAAATTTACTAAGCAATTCAGTAATTACAAAGGTGAACCAACGGATATTGCACATTATTATAATCATATGAATGTTTCTGCTTATGATGCAATGTTCTATTTAAAAGATAAGGGATATAACGATGATGATATTCTAAATATTTGTAATTTGATTCAGTGGCATATGCAACCATTTTTTATTGAAACAGATAAAGCTAAAAACAAATTTATTAGACTTGTAGGACAGGAATTTTATGATAGATTAATGATTTTGCATCAATCAGATATGGATGCAAAGTAAGGAGATGTATAAATGAGAGATATAAATAAACGATTAGAAGAGTGTTACAAAATTGTGGAAGATAAAGGATTTGAAATTGTAGGTATATTTCTCCAAGGATCACAGAACTATGAATTAGCTTATGAAAATAGTGATATTGACACTAAAGCAATTGTACTTCCAAAGTTTAATGACTTTGTATTAAACAAGCATCCAGTGAGTACGACATTGGTACTTGATAACAATGAACATATTGATTTGAAAGATATTCGGTTAATGTTTGATTGTTTTAAGAAACAAAATATTAATTTTGTAGAGATATTATTTACAAAATATAAGATTTTGAATCCAAAATATAAGAAACTAGTAATGCCATTGTTTGAAAATAATGAACTGATTGCTCATTACAATAATTATGCGGCAGTAAATTGTATCGCTGGTATGAGTATGGAAAAGTATAAAGCATTAGAACATCCCTACCCTACCCTGATAGATAAAATAGAAAAGTATGGTTATGATCCAAAGCAACTGCATCACATTATTAGACTTAATGAGTTTATGAAGCGTTATATCAACGGTGAATCATACAAAGATTGTTTAATTTCTAAGAAAAAGGATTATCTAATTAAAGTAAAACGTGGCTTACATACTTTAAACGAGGCAAGGATCATTGCTAAACAGTTAGACAAGGAAACTTGTGAGGTTAAGAATCAGTATATGGCAAGTCATGAGCTAAACGTTAATCATGATGTTGAAGATATATTGAACAATGTATTAATTGATGTTATGAAATATAATTTTCAGACTGAATTAATGCAATAAAAATGTTATTTTTATTCGGTTTTATTAATAATATTAAAAGGAGCGTTTGCCAAGAAAATGAGACAGAAGTATTATGGAGAATTTGCAGGAGAGAATTGATTTTCTAATATTATAAAAAAGGAGAATGATAATATATCTAAAATACAAAACGATAAATATTATACACCATCAGATTTAGCAGAATATTGTGTAAATAAAACTAAAGAAATTATAGGAACAGATAATATTACAGAGTATCTTGAACCAAGTGCAGGTGCAGGAGTATTTCTTAACTATTTAGACAAACCATATTTAGCTTATGATATTGAACCTGATGATAAAAGAATTGTAAAACAAAATTATTTGACACTTGATTTGCCTTATAAAAAGGGACGATGTATTATTGGTAATCCACCATTCGGAAGAGCAAATTGCAATTTAAAAAAATTTTATAAGAAATCTTGTAAAATTGGTACATATATATCGTTTATAGAACCAATAAGTCAATATAAAAATAATCATGAATTATTCGATTTTGATTTAGTTTACAGTGAAGATTTGGGAAATAGAACTTATTCAAATATTGAAAAACATTGTTGTTTGAATATTTATAAAAAACCAATTACTCCAAAATCTAAGCCAAAAGAAAAATTAAAGGATATAAGTATTATTGGATGGAGAAAAGCAAAAAACATAGATTGTGATTTTTATATATGCTGTTATGGTTCTAGTATAGGAAGATTTGTAAATAAAGATTGTAATTTAGTTAATATTAATGGAGTGATTATAAAAAACAGTAAACTAAAAGAAAAAATTGTAAATTGTTTTAAAAATGCAGATTGGATTAAAGAATATTCAATGACCTCAACACCAAATTTATTACAATGGCAAGTTTATAAATACATAAAAGAGCAAATACCAGAGATAAGATAAAATAACATTTGATTTGAAAGGAGAAATAATTATTGAAATATATGGGAAGCAAAAGTAAAATTACTCAATTTATTGTACCTATTATTCAGCGATATATTGACGAAAATAATATTAATACATATATAGAACCATTTGTAGGTGGAGCAAATGTCATTGATAAAATTCAGTGTAAAATTAAAATAGGTTATGATAAAAATAAATATCTAATAGCATTATTAAATAACGTAGAAAAAGTAAAAGAGTTTCCGATAACAATAGAAAAATCACATTATGATAATGTAAGAAATTCATTTAATACACAGAATAAAGAATACGAAGATTGGTATATTGGCGCAATAGGTTTTCTTGCAAGTTATAATGGAAGATTCTTTGATGGTGGTTATGCAAAAACCAATTATGCTAAACAACCTTCAGGACATATTGTAGTTAGAAATTATTTCAAGGAAGCAAAAGAGAACTTAACAGAACAAATACCACGATTATATAATATTAAATTTGAATCAAAAGATTATACTGATTTACATAATATTAAGAATTCGCTTATTTATTGTGATCCGCCCTATCAAAATACAAAACAATATGGCGTAAGTAAGAACTTTAATTACGAAGAGTTTTGGCAATGGGTTAGAGATATAAGCAAAAATAATATTGTTATAGTAAGTGAGTGTACTGCTCCTGATGATTTTAAGTGTATTTGGCAACAAGAAATTACACGAACTGTTGATAATACCAAAAGAGTTAAAGCTATTGAAAAATTGTTTATATATACTAGCAAATGAAAATAACATTTCATTCGGTTTAACTAACAATATTAAAAGGAGATTGATAATATATCTAAAATACAAAACGACAAATATTATACTTCACCAGATTTAGCAAAATATTGCGTAAATAAAACTAAAGAGATAATTGGTGTAGAAAATATCACAGAATATCTTGAACCAAGTGCAGGAGCAGGAGTATTTCTTGATTATTTAGACAAACCATATTTAGCATATGATATTAAACCTGATGATAAAAGAATAACTAAGCAAGATTATTTGGCACTTGATTTACCTTATAAGCAAGGACGATGTATTATTGGAAATCCTCCATTTGGAAGAGCAAATTGCAATTTAAAAAAATTTTATAAGAAGTCATGTAAACTTGGTACATATATATCATTTATAGAACCAATAAGCCAATATAAAAACAATCATGAATTATTTGATTTTGATTTAATTTATAGCGAGGATTTGGAAAGTAGATATTATTCTAATATTGAAAAACATTGTTGTATTAATATCTATAAAAAACCAGTTAGTCTTAAATCTAAACCAAATGAAAAATTGAAAGATTTAAATATTATTGGGTGGAGGAAAGCAAAGAATACAGATTGTGATTTTTATATATGTTGTTATGGTTCAAGTATAGGAAATTTTGTAGATAAGAATAGTAAATTGGTCAATATTAATGGAATCATTATAAAAAATAACAAATTAAAAGAAGAAATTATAAATTGTTTTAAAAATGCAAATTGGATCAAAGAATATTCAATGACTTCCACACCAAATCTTTTACAATGGCAAATTTATAAATACATAAAAGAGCAAATACCAGAGATAAGATGAAAATAACATTTTATTTGGTAAAATATTAAATTATGAAATGAGGTTAGATTAAAATATTAGAATTAAATAAAATATATAATGAAGATTGTATTCAGTTTATGAAACAGATAGAAGACAATTCAGTAGATTTAATTTTTGCTGATCCTCCTTATGGTCAGAATGTCCGAAATGAACGAGGTAAAATTAAATTTGATACTGAATGGTCAGATGAAAATGATTATCTAGATTGGTGTAGAGTATGGTTAAAAGAAGGTCTAAGAATTTTAAAAGATAATGGGATGTTCTTCATTTGGGGAGTTGCGCCTGTTATTAATGAAATCTCACATATACTTAATAAAGAATTAAATATGAAATTTTATACTCAAATTATTTGGTATGTATCAGATGGTCTTAGACCAACAAATAATTATTTTTATTCTAATCATCAAGTATTATTAGGATATAGTAAAAATGACAAAGATGTTTTTAATAGTTTTAACAATCATGGCGGCATATATAATCATTTAACTGAAACTGCAAATAGTTATAGTGGTACTAAAAATATGGGTACTATATGGAAGCATTGTAAGATAAGCAAGAATCATAAAGAAGGGACGCCCCATCCTACTCAAAAACCATTAGAAATTTGTGATCGTATTGTTAAAGCTTGTTCTAATGAGAATGATTTAATTTACATACCATTTGCGGGTTCAGGAAGTGAGATTGTGGCTTGTATTCAGAATAATCGAAGATGGTTAGCTACGGAAACTAATAAACAATATATAGATGATATTATTAAACCTAGAATTAATACTATAAAATAGAAATTTTATATAACAAATATTATTAAAACAAGGAGAATTATTTAATGGAAAATGAAATTGTAAAAGTGTTTGAAAGTAAGGATTTTGGTAAGATTCGTACAACCAAAATTAATGATGAACCGTGGTTTGTAGGCAAAGATGTTGCAAGTTGTCTTGCATACAAGGATACATCTGATGCATTGAAAAAGCACGTTGATAATGAAGATAAGCTGACTCGGCGTTTCGCCGACTCAGGTCAAAATCGTGAGATGTATATTGTTAACGAGTCTGGTCTATATAGTCTTATTCTCAGTAGTAAGTTGCCTACTGCAAAGCAGTTCAAGCATTGGATTACGCACGATGTTATTCCCACTATTCGTAAAACCGGTGGATATGTGAATAATGATGAAACATTTATTCAGACGTATTTGCCATTCGCTGATGATAATACTAAATTGTTGTTTAAGAATACACTTGAAACCATTCGTAAGCAAAACGAATTGATTGAGAATCAAAAACCAATGGTAGAATTTGCAAATCAGATTACTCAGTCTAAAGATACCATTGATATTGGACAGCTTGCTAAAGTAGTTCATGATGAAAATATTAAGATCGGTAGGAATAAATTGTTTGATTGGCTGAGAAACAATAAAATTCTTATGACAAGTAATGTGCCTTATCAATCTTATATTGACAATAAGTATTTCAAAGTGATTGAAACAACTAAACATACTACATATGGAGATAAGATTTTTACAAAAACACTGGTTACTGGAAAAGGTCAGGCTTATATTGTTGAAAAACTAAGAAAAGAATTTTGTGATTAAAAGGAAGGTGCGAAATATAAATAAAACATTATATCAATTGATTAAAATACCTATCAAAGAAATTATTAAACAGAAATATAATGTGCAATTTAGCAAGGATGAAGAATTACAGAAGGATTATCTTATTGCACAACAGGACTCATTGCTATTAGATCAATTGCGGCAGATTCGCGGAAAAGATTCTATTCGTATTAATGAATTGATTCTAGTTGAAGCTAAAAAGAATAAGAATACTAAAGAAGCAACAGAGTATATTCTTAGAAACGGTTTTGATTATAATAATGTACATTATGTACGTTTTGGTAAAAGTTCTTCACAAGGTAAAGCAGGAATTACAGTATTTGTTGATGCAGAGATTTATAATGAATTATTTATAATCACACAGCTTGATATTCCTATTGATTCATGCGTTGTATCTAAGTATGAAAATCAACGTTGTCTCCCCTTTAGCACTTGTACTATTGTAGATGGTAAGATTCCTAATATTGTTGTAATTGATGAATATACTAAAGTAATTAAAGACCAGCAGATTAGATATGTAGTAGAAAAAGAAAAAGAATTTGTTGATAAAGAAACTAAAGAAACAAAGAAATATAAAGCAAGAGAAATTGAAGATGGGCTACATGATATTCAGCTCTCCCCCTTTGATGGCTCTGGTTGCCATACACATGAAGTAAGTGAGAGAATTAGTAATGCTGTTGGGCTTGATTATACGGCTATTGGAGCGCAAATTAGACTTCCGTTTTTTAAAGGTTATTCTGTAGAAATGCCATTTAAAGAAATATACAAAGAAATGGGAATTTCTAAGATTAAAGATGTTTTTGGAACTTGGCATAATGTGGAAGATATTGATTGCATTTGGAATGTATCAATGTTTAAGGGTTATAAGATTTTTAAGAAACGATATGGTAATAACGGTTGGAATAAATATATGGAGACTGTTAATAAGTATCATTTTAAACTTGGTATAAGCAAATATAGTCATCATATTAAAAATCTAAATCTTAAAACAAGAATGAATTTTCAATATTTACAATGTCTTGATTTATGGAATCAAAAATATGTTAATTGGTTTAAAGATAAAAATAAGAATAAACCATATTATGATTTTCTGGATTCAAAAAATGATGGAAAGATAATTAAACTTGCTAAGTATTCCACTGATTTATATGAAAAAATAATTAAAGGAGATAAGTTTTATACATATAAATTTTTAGGTATTGATGATACGGATGATTATGATTCAAATGGTAAGTATGGAGAAGCAATTTTAATTAATGATGTAATGTTAAAAGACCCTGCTATTAAACAGTATTTGTATCGTAAGCTTAAAAAGCGGATTAATCAAATGAAGTTTGGAAAAATTTACGCTTCTGGTTTGTACAATACTTGTGTGGGAGACATGATAGGCTATCTTGAATATGCGGCCGGTAAAGAACCAGTGGGTTGTTTAAAAGCAAGAGAATTTTATTGTAAAACAATACCACAAGGCAACATACTATCATTTAGATCACCTCTTGTATGCCCGTCAGAAGTTAATGATGTTATCAATGTAGATAATGATATTACAAAGAAATGGTTCAAGCATTTTGAAGACCAAGATGTTGTTATGATTAATATGTATGATTTATCAATGCCTAGGCAAGGCGGGATAAAGTGGTGTC
>ENA-UOOK01006038-UOOK01006038.1-fermentation-metagenome-genome-assembly--contig:-NODE-6038-length-11813-cov-2.756931_pt1 | contig 11813 bp, 8 predicted proteins | sample MGYA00245777_ERZ724023 | MGnify/ENA primary metagenome ERZ724023 (study PRJEB28704, sample SAMN03018312) | fermentation metagenome | biome: anthropogenic terrestrial biome; feature: soil; material... | reverse complement strand
GGTATAGCGCTTGCGCCGAAGATGATGATGGGAACAATTACACCGTGTACTGGGAGATGCTTGACGGTTATACTTATGACGGTGATAACGAGGATATGGCTTGTAACTGGAGCAAGCCGTATATGGTCCTTGATGAGGTAAAATTCTTTTTGGGAACGGAAAACATGACCCTATTGACTTCACACCCGTTTCCTACCTTGTAATATACCTTGAACGGATATTTAAAAAGCACATCGCCACTCTCCAAAAGTGAATTAATATCTTTTCTGAGATAAAGCCTTTGTTCTTTTGGAAAACTCAGGTCCATTACTGTTTATCCAAATATAGTGCAAGAGCGGCAGCTATAGAAGGCGCCTCAGGGGTCGGTGCCTCAATCTGAGTCTTCAATTTGGCAGCCTTCATTGCCTTGGCGGTAGTCGGCCCGTATGTGGCAAACATTATCTCCTTTTGGGCAAAATCGGGGAAATTTTCCTGCAGAGAACGTATATCTGAAGGGCTGTAAAATACAACTATCTGATATTGATGCAAATCCAAAGCACTCAAATCGCAATTGACAGTCTTTACAAATACGGCACTCCCGTGTTTGAATTTGGCTTTGGTAAAGACTTTCTTCACTTCAGGCTTCAATGCATCCGTACAAGCTATCAGGAAGGTCTCAGCCTTGTGTTTCACCCCTATTGCATCGACAATTGAAGCAATGGTCCCCGTACCGAAAAATATCTTGCGCTTTCTGTAAATAATATACTTTTGAAGGTACAAAGCAATGGTTTCGGACTGACAGAAATATTTCATGGTTTCAGGTACGACAACCCTCATCTCTTCACAAATCTTGAAAAAAGAGTCGATGGCGGCACGAGAACTGAATACAATCGCAGTATAGTCCAATACGTTTATCTTCTGGGCCCTGAACTCTCGAAGTGTCACTCCCTCTACCTTAAAAAAGGGCTTGAAATCGATGTTTACACCATATTTGTTGATAATATCCGGATATGGTGAGCCTTTGGCAGGTTCCGGTTGAGAAATAAGTATATTTGTTACTTTCATACGCTATATAATATTTGTTTGAACGGATGTATGAATTTTTATAGAATCAGGTCAATTAATAAACACAACGGGAGTAATTCCAAAGTGCAAAGATACAAAAACCAGAAAAAATGCGAAAAAATAGATGAAATAAAAATTTTATACCCTTTCACAAAGTACATTAAAATGATTATTGCGCTCACACCGGCAACAAATATATTGTCGAAATTGTGATGTATTCCGGAGAAAAAATAGGATACCGGCAAAGTCACCATGGAAAGGGTCGTAATGACAATGAATGCGCAAAAACCTGTTTTTTCCAATATCAGAAATGTTTCTTTTTGATTGCTCATCCATCCTGTTATCATGTAGAGTATGTGCTTAACAACAAAATACCCTGCAAGCAACAATAGTGTATTAAAATACCCCGTACCGCTCATTTCATTGTTATACAATACAAAAGCCAGCGTAGGAACTGCTATCGAAAATGTTATTATTATGGATGAAAGTGAGTATTTGTCATCAAATACAGCTATATAATCCTTTCTCTTTACCAAAACGAGGAATGAACTCTGTACGGCAATTACCACTCTTTTGAAAAATATAAGGAACAGAAACAACAGAATTATCACACAAATACTCATGAAAGTATAGGCCGGAGCATCAACGCTGCCGGAAGCAGAGACATCGCCGAGCACAAGAAAACTTCCTTTCCATGCCTCATCAATCGTATTTAGTGTATCCTGTACGAACATTAATTGCCACGTTTAGCCTTATATCCCGACGATATTAACAATTCCACTATTTTATCTCTGAAATCTCCCTGAATAATAATTTCGCCGTCTTTTGCAGAGCCCCCCGCACCACATTTGTTTTTGAGACTCTTACCAAGCTGTGCCAAATCCTCATCACTCCCTATAAAGCCTGTAATCAGAGTGACCTGCTTGCCTCCGCGGTTTCGTCTGTCAATTGACACAATCAACTTTTGCCGGTCATTAGGTATCGTCTGGTGTGATTCTTGCTCTTGAGCACTCTCGTAACTAAAATCGGGATTTGTAGAAAAGACTACTCCAAGCCGTTTTTTCCAATCATTTTCTGACATAATGCCAATTGTTTTTCTGCAAAGTTAGATATAAATAATTAATTATTACCTTTGTTGCTTTAAATGTAAATACATCAAACATGAAGAATAAGAAATTCAGACTTATAAACAACATCATATCTGGAGTAATCCTGCTGATATCGGCGTTTGTTTATATCTCGACCATCGAACCGACCACCAGTTTCTGGGATTGTGGGGAATTTATTGCATCATCTTACAAATTGGAGGTGGGACACCCTCCGGGAAATCCCGTATTCAACCTTTTTGCAAGGTTCTTTACCATTTTCACAGATAACATGCATGCAGCTGCGGCAGTCAACACGATGAGTGCTCTATGCTCTGCATTTACCATATTCTTTTTGTATCTCACCATAGTCCATTTCGGCAGACGACTGTATGAAATCAAGGGTGAAGAGATTACTTTGGGCAGGACAATTGCAATATTCGGTGCAGGTATAGTCGGGTCGCTTGCGTATTGTTTTTCAGATACTTTCTGGTTCTCGGCAGTGGAAGGAGAAGTTTACGCCATGTCTTCCCTGTTTACAGCCGTAGTATTCTGGGCCATACTTAAATGGGAGGAAGAGGCCGACACGAAATATGCCAACCGCTGGCTGGTGCTCATCTCTTTCCTGATGGGGCTGTCCATCGGAGTTCACCTGTTGAACCTCCTCGCCATCCCTGCCATTGTATATATTTACTACTACAAAAAGAACGAAAAAGTAACTACCAAAGGGCTTATTGGGATTTTGATTCTCTCCGCTTTGCTGGTTTTGGCATTTTTGGTGATTATTATCCCGGGGGTACCAAAGCTTGCAGCAATATTTGACAGGATTTTCGTTAACGGATTCGGCTCCAAATTCAATGTCGGAGCCACAATCTTTATGGTACTGCTATTTGCCATCTGCTTCTTTGCTCTTTATATTTTCAGAAAAAAAGACAAAGCCGCATTGCATACCATCATGCTGTGTCTGACCACAATCATCATCGGATACTCCACATTTGCCATTGTCATTATCAGGTCTTCGGCCAATACTCCTACTAACGAATACCAGCCCGATAACCCTTACACCCTTATCAGATACTTAGGCCGCGAACAGTATGGCAGTTCACCGATTATTTACGGACAGAGCTACAAGTCTCCTTACGACCTGAAAACCAAGAAATACTACACTCCTCTCGATGGAAAGTATTACAAGGCTGAAAATGTCGAACCCATATACCCTGCAGGATCAAAGATGTTTTTTCCGCGCATGTGGAACACTTTTGACGGCAAATACAAGAATTTCTACGATTCATATACCAACGGAAAGTTCAAAAGCAAGCGTGCCATCGTGGATGGTAACGCAACAATGATACAGATGCCGTATTTTAAGGATAATCTCTCGTTTTTCCTTGATTATCAGGTCAATCACATGTATATCCGTTATTTTATGTGGAATTTTGTCGGAAGACAGAACGATTTCCACGGAGACACACCCGGTGATTTGTCCAAGGGAAATTGGGAAAGCGGCATCAAATTCATTGATAACGCACGGCTTGGGGATCAGTCCTCGGGCCCTGACAGTCTCAATGACAACAGAGGGAAGAATCACTATTATTTCCTCCCTCTCATCCTCGGCCTGATCGGATTTTTCTTCCAGCTCAAACACGACGGTCGAAATTGTTGGGTTACGTCATTGCTCTTCCTGTTAACGGGCATTGCCATTGTCGTCTATCTCAACCAACCTCCTTATCAGGTAAGAGAGCGTGATTACGCTTATGCCGGTTCGTTCTATGTCTTTACCATCTGGATTGGTCTTGCAGTCATAGCTATTCAGTCATGGTTTGACAAAGGGATGAACAAGAGTAAAAACGGCGCTGTTGTCTCTGCTTCAATGGCTACAGTACTCGGACTCGCAGTTGTAATTTTGATGGGATGCGAAAACTGGGACGATCATGATCGCAGCGGAAGATATACGGCGAGAGATTTGGCATACAACTACCTTATGGGTACGGACGAAAATGCCATTCTGATAACTCATGGAGATAACGATACTTTCCCTCTCTGGTATGCACAGGAGGTGGAAAATATACGTCCGGATGTTCGTATCGTCAATACTTCGCTACTCGGCACGGACTGGTACATCGATCAGATGAAGTTCAAACAGTACGACTCCGACCCTCTTCCAATCACCATTGAAAGAGAGCAGTATCTGTATGGCATTAATGACTTTCCGTATGTAATCAATGCCATTAACAGACCTATCCTTGCATCTCAGGCAATAGATATTTTCAAAAATCCGGAATACAAACTGTCTGACGGCAAGACCGACTTTATCCCGTCAAAGACACTTCTTATCCCTGTCAACAAAGAGAATGTCAAAAAATACCATATCGTGGCCGAAAAAGACTACGACAAGATTGTCGATACAGTCGAATTGAAAGTGTCTGCCGATCGTTTCGGCAAAGCAGATTTGATTATTCTCGACATACTTGCCCATTACAACTGGGACAGACCTATTTATATGGTAAGCATGGGGGGAGATATTGATTTGGGATTGAACAATTGGTTGCAACTTAACGGATTCAGCTACAAATTTGTCCCTATCAGGAGCGAGAATTTCAGAGAAAAACCTCAAATTGACAGTGACGATATGTATAATCAGCTGATGAACGTCTATAGGTTTGAATCTTTGAAAGACACAACCATCCATATAGACTATCAGAATCTCTATACGTTCTGTGCCGTTTCTCCTATAAGAGACATGTTCGCAAATACGGCTGAAGCACTATTGAATGAAGGAAAGCCTGAAAAGGCCGTTGCTCTGCTCGACAGATGTTTAGATATTATGCCCGACACCAATTTTCCTTACAATACAGCCCTTTTAAGGAGCCTCAACGAATTATCGGTAATCAGTATTGTCGATTGCTATCTTCGCGCCAACGAGCCTGAAAAGGCCAAAAAAGTGGCAGATGTTTTCGTCAAAGAGACTATCAAGACCATCGGATACTACAGCACTCCTGTAGGGAAGAACAGAGTTATTTCAAAAGAAGAAGCAGATAATAACATCACATTGTTGTATTATCTGCTTAACATCTTTGAGAAGCACGGCGAAAAAGCCTATGCTAATGGAATACAAGAGAGTTTTGCAAGCCTGTTTATGAATTAGGCAGGCTTGAGCTCTATTGTAAAGTGTCTCATAATAGGAAGCTCTTTGGTGATTACATATCCTTTAGTGATAGTTTCACGTCTGTCATAGACATTCTTCAGGGCAGCGGCGATATAGTCTATATGATTGTTGGTATATACTCTGCGAGGAATAGCCAGGCGCAGCAGTTCGAGAGAAGGATATCTGTTCTCACGTGTGTCCGGATCCCTGTCTGCAAGCAGGGCACCGATTTCGACACCGCGGATACCTGCTTCAAGGTACAACTCGATACCTAATGTCTGAGCGATGAATTGCTCTTTCGGAACGTGTGTAAGCACTTTTTTGGCATCAATGAATATAGCATGTCCCCCTGCAGGTCTTTGATAAGGTATTCCGTATTCATCCAATTTCCTGCCGAGATAGGCCACCTGATTGATTCTCGTTTCCAGATAGTCAAATTCGGTCCCCTCATACAGTCCCTGTGCCAAAGCATTCATATCTCTGCCCGACATACCGCCGTATGTGATGAAACCTTCATACATGATATTGAACATTTGACATTTATGCCAATCTTCTTCATCTCTGAACCCGATAAATCCGCCCATATTGACGACAGCATCTTTCTTTGATGACATGGTCATAAAATCGGCATAAGAAAACATCTCTCTGCATATTTCACGAATGGTCTTCTTCTCGTATCCCTTTTCTCTCGTCTTGATAAAATAGGCATTCTCCGCAAAACGAGCACTGTCGAGCATTACCTTTACACCATATTTCTTGGCAAGACGGGAAACCCCTTTAATATTTTCCATTGAAACAGGCTGTCCTCCGGCTGTATTGTTGGTGATTGTCACCACAATGGCAGGAATCTTTTCGGCAGGATAAGCTTTGAGCACATCTTCCAACTTATTCAAGTCCATATTTCCTTTAAATGGTATTTCAAGTTCCGTATCCTTGGCTTCATCTATTGTACAATCGATGGCATGAGCCTTTCTGAACTCTATATGGCCTTTTGTAGTATCAAAATGAGAATTGCCCGGCAATACATCTCCTGCCTTGATCAATGCTGAAAACAGAACATTTTCAGCGGCTCTTCCCTGGTGTGTCGGCAGGAAATAAGGGAACCCTGTGATTTCGGTAATGCTATTCTTCATAGCATAATAAGATCTTGCTCCGGCATAGCTTTCATCTCCCTCCATAATGGCAGCCCATTGCTTGTCACTCATGGCTCCCGTCCCCGAATCGGTAAGCAAATCGATAAACACATAATCGCTTTTCAGGCTGAAAAGATTGTAATGTGCCTCTTTAATCCATTTTTCTCGTTCTGCACGAGTACTTTTTTTGATAGACTCTACTGTCTTGATTTTATAAGATTCCGCAAATGGTAACTCCATAATTATGATTTTAAAGTTAATTTGCCTACAAAGTTATAAAAAATAAGAGCAATACTGAATATTGCTCTTATTTTTTAGTATTTATTTAGAAATCTCTTATTTCTTTTTAGCTTCAAGCTTCTTCTGATTGCGTATATTCAAATCGTACATGATAGGTGTACCGATAAATATTGAAGCGTATGTACCGAAGATGACACCGATTGTCAAGGCTACTGCAAAACCCCTGATACTTTCACCGCCGAAGATAGCGATTGCTATCAACACGATTAGAGTAGAGAGTGAAGTATTGATGGTTCTTGACAATGTGCTGTTCAAAGCTTCATTGATATTCTGTTTCAATTCGCGTTTAGGGAACAGTGTCTTGTATTCGCGGATACGGTCGAAGATTACCACGTTATCGTTGATAGCATAACCGATAATGGTCAGTACCGCAGCAATAAATGTCTGATCGACGTCCAAGGTGAACGGCAGCACTCCCGTAAATATGGAGAAGAAACCGATAACCAAAATAGAAGTATGTATCAGTGACACGACACCTCCGAGACCCCATGTCCAATTGGTAAATCGAAGTGCAATGTATCCGAATATGACAATCAATGCCAAAATAACGGCAATAACTGCATCTCGCTGCATCTCGCTCGCGATAGAGGCATCCACCCTGTCGGAACTTATGATACCGTTAGGATTTTCGAGAGTAGATGTAAACTGATCGAGAGTAAGAGGTGTGACAAAGAAGCCCTTTAAAGCATTATACATTTTACCCTCAATCATCTTGTCTGTCTCCATTGACTGATCGTCAACCATATATTTGGTAGTGATTCTCATCTGTGATATACCGCCAAACTGTTTAACTTCGGCTGCTTCGCCAAATTCGGTCATTGTGGCGGCTCTGATCTTTTCAGGGACAACAGGGGCATCAAATCTTACTACATAAGTTCTACCACCGCTGAAATCGACACCGTAAGAGAAACCTTTTGTCAGACAGAATATAATACAAGTCAGACAAAGGATACCCGATATTGTATAAGACCATTTTCTCATATCGAGGAAGTTGATCTTGGTATTCTGCAAGAAATTTCTTGTTGCAGGAGAGTCGAATGAAATATCCTTGTTTCTCTTCAGTCTTGCTTCAAACAATAGTCTTGAAATGAATATTGAAGTAAACATTGATGTAATAATACCTATAACCAATACGGCAGCGAAACCTTTAACGGCTCCCGAACCGAAGAATAACAGAATCAAACCGGTAAGAATAGTAGTGATGTTACCGTCGATGATAGCCGAATACGCATTCTTGTAACCATCTGCGATGGCAAGTCTGAGTGCCTTTCCTGCTCTCAATTCCTCTTTGACACGTTCATATATGATAACGTTGGCATCGACCGCCATACCCATTGTCAATACCAAACCTGCGATACCCGGCAATGTCAATACTGCTCCGAATGAAACGAGTGCACCGAACAGGAACAGCACGTTGCACAACAAAGCTATGTCTGCAACCAGACCGGCACGTCTGTAGAAGAATGCCATATAAATCAATACAAGCAGGAAGGCCAATGCAAATGAGATCATACCCGATCTGATTGAAGCATTACCGAGTGAAGGACCTACAACCTGTTCCTGAACAATTCTTGCAGGTGTTGACAATTTACCCGACTTCAACACTGTTGCCAAGTCGTCTGCCTCTTCCTGAGTAAAATGGCCGGTAATCTGTGAACTACCACCGGAAATCTTGTTCTGTACGTTAGGGTATGAATAAACCGAACCGTCCATTACGATTGCAATCTGTCTTCCTATGCTTTGTTCTGTAATCACTTCCCATTTGGCGGCGCCTGTGCTGTTCATGGTCATACTAACCTCGGCAGCAGCTGTCATCTGATTGTAATTAACTCTTGCAGATGTGATTACGCCTCCATCAAGAACAGCGCCTTTACCTGCAACGCTCTTTAGAGCCACAAGCTCGAAATATGTGTCAGGCTGAACCCCCTCTCCTGAAAAAGCCTTAAAACCCCATGCAGGAACGAAGTCGCCGGGAAATACTATGTGAGAGTTTTTAATCCAATCGTTAATTGTGGCTGTATCGCGATAGTGGGCAAGACCCAGACATGCGCTATTGCCTCCGAACGGTTGAAGTTTGGAGAATAAAGGATTCTCTTTTGCCATCAAATCGCTTGAAACAGATGTTTCGGTATTGAGATTTGATGCAAGCTCTTCTTCAATACTCTTTGTTGTATCTGCGGTATTGGCAGAAGCAGCTTCTTTTTTGCCTTCGGCACTTTCCAAAGCCTCATTCTGCAATTTGATCTCTTCATTCAATTCTTGAAGGAAAGGATTGATTTCCTGAGAGGTGTATGTCTGCCAAAATTCCAGAGATGCTGTTCCTTGAAGGAGCTTTCTTACACGTTCCGGCTCTTTTACACCCGGAAGCTCTACAAGAATACGCCCTGTTCTCGCAATCTTCTGAATATTTGGCTGTGCAACACCAAACTGGTTGATACGTCTCTCTACTACGGTATAAGAGTTATTAATTGCACTTTCGGCCTCTTTTTCAAGCAAAGCGATAACTTCATCGTTTGTTGCTTTTGATTTGTTCTTGATGTCACCGCTCAATTTGTCGAGATCGATGTCAAAAGACAATCTCTGGTTGGGAGCCACTTCATTCCAAGCCTGAGCAAAAAGGGTAATGAAGTCCGTATGGGTTTCGGCAGCTCTTGCCTTTGCCAGCTCCATGGCTTTGTTAAATTCGGGTGTAGTCTTGGTACGTGCACAAGAACGGACAAGTTCGGCAAGATCGAGCTGAAGCATAACGTTCATACCGCCTTTTAAGTCCAACCCAAGATTAATCTCTTTCTCTTTTACGTCTTTATACGTATAAGAAAAATATACCTTCTCTGAAGAGATTGAATCAAGGTATGTTTTTGTTAATACCGTTCTGAGGGAGTCAAGATAAAAAGCTTTGTCCAACTCAGAAATTTGATTAAATTCGGGAGTTTTTTGAACTGCCTGAATAGCATCTTCTGCATATTTGGCAGCTTTGTTCTCCTGCCTGACGGTAACCAACGTAAACGATAGTTGGAATATGCAGGCCAGACCGATTAAGATTGCCACAAACGTTATGGCTCCTTTACTTTGCATGTAGTTTTATTTTAAAATTTAATATTCTATATCGAAAATAGGGTGCAAAATTACTATTTTTTCTTAATATATAAAGTATTTCCTATTTTTGTTTCACTTTTTTGTCGCCATATATGAATGTAATTCGCAAATGTACAATATTATTCTTATTGTTTTTAACAGCAATCCCCGTCTTTGCACAAAACATTGACGCCGAGTTACATCGCGCCGACTCGCTTCACAAATGTTATGATTTTGACAGTGCCATCACTATCTATTCATCTCTCCTTGAGAATATTAGCGATTCAGTCATGCGCGTATCCATTATAGAAAAAATGGTTCAGAGCGAGAACGGAAGGAATATGCTCCAATACTCTACAACCCCCGAAGTCCTCAACGTCATTACTATCCCCAAAGAGGATTTTTACCTTTATTACAGCCATCTCAAGGACTCTTCATGGTTGCAGATTCCCAACGATTTTGTCAGAGAGGGGTGGCATCCATACTATTCTGCAATATATTTTCCGGAAGATGCTGAAAATCTGATTTTTTCGGCCAAAGATAACAGCGGGTCATGGAATCTCTACAACTCTCGTCTGCAGAACGACTCCATCTGGACATATCCTGCTCTCATCAATGAAAATCTCACCTCTCCGGAAGACGACATATTTCCTATTCTCAGCCCGTCGGGAAAAGAGCTTTACTTCTCGTCGGAATGGGAGGATATGATATATTCGTAAGTGTATGGGATGAAACCATCTCGGATTGGGGCGCCCCTGAAAATCTGGGATTCCCATATTCCTCACCATTTGACGATTTCTTGTTTTCAGACACTCCGGACGGCAATTTTTCCCTTTTTGCCTCAAATAGGGATTGTTCGGAGGACAGTTTAAAAATATACGTATTGTCTTTCGACAACAAGCCGATTAAAAAGCCTGTGGAGTCTCTTCAGGCCGCAAGGAAAATAGCCGCACTCCTACCCGTACAGCCACAATCCGAAAATATTACACCCGAAAAAAAGGCGCCATCTTCTGCAGACTCGCTGTTCAACAAATATTCGTCTCTCCTCTCTTCACTGAGAAGCATGCAGGACTCCCTGAACACTATACAGAACGAACAAAACCTGAACAGAACCCTTTATTCCACTACTACAAATGAAAAGGACAAGACAACTCTCGAGCTCCTTATATTGTCGGCTGAGAATCTGTCGATCGAGCTTCAATCCAAGATAGGTGATATTTCATATACCATACAGGAGATGGAGATGGATTTCCTGATGAAGGGGATAATAATCAATCTGGAAGACTTATCCGACAATCAGGACAAACAGGCTGAAGTAAAGACTCCGGAATATTCTTTCAGGAAAAACACCCTTGGGGTGATTGGCAACATTTCCATAGAAATGCCCGAAGAGGTATTCGATTACTCTTTCAAAATACTTGACACGGCTGTTTTTGCCGAGACAAATGTGCTGCCCGACACACTTGTATATCAGATTCAACTGTTTGTTTCTTCCCACAAGGTGACATTAAAGCAGCTGAAAGGGCTGAGCCCTGTGTTTGAAAACAGATTGTCTTCCGGCAAATACCATTATGCTGCAGGACTGTTCTATTCCTACAAAGAAGTCTTGTCCAACCTCAACAAAGTAAAAAAAGCGGGATTTCCATCTGCGTACATTGTTGCATTCAATAAAGGCCAAAGTATCTCTGTGTCGAAGGCAAGATCTTTAGAACAAGTCCGCCCGCAACACAAATACCGTATTATTTTCAGTAATTATCAAGAGGGTATTCCCGACACTATTATAGCACTCATCAAGGAGCATTGCTCGAAGGACATTGCAAAGAGTATAGTCGATAATGAGGTTTTATACATAATTGCCCCGTTCGATACTGTGAAAGAAGCAGAAAATTTAGTATCTTTGTTGCGCGGAGAAGGGGTTGAAGGCGTTACTGTCGAACAAATTAAATAACATTATATGGCACTGATCATCACACTCATCGTCCTTGGAATCGTTCTGATTATTGCGGAAATACTTATTATTCCCGGATTTGC
>ENA-UOOK01006037-UOOK01006037.1-fermentation-metagenome-genome-assembly--contig:-NODE-6037-length-11815-cov-180.437245_pt1 | contig 11815 bp, 13 predicted proteins | sample MGYA00245777_ERZ724023 | MGnify/ENA primary metagenome ERZ724023 (study PRJEB28704, sample SAMN03018312) | fermentation metagenome | biome: anthropogenic terrestrial biome; feature: soil... | reverse complement strand
CTTCGGCGGCGATGACGGAAATCCGCTCGCGCGAGGTGGGGGCGACCAGCGAGATCAGATCGACGCCGTTCGCGCTGCAGGAAGGCTGCAGCTCCCCTTTTTCCTCAAAAGGCAAATCCGGGACGATCAGCGCGTCGACACCGCACTGCGCGGCGCGGCGCGTGAATTTTTCCGCCCCGTAAACGAAAACGGGATTGAAATAGGTCATGAAGGCGAGCGGGACATCCGTTCTGCGGCGCACCCGCCCGGCCATGTCGAAAATCTTTTCCGTCGTGACGCCGTTTTTCAGCGCCCGCTCGTCCGCCTGCTGAATCACGATTCCCTCCGCGACGGGGTCGGAAAACGGGATTCCGATCTCGATCAGGTCGGCTCCGGCCCCGGCCATCGCACAGATCAGCTCCTCTGTTTTTTCCAGGCTCGGGTCGCCCGCCGTGACAAACGGGATGAACGCCTTTCCCCGGCTGAACGCACGCATTACCTTACTCATCAATTTTCACCCCCCGGTACCGCGCGATCGCGGCCACATCCTTGTCCCCGCGGCCCGACAGATTCACGACGATGATCTGATCCCGGCCCATCCGGGGCGCCAGCTTTTTCGCATACGCCACGGCGTGGGCGCTTTCCATCGCCGGAATGATCCCTTCCGTGCGGGAAAGGTACTCGAACGCCTCCACCGCTTCCTCGTCGGTGACGGGGACGTACGACGCCCGGCCCCGGTCCGCCAGCATGGCGTGCTCCGGGCCGATGCCCGGATAGTCCAGCCCGGCGGAAATGGAATAGACCGGCGCGATCTGCCCGAACTCGTCCTGGCAGAAATAGGATTTCATCCCGTGGAACACGCCGACGGTCCCGTTCGCGATGGTGGCGGCGTTCTTCGGGGTGTCGGCCCCGAGCCCCGCGGCTTCGCATCCGATCAGGCGGACGGAGGAATCGGGGATGAACTCGTAAAACGCTCCCATCGCGTTGCTTCCGCCGCCCACGCAGGCGATCACCGCATCCGGAAGGCGTCCCTCCTTTTCCAGGATCTGCTCGCGGATCTCTTTCCCGATGATCTTCTGGAAATCCCGGACCATGGTCGGGAACGGATGCGGGCCCATCACCGAGCCGAGCACGTAGTGCGTGTCATCGATTCTGGAAACCCATTCGCGCATGGCCTCGTTCACCGCATCCTTCAGCGTCTGCGTGCCGCTCGTCACAGCGTGCACCTTCGCGCCGAGCAGCTCCATCCGGTAAACGTTCAACGCCTGGCGCTCCACGTCCGTCTTTCCCATGTAGATCTCACATTCCATGTCCATCAGGGCCGCGACCGTGGCGGTCGCGACGCCGTGCTGCCCCGCGCCCGTTTCCGCGATCACCCGGGTTTTCCCCATCTTTTTCGCAAGGAGCACCTGCCCCAGCACGTTGTTGATCTTGTGGGAGCCCGTGTGGTTCAGGTCCTCCCGCTTCAGGTAGATTTTCGCCCCGCCGAGATCCCTGCTCATCTTTTCCGCGTAGTAAAGCAGGGACGGGCGGCCCGCGTAATTCTTGAGCAGGCCGGAAAGCTCTGCCTGAAATTCCCCGTCGTTTTTATAATGATCGTAGGCCTTTTCCAGCTCGATCACCGCGTTCATCAGTGTTTCCGGGATATACTGGCCGCCGTACGGCCCGAATCTTCCCTTCATCGGTATCCTTCCTTTCCCATGTCACAGCGGCGGACGATCTCGACCAGCCGCTCGATTTTTCCGGCATCCTTTCTGCCGTCCGTTTCCGCGCCGCTGCTGACATCCACCCCGTAGGGGTGGCAGCGCAGCGCGTCGCGGATGTTCTGCTCCCCGATCCCTCCCGCGAGGAAAAACGGCTTTTTCAGCGGCGGGATCAGCGAGTAGTCGAAGCGTTCCCCGCTCCCCCCGTACCGGTCTTTCCGGAAGCTGTCCAGAAGGAGCAGGTCGCACGGGAGCTTTTCCGCCGCCAGCACCTGGCGGGCCGAGCGGACCCGGACCGCCAGGATGACGGGGCAGGAGACCTCCCTCCGCAGGCGCCGGATATAGTCCTCATCCTCGTCGCCGTGAAGCTGGACAAGGTCGATCACCCGATCCGAAACAAGGCGGGCGACGGATGGCACCGGCTCGTTCACAAAGACCCCCACCGCGGGGATTTCCGGAGAAAGCAGGCTTTTCAGCTTCCACGCCGTTTCGGGCGTAACCCGGCGGCGGCTCTGGGCGAACACGAACCCGACGTAGTCGGGCCGGAACCGGTTCGCCACCGAAATGTCCTGCTCACAGGTCATCCCGCAGATCTTGATTCTGGTCAAAGCGCCTCACCCCTCAGCTCTTTCAGCGTTTTTTCCCGGTCGGGGCTGCGCATCAGCGTCTCCCCCACCAGCGCGGCATCCACGCCCGAGAGCCGCAGCTTTTTCATATCCCCGGCGGTGCGGATTCCGCTTTCCGCGACGAACAGCACCCCGGGCGGGACCAGCTTCCGCAGGGAAAGGCAGTTTTCGGGGTTCACGCTGAAATTCTTCAGGTTGCGGTTGTTAACGCCGACGACACGCGCTCCCGCGCGCAGCGCCGTGCGGATTTCCGCTTCGTCGTGCGCCTCCGTCAGCGCGGAAAGGCCCAGCGAATCGCACAGTTCCCCGTACCGGCGCAGCGCATCCTCATCCAGCAGGGAGCAGATCAGGAGCACCGCGGAAGCGCCCAGCGCCTTCGCCTCGTAAATCTGGTAAGGGTCCACCGTAAAATCCTTCCGCAGCAGCGGAAGCGAAACCGCCCGGTGAATCTGAACGAGGTATTCGTCCCTGCCCAGGAAATAATCCGGCTCGGTCAGAACGGAGAGGGCCGCCGCTCCGCCCCGCTCGTACTGCGCGGCGATCTCGAGATAGGGGAAGTCCCCGGCGATCAGCCCCTTCGACGGCGACGCCCGCTTGAGCTCCGCGATGACGCCGACCCCCGGCGCCCGGAGCGCCGCCTCAAACGGAAAACCGGTGTCCTTAGGGAGGGAAAACGCCCTTTCCCTCATCTCTTTCGGCGGGACTTCCCTCTTTTTCCGTTCCACCCTCTCCCGGGCCGCCTGCGCGAGCGTGTCAAGGATCACTGTTTCGCCTCCCGGGTCAGGCGGCAGAACTCCTCCATTTTCGCCGCGGCCTTCCCGCTGTCGATCAGCTCCTGCGCGAGCCGGATGCTGTCCGGCACCGTGCATCCGTCGATGCCGAGGTAAAGCGCCAGCGCGGAGTTGAGCACCGTCACGTCGCGGCGCGCGCCGCGCTCTTTGCCGTTCAGGATGTCTCGGGTGATCCGGGCGTTTTCCTCCGGGGAGCCGCCCAGCAGGTCTTTGCTTTCACAGCGGGAGAACCCGAACTGCTCGGGCGTGATGTCGTAAGAGCGGAAGGTTCCTTCCCGGATTTCGCAGACGTGCGTCGGGCCGGTGAGGGTCGCCTCGTCCATGCCGTCGCTTCCGCTGACGACAAGGCCGCGCACCACGCCCAGGTTGGAGAGCGCCCTCGCGAGCGGGCCGATCAGCTTCGGGTCGTAAACGCCGGTGAGCTGCATGGTGGCGCCGGCCGGGTTGGACAGGGGGCCAAGCACGTTGAAGATGGTGCGCACGCCCATTTCCCTGCGGACCGGCGCGGCGTATTTCATCGAAGAGTGGTAAATCTGGGCGAACAGGAAGCAGATATTGGTCTTTTCCAAAATTTTTTCGCTCTGCTCCGGGGTCAGGGTCAGGTCCGCGCCCAGGTGCTCCAGCACATCCGCGGCGCCGCTGCGGCTGGAAACCCCTCGGTTCCCGTGCTTCGCGACCGGCACGCCGCCTGCGGCCGTGACAAACGCCGACGTGGTGGAAATGTTGAAGCTCCCCGACTTGTCTCCGCCGGTCCCCACGATGTCGATCACGTTGCGCACCGGGTGGATCTTCAGCCCCTTTTCCCGCATCACCTGGGCGCAGGCGGTGATCTCCTCCACGGTTTCGCCCTTCATCCGCAGCGCGGCGAGAAGCGCGCCCATCTGCGCGTGGGTCGCGGTCCCGTCCATCATTTCGCCCATCACGGATTTTGCCGTGTCAAAATCCAGGTCCGTTCCGTTCAGCACCCGTTCGATTGCCTGCTGTATCATCACTGTTTCCTCCTAAAATTGTTTTATGGTTCAAACAAGGCTTAAAAAATTTTTCATAATGGCTGCTCCGTCCGGCGTCAGGATGGACTCCGGATGAAACTGCACGCCGTACACGTCGTAATCGCAGTGCTTGACCGCCATGACTTCGCCGATTTCGTCCTCGGCGACGATTTCCAAAGCCGGCGGGATCGTCTCGCGCTCCGCGATCAGCGAATGGTAGCGGGCCGCCTCGATCTTCGGCGGCAGGCCGCGGAACAGCGGGGTCCCGGGCTTTAAACGGATGGCGCTTGTTTTGCCGTGCATCAGGCGTTTCGCCCTGCCGATCCGCGCGCCGTACGCCTCGCAGATCCCCTGGTGCCCCAGGCAGACCCCCAGGATCGGGATCTCCCCCCCGAGCTCCCGCACGGTTTCTTCGCAGACGCCGGCGTCCGCCGGCCTGCCCGGCCCGGGGGACAAAATCAGATGAGTGGGGGCCAGGCCCCGGATCTGGCTTACGGTCAGCTCGTCGTTTCTCACCACCCGGATGTCGGGCTGAAGGCTGCCCGCAAGCTGCACCAAATTATAGGAAAAGCTGTCGTAATTGTCGATCAGAAGGATCATATCTCTTCGACCTCCCCCGCGCGCCGGATCGCTTCGATCACGGCCAGCGCCTTGTTTCCCGATTCCTCGTACTCGCGTTCCGGGACGCTGTCGGCGACGATCCCGGCGCCGGCCTGCACGGAAACGGTGTCGCCCTTTTTGACCGCCATGCGGATGGCAATGCAGGTGTCGGCATTCCCGGTGAAATCCAGGTAGCCGATCGCCCCGCCGTAGACTCCCCGCGGCCCGCGCTCCAGCTCCTCGATGATCTCGCAGGCGCGGATCTTCGGCGCGCCCGAAAGGGTCCCCGCCGGAAGCACCGCCTCGACGGCGCTGCATCCGTCGCACTGCGGCAAAATTTCACTCTCCACCTGGGAGCAGATGTGCATGATTTTGGAAAACCGGTGGACCGCCCTGGATTCCGTCACCCGGACCGAGCCGAACTTCGAGATCTTCCCCAGGTCGTTCCTGCCGAGGTCGACGAGCATGTTGTGCTCGGAAAGCTCCTTTTCATCCGAAAGCAGCTCGCGTTCCAGCTGAAGGTCTTCCTCCCGCGTCTTCCCCCTCGGGCGGGAGCCAGCCACCGGAAGGGTGGTGAGCTTTCCGTCCTTGAGCCGCACGAGCGTTTCCGGCGAGGAGCACATGAGCTCGGTGTCGTCGATCTTCAGGTAGACGAGATACGGCGACGGATTCGTCGCCCGCAGCACGCGGTAGGCGCTGATCAGGCTCCCCGGAAAGCGGGCGGAAAACTTCCGCGAAATCACGGCCTGAAAAATATCGCCGGCCCTGATGTACTCCTTCGTGCGTTCCACAGCCGCGCAATATTCTTGTTTGCTCCTGTCACAGGAGAATTCCGGCGGCGCGCCGCAGGTTTTTTTCTGTACGGGGACATCCGCCCGGATCACGGCGGTAAGCTTGTCGATTTTATCCGAAGCCTCCCGATACCCCCGCTCGCCGTCTTTCGTCCTCATATTGACGATCACGCAGATTTTCTGCCTCAGGTGGTCGAACGCGATCACCTTGTCGAACAGCATCACGTCGAAATCGTTCAGCTCCCCCCGGCTGATGGAAAGCTTCGGCTCGGCGTACCGGATCATGGAATAGGAGAAATACCCGACGAATCCGCCGGTAAAGGGCGGCATCCCGCTGAAAACGGGCGACCGGTTCTCCCGCAGGATTTCACGCAGCACATCCAGCGGGCGCGACGTCCTTCGTTCGCCGGCCTGCCCGTTGTGCTCGACCAAAACACGGCCGTCCCTGCAGCAGACCCTCATCGTCGGGGAGACCCCCAGAAAGGAGTAGCGCCCCCACTGTTTTCCGCCTTCCACGCTTTCCAGAAGAAAGCACCGCTGGCTTTTTTCGGCGAACTTCCGGATCAGGGAAATCGGGGTTATGAAATCCGAATAAATCTCCCGGCAGACCGGAACCCTTCCGTACTCCCCGGAAAGCGCCGAAACCTGTTCATAAGCTGGAACCAACATTTTTCCTCACTCATTTCATCAATTGATGGGATGAAACTCCTTTCTTTCTAAAATTGAAGTGTTTTTGGGCGTTTTTGGGCAACAAAAAAAGCTTTTGTCCCTCGAAAGGGACAAAAGCTTTCACTTCTGCGGTACCACCCAAATTGATAAATCATTTCCGATTTACCCACTTTTTTTACGCACCATCATGCGTACCCCACTGATAACGGACAGGGTTCCCGTCGGCATCTACTCCCATTCGGTTTCAAGCCGCCCTCGCAAGTCCATTCGGAAAAATCGTGTATTACCGCATTTCCACCATCTAGCGGCTCTCTGGAATACCCTTTTTTACTTACTACTCTTGCTCTTCAGTTTCTGATATTGATGTCATTATATGCACAATTTTTTATTTTGTCAATACCTTTTCCTGCCCGCGGAGAAATTTTTTTCTGTTTAAAAATAATTTTCCGCGGCTCTGTCCCGTCCCGGCTTCATCCCAAAGGTATTTATTCCCTGCGGTTCCCATCCTCGTCAAAAGTTTTTTTCAGCGCCGCTTCCGTCGGAAAAATGGAAAGGATAAGGATGAGCGTCTGGATAACGATCACTGCTATGCCGGCTTCCCGGAAAACGAACATCGCGGCAACCGACAGAGGAAGCATCGCGCCGCCGACGCGGCACCATATTCTTCCGCAGTGCCGATGGGCAAAATTCCAGGTATCCTGATTTTTCATCGACATCGCCGTCCGATACCCGTAAACCGGATTGATCTGCTTCGGAGGCCTGACGACGAACAGCCTCCCGCCGATGATCATGATGAGCGGAATCAGCATGGACATGATCAGATTAAAAACCCAAAGCCCCATTTTTCAGCCCTCCGCATGCCGCCAAGCGTAACAACAATTTTCCGGACAGTTCTTCCCTCCGCCCGCGGCGGGGGAGAAGATATCATTCGTACAAAACAGACGCAGGCTTCCAAACGCGGGCACAAAACAAAACGGCCCCCCACATTGTGAGGAGCGCGTCGTGCGTGCGGGCTCAGCCTGCTGCTGGAGCTACTGGTCAGAATCGAACTGACAACCTGCTCATTACGAATGAGCTGCTCTACCATTGAGCCACAGTAGCATCATTTTTTGCCTTTGCTGCTTTCTCTATCCTATCGATCGGACACCGGGGGAGCTTTCTTCTTTTTACAAAAGGGAAGCGGATGCCTGGGGTTTTTCCTATGGTACTCGATACATTCGCCGCACCGTCCGTGACGCCCGCAAAGCTTTCTCTTACAGGGGCACTTCGCTTTTTCATCCATCGCTTTTTCCAAACCCTGTTCTCCCTGAACCGCAGCAGATGCAAACCGATTGTTGCAACAACTTAGTTATTATACAGAATCTTTTCGTTTCCGTCAAGGGGATGCGCCAAAAAAATGGACGATTTTCAGAAAATCAGCGGATGGAAAAAGAAAAATTTTTCTGTGATTTTTTCTTTTTTCTGCTTTCTTTCAAGCATATTTGTCAAAAGCATTGAGCTTTTATTTTAGGAAATGGTAAAAGTTATAAAATTTATGCCTGTATTACCCCAAATCTGTGAAATAAAATCACATAACGTTATTATTCTTTGGGACATATTTTATAATGAATTTATTCTGAAATGAAAGAAAAAAGGGGGGAATGACATGTCTCAAAACAATATCGGAGACCGTCTTCGCGCTCTTCGTGAAAAATGCGGTTATACCCAGCAGCACCTGGCCAACGTGCTGAATATCGACCGCTCTACCTATTCTTATTATGAATCCGGAAAAACCACGCCCGATATCTCTTCCCTGGTCGTACTCGCCAACGTTTTTTCCGTCAGCCTGGAAGAACTTTTGGGTCAGGAATCACTGCTGTCTTCCGTACACGATTCCGGCGCCCCCCAAAAGCATACCTCTAAAAAAATGGCAGACAACAACAGCCATATTTACGACCTGAAAAAGGATGAACTTCAGCTGATCGCTTTTTTTCGCGCCGCAACGCCGGAACAGAAAGCCAAAATCCTTCAGATCATCAGCAATCTGAACGATCTTCCCTGACCCGGAATCGACCCGCTGATATTTTGAAACCGCATTTTGCAGCATCCGGCGTTTCATGGTATAATAGCCGCAAGACGGCTATTATACCAGCTTCGCCAATTGATAGAATATACCACAACGGCGCGTTGCGCCTGTGGTATAATAATGATATAATAACCTCACGGCGTAAGCGGAAGCGAAGCTTCCGACGCCTGAGAGAGCATTGAAACATGCCGCAAAACGGCATGTTATAGATTTACCCCACAGCGCAAGCGGAGGCGAAGCCTCCGGCGCTTAAGAGCATTGGTGGGCGCTCCGCGTATTCCGGGGCGCTGCGATCATACGATAAAAATGAAAAAAATGCGGGAGGCGCCTGCTGCATGAAATTTGATGCTTTTTCAGCCGGAATCGAACCGGGCGGCCTGAGGAACCGGAATCAGATCCGAATTCTGATCTGCTATCTTCTGGCCAGTTTGAATGTCCCCCTGCCCAAAAAAGACATTGTCGCCATCTTTCAGGAAAACGGCCTCGCCAATTATTTTGAAGTGACGAACGCGCTGGCCGACCTGACCGCGAACGGGACCGTGCTGCTCAAAGACGGGATGTGCACCGCGGGAAGCTCCGCGAAAGTCATCGCGGGCCAGCTCGACAGCGCCGTCCCCCCCGCAGTGCGCGAACGGACCGTTTCCGCCGCGCTCAGCCTGCTTTCGCGGATGAAACGGGAAAGCGAGAACAAGGTGGAGATCACTGAAACGGATCGCGGCTGCCAGGTGACTTGCCATATCTCCGGCGGAGACATGGATCTGATGTCCTTCTCCCTTTACGTGCCCGACCGCCGCCAGGCAAACCTGGTCAAGCGCAATTTTCAGGACAGGCCGGACAGCATTTACCAGGTGCTGCTCGCCCTGATCACGGGCAACCGCGACCTGATTTCGGACATCCTCAAAGAAGTGAGCGGGAAATAGCCTTTACTCCCCCGCATCCAATGCGGCGCGCACCGCCGCCAGCTTTTGCAGATCGGTTTCCCAGATGGAATATTCATCCATTCCGGAAGGCAGTTCCCCGACCGGCCGCTCTTTGCGGTAGGTCATGGAGCTGTCCGTTTTTTTCTGCCCGGAAAAATGGAAGACCCGCGCCGCCGTTACACGGCAGAACGCCGAGAGCTCCCGCGGCTCGATTTCGCCCGTCACGTCGATTTCAAGGCCGTCTGCATTCAGGATCATCTGGGCGATCAGCCCGCGGCCGTCGTAGCACCGGCGGCACTGGCCGGATGTGAGCACCCCGCCCAGCCCCATCATCTTCGCCTGTTCGAACGCTTCCGCCGGACTGCGGCAGAAATCGAACGCGCGGTTCAGGATCAGCGGCGTCTTTTTCGCCGCGACGACCAGCTCGTCCATGCGGAGGACGTCGAGCGCGCCATCCGGCATCAGAATCCCCGCCAGAAGCGAATCGGCCCCCGCGTCGTGAAACATGGCGGCGGCGTTCTTCATGATCTCGAATTCACCGGGGGTGTAGCAGTAATCCCCGCAGCGGGGGCGGATCAGGACGGAAACGGGGAGGTCGAGATGGTTGCGCACCTCGTAAAACAGATTGACATCCGGCGTCGTCCCGCCCAGGATCAGGTCGGAACAGACCACCAGACGGTCGGCGCCGGCGCGCATCGCTTTCAGCGCGGAATCGACGCCGTCCACACAGACTTCCAAAACACGGTTCAACGGTTTCTTCCCCCTTGTTCAAAAAATCAGCTGCACCAGCAGCATGTAAAGCGCGGTTCCCGCGCCGATGCTGAGCAGCGTGTTTTTCTTCCAAAGATGCAGGCCGGCGACGGCGAGCAGGGCGATCAGCTCGGGCAGCCCGTACGGATACCGCAGAGGGCTGACATCCTTCAGGCAGTAGACCACCAGCATGCCGATCACGGCGGAGGGCAGCACCCGGCCCAGAGAAAGGATGGGTTCAGGCGTCTTTTTGCCGGGCGGGAAAAGGACGAACGGCGCGGCCTTGATCCCGGCGGTCGTGAGGGCCACGACGGCGACGATCAAAGCGGCGTTTCCGGCTTCAGGGCTCATCGGGTTTTCCCTCCCCCGCAAGCTTCCGGCGGAAGGCCAGAAAAACCGCCGTCGTCAAAAACAGCGACGGCAGAAGGAACACGGATTTTCCGAACACGAGCAGACAGATCAGCGCGATCGCGACCCCAAGAAGCGCCGGGCGGTGATTCTCCTCCGCCTTCCAGCGATCGAGAAAAATCACGGTGAACAGCGCGGTCATCACAAAATCGATGCCCTTGGAATCAAACGGCAGCAGAGCGCCCGCCGCCGCGCCCGCAACGGAGCCGACCACCCAGTAAAGCTGGTCCAGCAGGGAAATAAAAAACCGGAACTGCTTTGGATCGACCCCGGCCGGCGCTTTTGCGGAGCAGAGCAGGGAAAACGTCTCATCCGTCAGGGAGAAAATCATATACGGCCGCTTTCTGCCCATGTTCCGGAACTGCTCCAGCATGGAAAGGCCGTAAAAGAGATGGCGCCCGTTGACCATCAGCGTCAGCAGCGCGGCGCTGACCGCGGACGCCGCCCCCGCCATCAGGCCCACCGCGGCGAACTGCATGGAGCCCGCGTAAATAAAGACGCTCATCAACAGCGCCCAGGGCCAGGAATATCCCTTGCTCTGCAGAAGCACGCCGAACGCCGCGCCCAAAAAAAGGTAGCCCGTCATAATGGGAATCGTCTGAAAAAAAGCCGCCCCCAGCGCCGGCATCCTCCTGTTCAACCAAACCCCTCCAAAACTTCGCCGCAAACAGATGGTCAGTATTATCACATGCCGCAAGGCATGTTTCAATGCTCTCTCAGGCGTCGGAGGCTTTGCCTCCGCTTACGCCGTGAGGTTATTATAACACAAATCGGCGCCCGAAGCCAATCGCGGACCGATTTTATTCCGGCTCTTTTTCAATCAATTATTTCGGATTGATTTTCGAATCCATCGGAGGAGGTCTGCACATGATGCGCAGAGATAAGGAAAACTACTACCTGGACATCGCGGAAACCGTTCTGGAGCGCGGGACCTGTCTGCGCCGGAATTACGGCGCGATCATCGTCAACCACGACGAAATCGTATCCACCGGCTATGTGGGCGCGCCGCGCGGACGCCGGAACTGCATCGACACCGGCGTGTGCGTGCGCGAAAGCCTGAAGGTGCCGCGCGGGGAACGGTACGAGCTGTGCCGCTCTGTTCACGCCGAAGCCAACGCCATCATCAGCGCGTCGCGCAACGAGATGATCGGCGCGACGCTTTACCTGGTGGGGAAAGACGCCCGCACGGGCGAATACGTGGAGAACGCCTCCCCGTGCTCGATGTGCAAGCGCCTGATCATCAACGCGGGGATCGTGCGGGTCGTCGTCCGGCTGAACCGGGACGAGTACTCCTCGGTCTATTCGGAGCAGTGGATTCAGGACGACGAATCGCTGTTCGGAAAATTCGGCTACTGATCTTCCCCCGCCTTTGCGCCGCGCCCGGGGAAAAGCGTGAAACGGCTCCCCTGAAAATCGATCAGGCGCTCTTCGCGCATCCTTCCCAGCTCCCTCGACAGCGCGCTGCGGTTCACGCACAGAAAGTCCGCCAGCTCCTCGCGGGTAAACGGCACCCTCGGCTTTGCC
>ENA-UOOK01006036-UOOK01006036.1-fermentation-metagenome-genome-assembly--contig:-NODE-6036-length-11816-cov-6.338577_pt1 | contig 11816 bp, 11 predicted proteins | sample MGYA00245777_ERZ724023 | MGnify/ENA primary metagenome ERZ724023 (study PRJEB28704, sample SAMN03018312) | fermentation metagenome | biome: anthropogenic terrestrial biome; feature: soil; material... | reverse complement strand
GGACATTTTAAAATACTTTGCAAAGTTTGACAAATAAAAGTCCGAAGGTATTTCTTCACCTGTTTCATACAGTTTTATTCTTTCCTTCGGTACATTTAGTGCCGTTCCAAGCTCCTGTTTTGTTAAATTGTTATCTTTTCTTATTTGCCTTAATTTTTCACCTAACATTGCAACCCTCTTCAATATATTATTATGCTCAATCAATTATACCACAGACAATAAAAAGGTCAAAGCTAAATAATTTTTGTTATTGCACAAAGCTTAAAAAAAGGCTTAAAATAAACTAATTTCCTACATAAAACACAATGAGTTGCAATTAAGCATCTCATTGTGTTTTAATTATTTTAAGATTATTTTTGCATCCACAGCTATTAAATCATTTTCGTATAAGTAGAAGGGATTTATCTCAATTTGATTAATTTCAGGTATATCTTTAATTATTTGGTTAATTGTTAATAGCAAGTCAGCTACTTTATTTTCATCAAGAGGTTTATGACCTCTATATCCTTGAATAATCTTATATGATTTTAATGATTTAACCATATACAAAGCTTCGTTTCGAGAAATTGGATACATTTCTAACACAACATCTTTAAACAACTCTACATAAATACCGCCAAATCCAATCATTAATGCTTTCCCAAGGTTTTCGTCTTCTATTGCTCCTGCTATAAACTCTGCTCCTTGCGGGACTTGTTCAGAAATTAAAAACCCTTTAATTTCTGCGTTGTCTCTCATTTTTAGGAAATCATTATTCATCTTATCATATGCCTCTATTAATTCATTGAAAGAATGAATATTGACTATTACGCCACCGCAGTCTGACTTATGAAGTATATCCTTTGATACAACCTTAAGCACTACGGGATACCTTATATCATTGGGCAATTCATAGATTTCACTTCTTGACTTAATAAACCTATAGCTCGGTACATTGACATTATATTTGCTTAGCAATTGCATAGATTCATATTCAAATAAATTTCTATTCTCTTTGCTTGCTTTCGAAATAATCTCATTCATATCTGTTCATGTCTCCTTTCGTCAACATTTTCAATTTTTAAAGAGAATAGCGAGTATATTGCCTTTATTGCTCTTTCCGGCGTTGGGAAAACCGGGATACCATTACTATTCATTTTTTTCACTTCTTGCTTTTCTATATCTCCACCGCCAATATAACATGCTACTATGGTTTTTTTGGAATTATTTAAATTGTTTTTAATCAACTCGTAGGCATTCTTAATAGGATCTCCGAAGATTACAAGGATAATGTCAGCTTTGCTGTAATGTAAAACTTTTTCTAAAGCCACTTCATATCTTTCAATGTTTGCATCACCTGTAAGATCAAGCGGATTAGATATTACACATTGATTAGGCAAAGAAGCATGCAATTCTTTATCAAGCTCTTCCTCAATGGGTGCAACATTCAAGCCGCAATCAACAGCTGTATCAACAGCAATAATCCCTGCACCGCCGCTGCTGGTTATTATCGCGATATCTTTACCGTTAGGTTTGTTGCATAAACTGGATATCTTGGAATAATCATAAAATTCTGTTACATCATTAGACCTGATGATTCCGTGCTTTTTGCAGAATACACTAAAAACCATATCATTTCCGGCGATTGACTTTGTGTGAGATGATACAGCTTTTGCACCTGCATCAGTCCTGCCCGGCTTCAAAATGATGATTGGCTTTTTCTTGGCTGTACTGCTTAGTATTCTTGTAAATCTTTTCCGGTCTTTAACTCCTTCAATATTAACTGAAATAGCCTTTGTCGAAATATCTAAGCTAAAAAAGTCTATGAAATCAATCTCATCGATATCAGATTTATTTCCAAGGGATGCAAAGCATGATATACCTATATTTTCATCCTTAGCCTGTTGTGCTATGGCTGCTCCGATAGTTCCGCTTTGAGAGACTATCCCAATTTTCCCGTCACAATCAATCAATGGCCAAGTAGCACACAATCGATTAGCCCTATAATTAATCCCTTGACAGTTAGGTCCAATTATTCTTATCCCTAATTTTTGAGCAGTATCATACAAATCATCCTCGAGTTTTTGATTCCCTATTTCTTTAAATCCACCACTGATGATAATAGCCCCTTTTGCATTTTTTTGACCAGCTTCAATAATTATTTCCTTTACAGCTGCTGCCGGAACAATAATAACAACCAAATCTATATCTTGATCTATATCTTGTAAAGATGGATAGCACTTGATTCCTAAAATGGAAGTTTCCCTCTTGTTTATCGGAAATACTTTACCCTTATAACCACCGTTTAAGATGTTTAATAGTATTTCATAGCCCTTCTTATCCTCGTTCTTTGAAGCACCTACAACAGCAATAGATTTAGCCCATAAAATATCTTTTAATGAATTAATTATTACTCACTCCTATCTTTTTAATATTTTAACATTAATTAAGATTCAATTCGTTCTATTTTAAAAACCACAGGTCTTAATCCGTCTGTACAGGAAGCAATCATTGTACCCTGGTCTTTAAAGTTTGGAAAGTCAGCATTAAACATAACTGATGTTAACTCTCTGTGAATATCAGCCCATGCCCATGAACAAAATCCTTCCGGTTTATCAAAACTATCAATCACGAATTCTTGACCCTCATGGTGACGATGGCATGGACTATATGTTGCCTGATACTCAGGCAATAAATATTTGTTGACAAGATCCTCATGATACAAAGTTTTTAATACTGTTATCTTTATCTTTGATCTTTGTTTTCTTTCCATGTATTTTTCTCCTCTACCGTACATCCCGAATTTGCATAACCTTCTTGTCCTTATTGATTGAAGTACCTATTATTTTGCAAAATAATTTTTCTTTAGGTTAAACATATTCCTAACGTCATCAGGAGAAGCAATTTCTAAATTTTGTTCCTGTGCAATACGTACAGCCCGGGAAACAAGCTGAGCATTAGATTCGGCAAGCACACCTTTTTTATAGTAGATGTTATCTTCAAAACCTACACGCACACTTCCTCCTAAAACTAATGAAGCAGTTAATATTTCAAGATGATGTTTACCCACACCAAATGCGCTCCAAGTAGAGCCTTCCGGAAGCTTATTAACTAAAAAGATCAGATTTTCCACTGATGCCGGAATTCCGCCGGCCACACCTAATACAAACTGGAAATGTATAGGCGGTTTGAGGACACCGATTTTCATATAATGTAAAGCATTGTAAATCATCCCTACATCAAAAACTTCTATCTCCGGCTTTACATCATTTTCAATCATTGCAAGACCTAATTTATGAAGAAATTTAGGATGATTTTGGAAAATATCTTCGTTCATCCAATTCATTGTCCCTGCGTCGAAGGATGCCATTTCCGGACGAATTTTGATTATATGATTTATTCTTTCATCATCGCCTGCATTAATGTCCCCTGAAGAGGTTAAATTAATTACAATATTGCATTTTTCGCGAATTAGATGCACCGTTTCCATAAACTTGTCAAGAGACATTGTTGGGTTGCCATTATCATCTCTTACATGTATATGGGCAATAGATGCTCCTGCGTTATAACTTTCATAAACAGACTCGGCTATTTCGCGAGGGGTTATAGGTGTAGCAGGATTCATTGCTTTTGTTGGTCCTTCCCCTGTTGGTGCTACAGTTATTATAGTTTTTCTCATAGTCATACTCTCCTGTGGTTATAAATTAATAAAAAATAATTGATTTGAAATTAATAAATAATCTTATGCAACAAATACGTTTTATATATCACCTAAATTTTACCCATTGCTCTAAGAATCTTTTCCGAAGTAATAGGCAACTCCTTCATTAATAGCCCGGATGCATTAAACACAGCATTGGCAATAGCTCCGGCAGTAGGCACCAATCCAGATTCCCCAATCCCCTTGATACCGTACGGACCTTCATCACAATACGATTCAATAAATTTAACTTCTATTTCAGGGACATCTTCAGCATGCAGGACCTTGTAGTCCGTGAATGAAGGATTTGCCACTTTGCCATTATTGATTATTAATTCCTCTTTTAAAGCTAACCCTAATCCTTGGACAATTGCTCCTTCCATTTGACCTTCGGCTAAACATGGGTTTAGCGTACGACCCGAATCTATTACTGCATATACTTTCAAAACCTTTATATTTCCTGTCTTTTCATTAACCTCAACTTCAACTACCTGACAGCCAAATGAATAGGTCGGAATGTTTATGGAGTAATTTTCCGGTTTTGCTCCTTCGGGTGCCAATTCATCAACATATTTTCCCACGGCACTGAATAATCTTCCGCAGCTGAATGCCTGATAATCGCATATTTCTTCTATACTCAAGCATTGAGCATTTGGATTATTCCTGTAGACGACATATCCGTTTTTTAAATTTATATCTTTCCTTTGACAGTTCAACATCTGCGATGCCGTATCAAGCAACTGCTCCTTTAATTTGATTGCTGCATCTAAAGCAGCATTACCGCAAATAAATGTGTGCCTGCTTCCATAGACGCCTAGATCATAGGGTATGATATCGCTATCATTATTTATTATTCTTATATCCTTAACATCAGCACCAATTCCTTCGGCTACAATCTGAGTTACCGCAGTTAATCCTCCCTGTCCCAATTCAATAATAGGAGATATTACGGATATAATGCCATTTTCACTAAGCTTAATATATGTGTCTGTAGCGTTAAAGCCAAAAAATCTCGTTGTAAATCCGGTATGCAGCATGGCAGCCATACCTATGCCTTTCTTGATTGCCGATGAATTCTTATTAAATTCTTTGTAAGATATGCGTTTATTATGAAAGTCTGAAATTTCCGCTGCCTGCTGTATGCACTGTTCAAATGTACAATTAGTAATTAATGCATTTGAAGCTATCGCATTGCCGTTTTTATTTTTGTTAATCATTCTAATTTCCATTGGATCTATGCCAAGTTCAAATGCAATTTTGTCAAGATGAGCTTCGAAGGCATAGTGCATTTGTGGATTTCCGAATCCTCTGAAAGCTGTACACGGCTGCTTATTGGTATAGACTAAACTGCTTTTGAAGCTTGTATATTTGGCGTCATACAGGACTGTATAAAAGGCGCAGCCAAAGCTTAAAACGGCAGTACCTTCATCGCAGTATGCCCCATTATCTGCAATGACTTCAGCCTTTTTTGCTATAATCCTTCCATCTTTATTTACTCCTGTTTTGAGCTTTATTTTGAATGAATATCTTGCTCTTGATGAAGTAAACTCATCCTCTCTTGTGTTGGTGAATTTAATGGGACGATTTGTTAATTTAGACAGCTCTATTGCTATTGGAACCTTTGTATCCATTACAACTTTTGAACCAAATGCTCCGCCAATAGGAGTATTAATTATTCTTATGTTTCCCGTGGAAATTCCGGTAGCATCGGAAATTTGTTTGCGGGATCTGTGCTGCAATTGTGTTGGCATCCAAATAGTAACCTTTCCTGATAAATCATATTTTGCAATACATCCTCTCGTTTCCATACAACAATGTGATTGTCTTGCTGTTTCAAATACGTCTTCGAAAATATAATCAGACTCAGAAAATCCCTTCTCTATATCACCAAATGATTTTGTAAAAGTTGCGGCAACATTAGTCTTTTTCCCTTCATGAACAAGGACACGGTCACTATCCATAGCTTCAATAGGATCAAATACTGCCGGAAGAGATTCGTAGCTGACCGTTATAAGTCTTATTGCATTTTCTGCTATTTCATTAGTATCAGCTGCAACCGCCGCTATTTCATCTCCTATAAAACGCACCTTATCAATACACAGGATTTCTTTATCTGCTAAGTTGGGAATAAAACTATACTTCCTCGTTGAAATGTTTTTACCCGTAATTACAGCTCTAACTCCAGGCAGTTTAGTTGCTTGAGATATATCAATTTCCTTAATGATTGCATGCGGCTCTTTACTTCTTAGGATTTTACCATATAGCATTCCCTGCATTTCAATATCAGGCAAGTATTTTACTTCACCGGTTGCCTTCATAACTCCATCTACCCTTGGAACACTTTTTCCTATGTTATAGTTAGAATCACCGTTAGGATTTTGTAATTTAAGATCTTCCATTTTGATTATCCTCCAACATATTTGCTGCAGTGAAAATCGCCTTCTCAATCTTTTTGTAGCCTGTACATCTGCAATAGTTACCTCTGATAGCTTCGCGAACTTCTTCTGAGGTAGGATGATTATTAGTTTTGTCAAGCAAGTTTTTTGCAGACATTATCATACCGGGTGTGCAAAATCCACATTGGATAGCACCTTCTTCAACAAAAGCTTTTTGAATGGGATGCAATTCATCTCCATTAGCTAAGCCCTCAATAGTAAGAATATCTGCACCATCAGCTTCGATAGCCAAAACTAAACATGAATTAACAATTTCACCATTTAAAATAACCGAGCATGCACCGCATTCTCCGGCTTTACAGCCATCCTTAACACCTGTAAATTTCAGATCTTCTCTTAATACGTCAAGTAAAGTTCGGTTTGAATCTGCTTCAACTAAATATTCATTACTATTAACTCTAATGCTGATATTATGTTTCATGTAATATTTTCTCCTTCCCGACTTCAACGTTGTCTAATTTTATCCCATACAATAACCATTGCTTCCTCAACCAAAGCGTCTGTCATGTATATCCTGTATTCTTTGCTCGCTCTGATATCCGATATTGGTTTCGCTTCCTGTGCTGCTATTTTTGCTGCCTCTTTAATGATGTTCTCATTTATTTTTTTTCCGAGCAAATAATTTGCAGCATCAATTGAACTTATGGGAGTTGGACCTACAGCTCCCAAGACTATTTTTACTGAATTCAGGATTTCATTATCATCCAATGAAATGTTAACTGCTACTCCTATGGTTGCTAAGTCCATCGCATTTCGTTTTTGTTTTAAATAAACACATGCGCTTCTTGCGTAAGGTGGCGGCAAGAGGATTTCTGCAAGTATTTCTCCCTCTTTTAAATCTGTTTTGCCCGGACCCACAAAGAACTGACTGAGTGGCACCTTGCGTTCATTGTCATATGAAATAATATTTACATATGCATCCATGGCGATAAGCGGCGGAGCCATATCTGCCGATGGAGATGCATTGCATAGATTTCCCCCAATGGTAGCCCTATTTCTTACTTGTACCGCAGCCATATCTCTTGCTGTTTCAGATAGGCATATATAATCTTCCATAATTACATTCGATTCCATAATCATATTTAAATTTGTTGTCGCACCAATGCGAGTTGTACCATTTTCTTCTCGAATTATATATGACAGATTTAAATTCTTTATGTCAATCAGACAATCCGGCTGAATTTTTCCATTATTCATTTGAATAAAAAGATCTGTTCCGCCGGCAAGTACTTTTGTATACCTGCTGCTTTCTTTTAATTGCCTGCATACTTCTTTAATACTGGTTAATTGCTTGTATTCAAATTCATTCATATGATATTTGCCTTTCTTTAGTCATCGTTAAAATTTACAACATTTAAATTTCTACAGGTTATTATTTTTTCATAAGAACAAATAAGTTCTTTTAAGCGGAACTATACCATTATGATATAGTTCCGCATTTCTTAATCAGAATAACTTATGCTTTTAACCGTTCCTTATTAAAGTTATTAAAAAAAGTATCAGTTACTGATTGGGGTGGTTTTGCTGTATTTAGGCTGATAATTACCATTATTATAATGTTAGCAGGCAAAATTATAAGTGCCGGCGGTATGGTTTTAATTCCAAACGCAATCCACAAAATCGTGCCGAAAAACCCGAAAATTACTCCGAAAATACCTGCTTCTTTAGTTGTGCGAGACCAATATAAACCTAACACCATAGGAGCAAAGATAACACCTACGCCAAGGGAAGTATTAAAAATATACAACTGAATGATTGTTGCAGGTCTGAAATATGCAACCACAACACATATCGTTCCTATAATTAAGGTTGTCCACATTGATACTTTCATTACTTTTTCATCGCTTCCTTCAGGATTTATTATTTTTTTGTAGAGGTCGCTTGATGCTACGGATGAAGCCGAAAGCAGCTGGTTATCAACACTGGATTGCAATGCTGCTATAACACCGGATATGACGACAGCCCCGACAACAGGATTCATTGTATTGACAAGTGCTGTAAATACACCCTCTGCATCTACAAGTGCTGTTGGCAATATTGCTCTTGCCGTTAATCCGATAAATAGAATTCCAAGATAGCAAAGTGCTAACCCAACTGCTCCGTAACCTATCATACCTACTGCTACCCTATCGCTTCGGCAAGAAAAAAACATACGATGATAATATATTAAAATAGGACACCCAAGAGCAAGAGTGAGTATAGTACCTACAATATAGCTGATGCTATATTTTCCTCCAAATGTAGCGGTTAACAAATTGGGATCAAACTCATATAGAAGCCCCGAAAGATTTGAAAGACCGCCGCTTTTTGCAATTCCAAACAATGCACTGAAGCCTACGGCAAAGAATAAAAGCAGAAACTGAACTACATTAGTCCAACTAACACTGAACATTCCGCCAAATGCTGTATATACTACGAATACTATTCCCATCAATATAACTGCAAGTTCATAGCTAATATTCAGATATGCACTAAGTATTGCTCCAGCTCCGGTTAATCCTTGGATTACCAGCAAGGACATATTAAGCAGCAAGAATACCGCTAATAAGCCTCTAATTACTTTAGGAGAATAATATCGATCTGCAAACATATCCGCTGTTGTGATCCAAGGTTTTTTTACTCTACTAAACTTTGGAGCGATAATAGCAAGCAGAACCCAACCTAATGATAGTCCAACAGGATATATTACAAAATATGACCAACCTTCTTTATAAGCAACAGCACTTTGTCCTACAACACTTGCAGCACTAAAAAAACCTGCGGCGAAAAGAGGCACCGCTACCCATATACCTAAGGTTCGTCCTGCAACGAAATAATCACTGGTGCTCTTAGTTCTTTTATAACCCAACCATCCTATATATAACATACCAATACAATACAGGATAAAAATACTCCATTTAATATACATGATATACTCCTTCTATTATTTAAATTTCTACGTCCTGATAGTCTTTACAGTATTACATCGTTATATTTCGGTTATAAATATCTAAATTATCCTCTTTCATACTCATTGTTATCTTTTAATACTTCGGGTTCCCTATAAAACTTATACATTCTCGCTAAACATAGTAAAATAAGAACAACATAAACAACTATTGAGAACCAAACTCCTCCTGACAACATTATTATCACCTCCCGGTATAATCGATTTAATATAAATATCACACTTATTGATCCATAAATCACAAAAGACTTCTATTTTTTTATTGGATGAGAAACCTGAATGATATCTCTTCGCAAAGCATTAATTTTTCTGCAGCCATTTTTTGTTACTTCAAATTGGTTTTGGATTCCATATTTTCCCGTTCCGCCTTCAATTTTTAAGCTTTCATAAACCCAAGGCTCAATTGATAAAACCATTCCTTCTTTTATTTCCATTTCAGTCCATGCATCTATTGACGGTGGCTCATGAATATCCAATCCATTACCATGACCTCCCATGTCGAATACAGGCAAACCGGTTTTCTTGATTGGGTCATACATCATATTCCATAGTTCATTCGCTTTAATGCCGGGCTTAAGATTTGCTTCTACTATATCTTCGCATTCAAAAATTAATTCATACATCTTCATCATTTTGTCGGATATATGTCCTACCTGGAACATTCTTGCATTATCCGATGAGTAGCCTTTATAGTCATAATACATATCAAAGAAAATATAATCTCCCATACCTATTTCCGCACCTTCGTGTACACCAATATCCGCCATGATTTCCTTATCCATGGAGGCTCTGAATGAACCTTGAAGCCCAACGCTGTCTCCTAAATGGCTTGTGCCGAATTTAGCTGCCCTGGTTTGGACAATAATACTAAGGTCTGTTTCTGTCATACCCGGACGATATTCCTCAACAAGTGCAGATTGGATGGCACCGATTGCCTCAACCGATTTAGTTATTCTATCAACTTCCAATGCCGATTTTATCATCCTGCATCCCCAAATAACCATATCTCCATCAACTATCTTTGCTTTATCCAAACATTTTAGGAACGTTTCTATATCATTTAAAGGTCTTGGAATATACATGCAACCGTAAGAACCTTTTTCTAAACCAATGTTTTTATCACCATACCCTAAATCTTTTACGACCTTAGCGACATCTTCGGCTAATTCTCTTTGTGAATTAGGCTGGTGAGGATTGATTAAGCCCATAATATTCCTAACCCAACATGTATTTTCAGCTGTACCGATAAAAAAGTCAGGAGTTATCAGTAAGGGATCACCTTCTAATGGTATTATTCCTACAGCACATTGAATACTGGGAATCATCCAGTGTGTGGACTGAAATCCGAAAAAGTATCTAATATTTTTTTGATTCCAAAGAACTAAACAGTCAACATTATTTTCAGCCATTAATTCCTTTGCCCTACATATCCTTGAATGATATTCCTGGAATGGGACATCCGGGAAAATAGGTGTTGGTATATGCTTGTATCCATCATATTTTTTTAAAGCCATATTAATTGTTCCTCCTTATAAAATTTTAATTAATAGTTTGATTTAATGATTTCGTCATAACCACTCTGTGTTAATACATAATCAGAATATTCCTGAGGTAATTCTTCGCTTAGTGAACTCACACCGTTTTTTACTATTTTGAGTATTTCTGCAACCCTTCTTCCCATGATTACGGCATTATCAACAGCTATTGGATGAAATTCTTCAATTCTTCCGGGCTCAAGTACTTTATTGTCGTAGAATGTTCCGACAACTCCAGGCACAGTAACGTTTTCAGCAGCAACAGGCAGGCAGTTCATTAATAGTAAATGATTTACCAGATACTGCGCAACATATTCTTGTCCGCCAAAATTAGCTAACCCTTGTGTTAATACACCTCCCACTTTACAAAACCAATTAGAACGCAAATTACCTGATTTCTTTAATGCCCATATTCCTTCTCCTAAGCGATCAATTACATTTTTCAGAACTCCCGGGACAGCTAAATGATATACAGGACTTCCGATTATTACTGCATCGGCATAAAACCATTTTTTGTAGAATTCGCCCATATAGTCCTTGTCTCTAAATATGCATAATTCTCCTTTCTCAACACACTTAAAGCAGCCTATGCATGGCATAATCTTTTTTCCGGCTAACGAAATAAACTCCGTTTCGATGCCAGAAACCTCGCTTGCACCTTCCAATGCTTTTTTTACTAGAATAGACGAATTACTGTCTTTTCTTGGACTTCCAGAGATTCCTAATACCTTGTAAGTCATAGTCATATACTTTCCTCCTCGCATTATGATATAGTTTTAAAAATCTCGTAGATCTATATTAAAGTGCCGCAAGACACATTTAATAAATTGATTTTTGTATCTTCAAAATCTAACAGAGCACAATAGCATAATCCTTAATCATATATAATGCAATATTTGTGCCAATTATTATAAAGATAGTATTAAATATCGAAATACAATAAAAAACAGTATTAAAATATGGATTAATTACAGAGAATATATTTGAAATAAATAGCTTAAGGAGAATTTTAAATTAATATCAAGAATTGAGTATTTCATTTGATTTAAAAGGTGATAAATTAATAAAAAAGGCTATTGTTTATGAAAGTATTATTCATAAATTAATAGTTCATTATTCATTTATGAATAATGAACTATTGGTTGTGTGCCCAGCATGGGCACAATCTAATGGGTGCAAGTCCCTAGTCTGCCCTAGTA
>ENA-UOOK01006035-UOOK01006035.1-fermentation-metagenome-genome-assembly--contig:-NODE-6035-length-11817-cov-3.182877_pt1 | contig 11817 bp, 8 predicted proteins | sample MGYA00245777_ERZ724023 | MGnify/ENA primary metagenome ERZ724023 (study PRJEB28704, sample SAMN03018312) | fermentation metagenome | biome: anthropogenic terrestrial biome; feature: soil; material... | reverse complement strand
TTGCATCGAACTAAGGAATATTGGGTTAAGCTTTATTGAAGATTTGTCTTTTTCTTTTGAAGAGTCTTTTATAGAGTTATTTACAATTGAAAAGCACAAAGAGTATTTGAAATCTTTAAGCAGCAAACATTTAATGCTTCAGCCCAATGAATCTTTTAAGTATTACCTTTTCCCTACTTCAGATACTCATTCGTCACATTCCATCTTAGGTGTTCCTATCACAAATGCAGAAATCGACTCTACTATTGCTGCAATCGAATCACGAGAAGTAATCATTAAGGGACATTATAGAACTCTTAATCAACAGTATTTTATTAATCAGACAATAAATATTTCTGATTCAAAAACTAGCGCTTTAGTTGAAAACAACAAAGTAGAAGAGGCTTTAATGGATATTGCAAAATCCGCAAAAAAGATTGCTGATAAAATAAAATGACAATATGAATACGAAGGATATAACACAGCTACATGGTTTTGAGTTAATAGAATTATTAGCACCACAGTATGATTTTTCGACTAAGTATCACGACAGAGAAGAAATCATCACTGTTTTGCAGTCATTTGCATCACATTTTTCTTTTTGGCGAGTTATTTCTCAGATTTACTGCAAAGAATTTGTTCGAAGACGAGGTGAAAAGGTATATGACGATAGAACGCCAGAAGAAATAATCACTAATAACGAGATTGATTTTCTGTGCGAATTATGGATTAATAATGTTGAACTTTCTGATCCTGGCTGGCATATTATCAATGATGGCATAATACTACTGATGCGATAAATTTTTTGTTAAAATAATTCAAGTTCATTGACATTTTGATTTTGAGTGAGCGGAATAGGAATATCCAGAAGTTCTCGAAGATTAGCCTTTGACAGGATAGATACTTCCACAACTTTTGATACTTCCGTTACCGTGAGAGGACTTTTGAGAGCCACTTTCACCCAGGCAAGCAATAAGTAAGTACTGATTGCAACCCACAGATGAGTCTTCACAGCATTCTCAGAGTATCCCCAGAAGGCTTTGATGGTAAGGTTTCCCTTGATCCATTTGAAGAACGTCTCGATTTGCCACCTATTGCGATAGATGTTTGCTATCACTAAGGGGCCAAGTTCGAAGTTGTTGGTTATAAAGGATATAACATCATCCTTCTCAGCATCGTAGAACTTCACAAGGCGGAAGTCTGCAGGATACTTTTTCTCGCTGATGTAGCCAGAAAGATGTATTGTCTGATCTCCGACTATGCCGACAAGCTCGTTGATGTTGTAGTTTGTATCAACAACCTCGTACTTCATCGTATCTTTAGCTCTGGTTACAAAGTAGGTCTCATTGATATGCATTCTGTAGAGAGCTTCGAAGTCTACATAGGCCTTATCCATTGTGTAGACTGCCCATTTGTAGGGCTCATACACGTCAAGGAAGTTGCTGTCATGCCATCTGCCATCAGTGATGTAAATGGATTCAGGGATGCTTCCGCGAAGATCTAAGACTGTGTGCATCTTTACTCCGCCTTTCGAGTACTTGCCAAGAGCCCATTCTGCCAGCTTTATGCTGCATGATATCGTAGTTGAGTCAATCGCAAAGATTTCCCAGCCTGGTAGATATACATTTGGGATGTTCTCTTTCGCATACATCGGACGGACTTTGTTGATAAGCCACATTCCGAGTTCTTCGAAGATTCGGTAATCTCTAACCTCATTTGCTTTGGAAAGAGATGATGAATCAACGGCAATCGGGATTCCGAGATGATAAACAGACTTCTTTAAAGACTTAAGAACCAAAGAGATGTCCTTCAAAGACTTGCATCCTGCCATTTGGCCGAACATCAAGTGAAGACAATGACTATAGCTGTTAAGATTCTTTGCGTGGAAGTCTCCATTATACTTACTGATTGCTTTTTCAAATACCCAACGTGGAAAATACTCCATCACCTGAGAGAAAACGTACTTGCCTTTGTTCATAATCTCGAGCTTGTTTCAAGCTCAAAATTAGGCAAACGCTCACTTTAAATCGTAAAATGTCAAAGAGCTATTTAAATAATTTGTAGTTAATGGCTTGCATCGACGATGAACCGAATTATCGCATCGGAATGCGGTTCAAATCGCGGACAAGCAAAAACATATATAAAGTATTAAAAATAAATAACTTATAAAAGAGTGTGTTCAAATTAACGCATCATTAGTAATGGCATAATAGTAGAAAAAACATATTTACTCCTTATGCATCTTCATACCACCTATTATCCCCAGACAGAAAGTGGATACTATATAGAGAGATTCTTTTATTCTGGAGATGAAGCCTACTCTCAGCAACTAATCCTGTACACTCCCCTTAAATACAAATATGATAAACAGTGGTTACTTGACAACAAAGAAGTTGACATCGATAGTGTTCCTGAGTTATTCAATAAAATAGAGTCTCTTATTGTTAAGCATATAAAGGCTTTTCGTCAAAACAAAATAGATGATTGCTTTGCTTTTATAATTAGCGGCAAGGAACTAAAAAGTAATTTTACCAAAAATGAAATTATTATTATTGAACACTTTACAACATCTATTCCGCGCACTGCGAAAGTAAGTTACAAGTATATTTGTGACAGGAATCAATTTACTTTTGCCCCAATAATAAAGTTACCTAACGACCTTTTCTTTGTCCCAAATTTACATTCATTTGCCAGAGCTTTGTATGAATCCCCCTTTTATTGGATTATGGATGATAAGTCATACCAAATAAAAAAAGGTGAATCTACGGAAGAAATAGTATTGCAGTTATTAACGAAATACATCAACAATTATTCTCTTTGTGAAAAAGACATCAAAATTAAAAATTCGTCAGGTTCAGAGAAGACGGACATAGATGTCCTATTGGTTCAAAATGATACAGCGATCTGTTTCCAAATTAAAGCAAAGCAACTTACTGAGTTATCAAAACAAGGAGACATAAATCACATTGAAGATGATTTCGACAAAGCTGTGAAGAAAGCCTATCATCAGGGTATAGAATCAATCAATGCATTAAAAGAAAGAGAGAAATATAAATTTTCAAAAACCATTGATGGGATTGAGAATGATACCAAATTCTATAACATCTGCATTCTTTCTGATATGTTTCCAGCAATCACAACGCTTGTTAGTACGAAAAGCAAAGACATTACAGAGAACGGTATTCCAGTAATTGCATTTTCCATCTTTGATTTAGATATGATACTACAGGCAGTAGGTAATAGCTTTTGTAACTATGTGGCATTCAGGACTCAACTTGAAGTCACAGAATCAGTTACCAATGAAATGGCTTGTCTTTCAGCGTATCTCAGGCAAAATAAAGGTGAAACAGTGGACACTATTACAATGTTGCTTGCCAGAGATATCGATGAGCGTTATTTATCTCTTCAATAATAAGGACAATAGTGTGTTATCCTATTAATCAATTATAATTCCAAATTCTCGTTAAACGCTTTTGTGAATTCTGCTTCGTGGGAGTTGGTGTAGAATGGGAGGCCCCAGATGTTGAAGGTGGAGGATTGGGTGCTGAAGCGGATTTCGGCTTTGTCGCGGATGGTCTTGAAGAAGTCTTCTTTCCATTTGTCGGTGGCGCGGAGGTGGTCGCCTTTGGGTTCTATGAAAATCTGGATGTTATCATAGTGGGCGGGGGTCATTACTCCGGGGAGTGGTTTGCGGGTTAGGAAAAGAAGGTAGTCTGGTTCACAGGCTTCACCGATGTGGTCTCCTTCTATGCTGTAGAGTTTCAAATCCTTTTCATTTCTTACGAGGTAGATGTCATCGTATTTTTCGCAGAGTTTTGAATACATGGCTTCTACATACTTGATTAGGTGCTTCTCTTCGCTGGTGCCGTAACATTCATTGTATGCGTACCATTTGCATTTCTTGATATCTGTAGTTAGGAAAAGGTTTGCTGCTTCAAGCATTGGTTTGCCGTATTGTTTATCGCTGTTGTCATCGATGGAGAATTTGAGGACGTGGTCTTTGAAGACATCCTTGAACATCTTGGTGACGAACTGTTTGGAGCCTCGTTTACCGACACCTCCTTTTGAAAGGAGTGGTTCTATCTGACGGAGTACTTCTACTGCTGTGAGGAGTTTGTTTTTCTGGGATAAGTCGTTAATGATATCGTCCCGTCCAAATACTTGAACATCAATATTAGAAAGGAAAGAATCGCTTTCAATGAATTCCTTGATGGATTTCAGTTTCGGGAAGGTCTCTTTCAGAGCGGAAAATTTGTAACCATCAAAACGATTTATCGCTGAACGGAGGATATGCTGCCCTAAGTCTTTCATCTTTAATGGTACATATTTAAGCGACATATCTTCGGTAGTTGCCTTGCCGAAGATAAGGCTGGTTTTCATTTCGCCACTGTGGATGCGGACTTTGTAGGTTTTGGAAAGGATGGCTTCGCCAAGGGAGGTGACTTCTTCATTCAGGAGATAGAATTCAGGCTCATTCATAAACACATAGCCGTCTTTGTAGAGCTTTGTCTTTTTGAATTCGTCTTTTAGTTTGAGTTCAACCTCTTTAGTTTTAGGAGCTACGATACCGGTCTGAACCATTGCGTTATGCAGCTCGTTGATGTACTTAGGGTTATGTGCACTGTGATAGTGAAGCTTTTCCACTACACGGAGGCGGTTAGTGATATCGCTATCAAATTTACGCTGACCTACAGGCTGGTCTCCTGTTGGTGCTTGGAAGGGCATATATCTGGCACCTCGGCCAATAAGCTGGGCTTCCTGCATTGTGGTTTTACCAGGCTTGTTATTATCCGAGTCTCTGGTTTCATATAGTCTGACAATATCGAATAGGTTAAGCACATCCCAGCCTTCATTCAGCATATCTACTGCGAAGACGGCACGGAATTCATTGTCTTTGGCTTCAAGGGTGTTCAGCTTTATCTGTTTTTCCGGAGAGATATTATTTCCATCTACCAGAAGAAGGTTTTCTTCTTTGAAATCTTCTTTTATTTCAAGAAGGAGGTTATCGAAAGTGATGCCCTTTTCGGTGAAATATGTGAATGCTTCCAAAACATCCCCTTTGGCTCCGGACTGAACCTTGGTAATATCCTCCACTGCAAGGTGCTTGATGGTATTGCAGAACAGTTCATAAAACTTCTTGTTTTCAGCTATGGTTTTGGATTTCAGCATCATTACCGGCTTGATATCCTGACCGATGGCTGCAAAAAGTTTTCGTTTATATTGGTTAAGAATGACTGTTTGGATGGCGCGATCTATCGGTGATAAGTCACTCTGAACTACTTCGATATCTTTAGAATAACCATCTTCACGGAACTTCTTCAATGGGTAGTTGAAGATGATTTTGTTTTTATATTTCTCTGCGATATGAGGGTCTGTTAAATCCATAGTGGCGGTAAATTCCAAAAGAATGTTCGGGAGAGTACTGCCGTCATCACCGTGGAAGATGCGCATTACTGTGGTTTCCCAGTCTTCGGATTCGGAAAAGTCATCGGCAAACAGACCGGGTTCTGATGGAGCTTCAGCTTTTTTACCTTTTTTGGTGGCAGTATTTATGTGGTGGGCTTCATCTGAAATAAGGACAATGCTCTGGTTGGCAAAGTCATCATAGGTCAGGGAGTTTTCTTTGGGAGTGTTAAGCGAAATATGCAGCCCTTGCGTGGTAGTCAAGCATAGGTTTATACTGTTTTCATCAACTCCTTGGAAGTTATCAACCAATTTTATCTCTACCTGCTTCTGCCCGATATTGATTTGTGGGGCAAAGAGGTATTTCGGGGATGCTGGATTCAGGAAGTTCTCTTTGGTTTTCTCTATGATATTTGTTGAAGGGACGAAGAAGAGGAAATTTCGATAACCTTTCTCGTAAAGGTACAGCATAGCTCCTGCCATTATCAAGGTTTTTCCACTTCCGGTTGCCATGTGGAAAAGCAGCTGAGGATTCTTCGAACGATACTCACAATCTTCCTCCCAATAGGTAAGGAAATACTGAAAACACTCTGTCTGGTATGGGCGCAGCTTCATAGATGGTTTCAGGCAGGTGGCAAAATATGGAGGCATTTCCACCTTGTCCAAGAACCTTCGTCCGTATTCATCGCGGAGCAGACCCTGCAAGTCATCATCCGCCACAAGCGGATATGGTTTTTCTACACTTTTACTCATAACTTATGCTCCGTAAAATTCTTTGTTAATCTTCTTATCCTCTTCGCTGATGCCAAATTCTTCGTTATCTATTTCAGAATATGGCACATACAGAAGGTTTTTGTCAAGACACTCTATCAGGAATCGTTTCTGGTCTTCAAGAGAAAGCTCTTTGAATTCTGAAACATTAGCATTTATTTCTTTAGGGTTCACTTTCCAACTCAGGAAGCCGGTGGTCTGCATCTTATCCCAAATGGAAAGCAGCTGTTCAGAAGTCGTAGCAGCCTCGATTTCATCTACAAACTTCTGGTTGGCTGTAGCAAGCTCGCAATACACGAAAGAACCACCACCTTGCCAGCCTACAGCATTTGAAACGCCACCTTTATCGCACTGTACATTGCTAAACATACCATCTAACACTTTAGTGCCTATGACCTTTTTTAGTCGCTCAACGACCACAGTTTCGATATAATCCATCTGTTCAACACCAATATATCGTCGTCCCATTTTATGAGCTACAGCTCCTGTGGTACCACTACCCAAATGAAAATCCATTACTATATCATTCTCAGAGCTAGCGACTTCAAGAATAGTCTTTATCATATTTTCCGGCTTTGCATAATCAAATTCATCCCGGCCAAAAAGATTATCTATTTCAGTGTTTCCATCAGCATTCTTGGAGTTATACATCAACTCTTTAAGAAAATCTATCATTTGAAAATCGGATATAACCGCACTTAACTTACCACTATTCTCATCTTCATCTTTGAATTTGCGACCATAAGGTTTTGAAATGTTAAGGAAGTCATAATCGCCCGGAAAAACAATATAACCAATTTTGTAGTAATGTTCAAAAGTATCTTGAGATACACACCATGTCCTTTTTTCACTAGCAGGATATTGATTTCCTGTTTTCGGGTCAATCATAGTGAAAAAAGAATTTGGACGTTCTTTTGCCGTCGTTTGTTTTGTCAAATCTGCTAATCTCCAAGGCCTTCCAGGATAATCATCCGACTCATAGTATTGCCTATCAACACTTCTTCCTATCACTTTATTAGATTCATCAATATTGGTATATACCAGAAGCCAATCAAAATCCTGAGAAAAATTAAAAGGGACATCCGATTTCCCATTGCGAATTCTTCGTGGTATGGTGCCAATAAATGACTCTTTACCAAACACTTCATCTGCAAGCACTTTCAGATAATGCATTCCATCTTCACTTATGCTCATCCATATTGTCCCTCCAGGTTTCAATAATTGTTTGGCAACAGAAAGTCTATTTCGCATAAATGTCAACCAAGTGGACATGTGAAAGTTAGAGTTGTACTTGAATGTATCAGTAGAAATATTCTTTTTGAAGAAATATGGTGGATCTATGTAAATCATTTTTACTTGCCCAGAATATACCTTCTTCAAAGAATAAAGAACGAGCAGATTATTACCTTTTATAAGTAAATTATCATCTTTATCTATCTTATTCACAGGATGTTCTCCGTCAATATCATATCTGGCACAAAATTTTATGGCTTTACATTCTTTGAGCCTATTGATATCATCTGGAGCTAGTATTTCATTCCAAAACACTTCATTACGTTTAGCATCGTCTTTTGTCTGCCCACCCTCAAGCATACAATCTTTATATGGCCAAGAGAGAACTACTTCTCCACAATCAGAAAGAAATTCTCCTTCTTCATTTGTGAATTTTACGTCATTTTTGAAACAGGTATAGCTGTCGGCAAGAAAACGTTTGTTCATCACAAATTTCTGGAATTTCACCTTATCAAAAACGAGCACCCCGTCAACTGAGGTAAAGAAATTATGCTTCAATCCTTCGTGGGTTAGGAGAAGTTTGATTAGCTCGGGACGGACTGCCAATGCAGCCTCAACGATGGAGTTCTTCAGAAGCACTCCGTCTTCTGTGCAAAAAGTGCTTTCATTTCTGAGGAGGTTTTCGAGTTCGTGGAATAAATTCAGATTGTCCATATTGTATTTACTTTATTAATGTCAGATATGCTATTATTATTCCTAATATAGTCAAAAGTGTACCAATTAAGAATTTGTATTCTTTACAAATAAACTTTAAACTTATTCTGGGGTTCTGTAATTTTGGATTCTGCTGTATGTAGATTTTCCCTTTATCAGTCAATTCAACACCAGCAAACATTGATTGATCCATTTCTATATAATCTACAAGACCCTTATTTTTTAAGAAACGAAGGGCATCCATTTCTGCGGGGATGTCATCAACGATATTACCCAAAGATAATCTTTCCAGCATTTTCTTTTGTAATTCAGTGAGTTTTATCTTTTCCATTATTTCACCCTCCATTTTATTATGTATTCATCTATCGTTGAGACCTTTCCATCAGCAAGAGCATACAGCCTTGTAAGGATTTCATTTTTCTTCTCGTTCAGTTCCTGCTTCTTGGTGTCGAATTCACGCCAGGCAGCATCACGTTTCTCTTTTAGAGCATCCCTTTCTTTGAGGATATCGAGTTTGATTTTGGCCTTACGCTCTTTCATCAGTGCATCATCTTTCTCTTTGATGGCTTCATCAAGCTCTTTTAGTTTTATCTGGAGCTGCTTGCGGTTATCCTCTGTCCAATTCTCAATCTTTTGGGATTCAGCATCAACTAATTCGGCATTACGTTCATCAAGGCGTTCATCAAGAAGATGCTGCTGAGAATCAAGCAACTCTTTAAGATGCGACAATGGAAATGCTGATTCAGGCAGTGAATGACCTACTACGCCGGGGACGGTTAGAAGGCGTTCTAAGAAGTCTCTTTCAAGTTCACGTCCTTCTGAATCTATGGCCACAAGGATAATGTGCTCCTCTTCTTCTCCTAATGATGAATAACGTACTATCCTGCAGGAGAGAAAACCTGATTTGCCTTTCTGTTGTTCAATGATCGAAATCTTGGAATTATTAGATGAGTATAAAAAGTCCACTTCAGAAAAGGGTGTAGGAACCTTTTTACCTGTATTTACCACATACTGCCCCAGTGGATGGGAAATTCTGTATAAGTAGCTGCTTCCTGATTCTTTATCGAAAGAGTATCTACCAGTAGGAACGCCTAATACAGGAGACTGTTTAAGAGTGAATTCCGTTTTGCCATTAGTCGGCAAACTGATATAACCATTTAATATTCCTTGCGTTAGTATCCAAAATTTCCGCTGGTGCTGCTGCAGTTGCTGGTTCTGTTTGTTCTCGGTAATGATGAACTTCTCACATACCTCTTCATCAAAATTTGTCATCAGAGCCATCCTTGTATCCTGCATACTGGAATCTATACTTTCCCTCATATCTTCACGAAGAGAAGTGAATGCCGTGTCTATCTCTTCCTTTGTACGGCACTTGCTATAAATGCTTAGGATACGGCGTTCAAAATCGACACCGTTTCCTATAGCCCCAAGGACTTCATCACTTGCTCCGAAAACACCCTTGAAAAGGTTAAACTTTTCATCCAGAAGCTCATATACCCGCTGGTCTGCGATATTCGATTTGTTAATGAAGTTCACTACCACCACATCATTTTTCTGCCCGTAACGGTGACAGCGGCCAATGCGCTGCTCTATGCGCTGGGGATTCCAAGGGAGGTCGTAATTGACTACAAGAGAACAGAATTGGAGATTTATACCCTCGGCAGCTGCTTCTGTGGCTATCATTATTTTGGCTTCATTCTTAAAATAATCCACCAAGGCAAGTCGTTTGTCGGCAGTTTTGGAGCCTGTGACACGGCTGGTACCGGAGTATTGCTTTTTCCAAGAGTTGTATATCTCATTGGATTTGGGGTCGGAGTTTCCGCCATTGAAGAGAACTATCTGGTCTTTATATCCATTTTCTTCAAGCAGCTGCAGGAGGTAGTTCTGGGTGCGACGGCTCTCTGTGAAGATGAGTGCTTTCTGGTTTGCACCATTCTCCTTCATCTTCTCAAATCCAAGGCTGAGGGCTTTTATTAGGCAGGCACCTTTACTATTTGCGGTAATGCTTAGTGCAAGGTCGTATATGGTGCGAAGCTCTCCGATTTCTTCTTTGACTTCATCAATTTCTTCTGAAGTCAAATGTTTGGTGTCTTTCTCTTCATCCTCGTCTTCGTTTTCTTCATCTTCTTCATCGATCCATTCTTCTTGATACTCGGAGAAATCATCCATATCGGTGGACATATCGAATGGATCATCGGTTTCTTCTACCTGTTTGTTATCCTCAATGATTTTTTCAAGACGCTTGATAATCGTGTCAAGAGTACCGGCGATGGCGAATGAAGATGAGGCAAGAAGTTTATATAGGACAAGGGTTATCAGATTTCGCTGTGATGATGGAAGTCCGTAACTATGTTCTCTGGACAGGTAGTCGTTTATGAATTCAGAAAGGGCTTGTTCGTCTTGTGTGGGGACATATTCCTGAACCATCGGGATTCGGTTGGTATATTTCACATATGCCTGAACTTGCTGGCGGAGAGTGCGGTGGATGATAGGGAGAATCCTCTGGCGAAGTTCTCCGTAGGTTTGCTCTTCGCGGAGGGCCACTTTGCTGTATTGGTTTGCGAAACTGGAGATGCTTCCGAAATACTGATCATCTATTATAGAGACAAGACCGAAAAGTTCTTTGATGTCGTTTTGAAGAGGCGTCGCGGTGAGAAGAATCTTCTTGAAAGGGAGTAGTCCTTCTTTTAGTGCGTTTCCTGTCTTATTGCTTGGTTTATAGACATTTCTTAATGAGTGTGCTTCATCGAGAACGATTAAATCCCAAGGGATTCTGGATATGTGGGTTATGTTCTTTCTTGCAAATGGGTAGGAACAGATGATGATGTGTTCTTTATCATCGAAAGGGTTTTTGTAATTGTCTTCAAGAATCTTTGTGAAATTCTTTTTTTCCATTATCAGTGATGGCAGGAAGAATTTTTCTTCGAGTTCCATACTCCACTGTTTTCTTAAGGTAGCAGGTGCGATGATTAAGATTCTTCTGTGGCGTTCTGCCCATTTCTGACTGATTACTAGGGCTGCTTCAATGGTTTTGCCTAAGCCTACTTCATCGGCCAGAACTGCGCCTTTACTTAGAGGGGAGCGGAAAGCAAACAAGGCTGCCTCTACCTGATGGGGGTTTAGGTCAACTTTGGCTTCTGAGAGGACTCCGGTCAGCTTCTCTTCATCTGCAGAGTTGCGTTTGCGTGAGAGATCCCAAGCAAGATATTTTTCCTGATAAGGAGTTATCATTTACAATTTTTAATCCGCTAAATATGCAAAGTTAAAAAATTGAAAGTGATTTTTATTTTTTTATTTATAATAGGTCTATCTGAGTTAATCTTTTTTTAATTTTTTGAGAGGGTTCTGGAAATTATTAAATTTCAAATTGGAAGTTTTTTTTTTATCTTTGCCCTGAATGCTGCTTTATCCCTCTCTCCAACTGCACCGATATTTGCAGCAATTAGACATATAGCGTTTACTAATTTCAAGAGTTTTTAAAAAATCGCCAGTTTTGAGAAATCGCTCTTATGAAACAGGTAAATGCCCGCACCTTTGGTGTGGGTCATTTATTTGTTAAGAGCGATGGGTTTCTGGCGATACCTTAAAAACTTGCAAATTTTGGCCTGCACCATTTTTTATGGAAGGGACAAATTATTTTGGATTATGACTACTGCAGAACTTGACGACATATTGATTGCTCAGTTCAGAAATGAAGCCAAAAGGTTTAATCCCGAT
>ENA-UOOK01006032-UOOK01006032.1-fermentation-metagenome-genome-assembly--contig:-NODE-6032-length-11821-cov-3.451895_pt1 | contig 11821 bp, 8 predicted proteins | sample MGYA00245777_ERZ724023 | MGnify/ENA primary metagenome ERZ724023 (study PRJEB28704, sample SAMN03018312) | fermentation metagenome | biome: anthropogenic terrestrial biome; feature: soil; material... | reverse complement strand
ATTGGTCATTGTCTGTTACTTCCCGAAGTGTTCCGTCTCTTACCATCTGTGCGTAGATTTCCATACTTTGTTTTAGTGCTTTGTTTCCCTTTATATTTACACTGCCATCTTTTTTAAATAATGACTGTCCGCAAGACTGAAGCATCATCATGATAATATCCGGTGATCCGGCTTGAAGTGTTAACATGGGAAGCCCGGTCTTTTCCTTTACTATTTTTGCTTTTTCCAGATAATCCGACCATGTGATATCTGTGAAATCATCGAGAGTATATCCTGCCTGTTCCAAAAGATCAGTTCTCATGGCATTTATTACGGTTGCATTGTCAAAGGGAATCCCCAGGTGTTTATCATCTATAGTGGAATAGGCTGTTTTTGCCTTGGCAAACTGGGAAAAATCAATGCCTGAATCTGTCAGGTCGGTAAAGATATCAGGATAGTTAGAAGCGTACTTTTGAAACGAATTATCCTGCATTAAGAAGACATCAGGAAGTAGTTCCAGTTCATTCGATGAAACAAAAGTCGTAAGCTTTGTCTCGATGTCTTCTGATTGGATTTCAGAGACATTAACTTTGGACCCTTTGTGATCTCGCTCATAAATTTCAGCGGCCTTTTTCATTGCGTAGATATTAAAGTTCGGGTCCCAGCACCATACGTTTAATGTGTTTTTGTCTTCTGCTGCACCCTCTGTGGCACCTCCGGAACCAGAGCTGTTTCCGCCGCATGCAATTAAAGAAAGAGACAACACGGTAATCAGAGCTGCTGCAATAATTTTATTTTTCATGTGCTTTTCCTCCTGGTATTGCTTTCTATATATTTTGGCCAAAAATATATGCAAAGTTTAAAATGACAATAAATTAACATTAAATTCTTTCCATAAATGAAAAAAATACTTAGTATTAAGCAGAAAATAAAAAAGTATATGACATAGTATATAATGTTATCTGAATAAACGCAAGATAAAAAGACAAATATACTATATTTCGTTTGATGATTTTCTTCTTTAAATATATAAAATCTATAGGCAATCTATTCTTAATTAATTGAGATTAGACAAAAATCTATTTTCGGAGGATTTAAGGACAACAGAATGGTTGTAAATTCGGAAAAAAGCGCTAAATTGGTGGTTGTTGCCGATTGTTTGTTCGGCGGCGGTGAAATCAAATAGCAACAAATGGACTTTAACCCTATTTTACGAAATAAAACAACTTTATCGGGATATATCGTCGCTGTCATTGTATATGCGATGATATATTCTTTTACAATTGCCCTTGCGGCAGGGTATCCTCATTCATTTTCAATTTCGTACATATTGTATGATACTATCACGGTGGCCGTTGTGATAGGAATAACGGGTATTCTGATTTGGAGTGTCACAAGATATGGCATATTGCAGACGCAGATAGGAGCATACAAGGTGTTTTTTATAACACTTATCACATTGTTTTGTGTAATTGTGGTTAACGGTATCGAATCGGTGACAATGTGGATAGTTTCAGCCGAAATATTTCCTCTGTTCGCCAAAACCATACCCATACGAATATTCATCGTACTGCTATCGTTTTCAGCCCTATCACTATTTTATCTTCAAGTAAATAATTTACAGGAGAAAGAGGAAGCACAAGAAAAGGCTGAAGCCATTCGCGAAGTCTCTTCACCGCAAAACGCCACGATTGAGGAAAACATTTCAGTCAGGGAAGGATCCAAAATCAAAATTATTCCTGTCGGTGAGATTGAGTATATCAGGGCTGACGGCGACTATGTCTCGATAACCACAGCCGAAGGGCACTGGCTGAAAGAACAGACCATGAAATATTATGAAGAGCATCTTCCTCAAAACAAATTTGTAAGAATACACCGTTCCTATATCATCAACATATCTTTTCTCTCAAGGATAGAGCGTTACGGGCAGCAGCAATCACTCACGATGCGCAGCGGCGAACATATCAGAGTCAGCGCCGGAGGATATCGCCTGCTCAAGAGCAAGCTGGGTTAAGAATTTAAATACTTGTCGATGGCCTCGGCGGCTTTTCGTCCTGCCCCCATGGCAAGAATCACAGTTGCAGCTCCCGTTACGGCATCGCCTCCGGCAAATATACCTTCGCGCGTGGTTTGTCCGGTTTCTTCATCAGCCACAATGCAATCCCATTTATTGATTTCCAATCCGGGAGTGGTTTTGGCTATGATAGGATTGGGGGATGTACCGATTGACATAATGACCATATCGGTTTCCATTACAAACTCCGAACCGGGGATTACAATGGGTCGTCTTCTGCCAGAGGCATCAGGTTCGCCTAATTGCATTCGTATGCAGCGCATGGCTTTGACCCATCCCTTTTCATCACCTATGATTTCTATCGGATTACAAAGTACATTGAATATGATACCTTCTTCTTTGGCATGATGGATTTCTTCAATACGAGCAGGTAGTTCTTCTTCGGAACGGCGGTATACGATGTATACTTCTCCGCCACCTAAACGTAGTGCAGTACGTGCAGCATCCATGGCCACATTTCCTCCGCCGACAACAGCTACTTTTTTACCCACATAATTCGGGGTGCGGTATTCTTTTTTATAAGCAAATAATAAATTGTTGCGAGTCAAAAATTCATTAGCGGAAACAACGCCGTTGAGATTTTCTCCCGGTATATTCATGAAATTGGGTAAGCCGGCTCCTGATGCAATAAAAACGGCTTCAAAACCTTCTTCTTTCATCAAGGTTTCGATGGTAACGGTTTTACCTACTACTACATTCTTTTCGAATTTGGCTCCCAGCTTACGCACATTTTCTATTTCATAATCTACCACTGTTTCTTTGGGTAAACGGAACGAAGGTATGCCGTATACCAACACTCCGCCGTATTGATGCAGTGCTTCAAAAACAGTAACCTCATATCCTTTTAACAGCAATTCTCTGGCACAGGTGATTCCGGCCGGTCCGCTGCCGATAACGGCGATTTTATGTCCGTTTTTCATAGCCGGTTTATCGAATTCAATTTTGTTTTCTCTCGACCAATCGGCTACAAAACGTTCCAGTTTGCCGATAGCAATGGCATCGAATTTTTTACCCATGATGCATGCACCTTCACATTGCGTTTCTTGAGGACAGACTCTTCCGCATACGGCTGGCAATGCCGAATCCTTATTGATAATTTGGGCGGCTTTTTCGAAATTGCCTTCTGCTACTTGTTTGATAAATCCTGGAATGTCGATATAAACCGGACAGTCTTGTACACAAAATGGATTTTTACATTGTAGACAACGTTGGGCTTCCATCATGGCTTCTTCAACCGTATAGCCCAAACATACTTCTTTGAAGTGGGTGATGCGTTCTTTAGCAGGAATTTCACTGATAGGTATCCGCTTTTTATGATCGCGCACTTCTTCCACAATACCCCCTATATGGCACACATGTCCTTCGTTTTCTTCTTCGGCGTCGAGTTGTTTTTTGCCTTCTATGTTATTATACATGGCCTGACGTTGCATGGCCTCCGCAAAATTTACTTTGTAACCATCAAATTCAGGTCCATCCACACACGTGAACTTGGTTTCTCCTCCCACACTCACGCGACAGGCTCCACACATACCTGTGCCATCGACCATCATGGAATTTAAACTGACAGTGCATTTTATATTGTATTCTTTGGCTATATCCACTACAAATTTCATCATTATCAGCGGGCCGATGGCAATGATTTCATTATATTGCTTTCCGCTTTCGATTAATGTTCGCAACATATCGGTTACCAATCCTTGATGTTGGGATGAGTTGTCGTCGGTGGTTACGTAAACATTACATATTTCTTTCAATTCTTTTTCGAAAATCAACAGACCATAAGTTTTGGCTCCCAAGATAGCGTCCACACGTATACCTTGACTGTGTAACCATTTTATTTGAGGATAGATAGGTGCAATGCCCACTCCTCCGGCAACAAATACGTATTTTTTATTTTTCAATTCATCAGGAGGTAAATGCAGGAATTCGGCAGGTTTACCTAAGGGTCCAACTACATCGGAAAAGGCATCGCCTTCGTGTAAGCTTGCCATTTCCAGGGTCGATTTTCCGATGGCTTTAAAAACGATGGTAACTACACCTTTCTCTCTGTTGTAATCGGTGATGGTCAAGGGTATTCTTTCGCCTTTTTCCGACATTTTCACAATGAGGAATTGACCGGGCTGTGCTGCTTTGGCTAATCGTGGCGCTTTCACATCCATGAGATAGGTGTCGAGTGCTAAGTTTTTTTTCTTTACAATTTGGTACATCTGTTGAGAGCTATATGATTATTTTTTTAGTTCCTTTTTATTGTGTGAATAGTAAAAAAAGAAGGTTACTCACAAGTAACCTTCATATAATTTATTTGGCGTAAAAATCAAACATTTCTATCAAGGCTTTTTGGCAGACCGGACAGAATTTATTGTAAACAATGTCCTTCATGGTACAACTTATGTAAGGCCGGTACAAGCCTTTGGCACAATAGCCCGCTCCTTCGTATACCCCCAACAAATCATTGTTTTGATCGGTTATGAGAGTGGGAATGGGCGTGTTGGGAGCAAGCATATTTTTCCACTTGCTTTCAAAGTTCACCAAACTGGTAATATTGGGTTCTTTGGGTTCACTGCCTTTAGGATAGAAATCCTGTACTGTTACCTCAGAAGTATAGTATTCATCGGCTAAACCTCCGATGGTATGTCCGAGTTCATGTACACATACATAATTAAAATGTTTATTGTTCGATACGGTGGCATACCAATTGTAAATGCCTCCACCGCCGTATTTTTTAGTATTACATAATATAATTATGTTGTCGTAAGGAGCATTGGAGCAAACGTTATGGAGTTGCCACACATGATCCAACATGAGATAACGTTCCAAGTCTAAAGAATAGAAAGCACTGCCGACTACGGTTTTTACTTTTTTCCCTCTGATTTCATCACTGATACCCGATTCTTCGGAATAAGAAAGTACAGCACGTATGTTTATTTTAACGGCCGATTCTTTAAAAGGGGTACATTCTATAATGGCATTTTTACATCGCATAAGGTCTTCACGCAGTTGTGTACTGTCGGCTAAGGCATAACCTTCGGGGACTATTACTAAATCATAGGCTTGATTGTAATTTCCTCCGATATGTAAATCCATTACTTCACATTGGTAAGTGTTAGGTACAGCCTGTATTGTTTTGGGATGAACAACTATTTCTTGCCTTTTTTCAAAATCACTGTATTGGTTGCGGGTGTAGAATTCAATACGTACACTGTTTTTCGGATAGGGACAACGTACCGTTTCCTGAAAGGCTTTGCTTAGTGTAGCTCCTTTTTCGGTGGTTCTGTATTCTCCGAACAAACAAGAATAGGTACGAGAATAAATCAATTGTTTCGAATTAACATCGTAAACCATAATTTTATGGCAACCGTAATCATTGGGGTCAATTAAATTCGTTAAGGAGCCCGCCCAAAGATTATCCACTTGATAGTTTTTAACTTCTATGCTGTCTTTATCTTTGGTGCCGGAATGAATATAGTTGATGCGAAGAGTTTTAGGATAAAAATAGGTATTAAAACCCTGTGCCGGCAGTATCAATTGTATGCCAAGTAAGCATAACAGAATCAGTGATCTTTTCATATAAGGATTATTTAGATAAATGCTTTTTTAGTATATCGACAATGATAGTAGAGGTATGTTCTATATCAATATCGAGTCCCATAGAGAAACGTATCAATCCTTCGCTCATACCCATTTCTTTCTGAATATCTTCGGGAACTTCAGAGGAAGTGCTTTTGCCTGAATTGCTAAACAAAGTGCGGAAATAGCCCAAACTTACTGCCAGGTATCCTATGCCACTGTTTTGCATATCTTCCATAATAGCAGAGGCTTTTGCGGCCGTTCCTACATCAATGGAAAGAATGCCTCCAAAACCAAAATGTTCGTTCATCATTTGTTTAAACAAAGGGAAGTCAGGATGGGTGGGAAGTCCGGGATATTTTACTTTAAAATCGGATTCCTGCAAACGTTTAGATAAAAACAATGCGTTGTGACTGTGTTGTTTCATTCGGATACCCAAAGTATAAAGGTTTTTCAATATACTTGACGAACGCAAAGGATCCAATACCGGACCCAATAACATGGCGGTACCGTTGTTTACGTCGATTAAAGAATTAATATAATCGACTGAACCACAAATGGCTCCAGCCACACAATCGTTTTTGCCATTGACAAATTTGGTCAAACTATAAATAACCACATCGGCCCCCAAATGATAGGGGGATAGAATCATGGGTGTAAACGTATTATCGACCAATAATTTGGCTCCGTGCTTATGGGCTATCTTCTTTAATTCGGGAATATTGGCCAATTGCAATAATGGATTGGAAAGGGATTCGGTGTAAAGGATTTTCGTGTTGGGGCGCATGGCTTTTGCCACGGCATCCAAATCGGAAATATTGACAAAAGTAACATCGATATTAAATTTCTTTATATAATTATGCAGAAAAGCAAAGGTGCCACCATAAATGGTGCAACTCGAAACGATGTGGTCACCGGCATTCACACCGTGTAATAAAGCACAGGTGATGGCGCCCATGCCTGATGCCGTTACCCAACCGGCTTCGGTACCTTCCATGGTTGCTAGAGCATCGGATAAATATTTATTGCTCGGATTCCAATGCCTGGAATACAAAAAACAACCTTCCGTTTCACCGTGAAAGGTATCGGTCATGGTTTTGGCTTCCATAAAGGTGTAAGTGGCACTGTCGGTAATGGATGGATTCACTCCTCCGTATTCTCCGAATTGTTTTAATTCATGCAATTTCATTGCTGGATTCCATTTCTTCATATCTTAAATCTTTTTTATTTTTTTTTATTTATTCCTTGAAGCAGCCGGTTTTTTTCGTGTTGCAAAAGTATAATTTTTTAGGATAAAACCGACCTGATTTTATACACAAATCATAAAAAAGATAAAGCTCTACGTGTGGGCATGCGTATAAAATAGCAACAATCACAGATGAATGCCAAATAAAACGATTGAATATAAAAGAAATAAATTAAGACTCACCTCTTTCGGAAGCACGTCGTACGTCTTTTTCTTTGATGCTTTCGCGTTTGTCGTATTTTTTCTTCCCTTTAGCTAAATAGATATCCAGTTTGGCCAGTCCTTGTTCGTTGACAAAGAGTAGCGTCGGGATAATAGTCGTCCCTTTGTCGTTGAGTTTATTCAATAACTTCCGCAATTCACGTTTGGTAAGTAATAGTTTACGGTCGCGTTTGGGTTCATGGTTGTTATAACTGCCTTGTAAATATTCGGAAATATGCAATCCTTTTACCCATAATTCATTGTTTTCGAAAGCACAATATGCATCGGTCAGGTTGGCTTTACCGGCACGTATCGATTTGATTTCCGTACCCGTGAGTACAATACCCGCCGTATATTTCGTCATTAGGAAATACTCGAATTCCGCTTTGCGGTTCTTAATACTGATCAGATGAGTGTTTTCTTTTTTCTTTGCCATATTCCGGATTTTTCTTTTCAGTATTGTTCAGAGGGTTTTATTTCTTTTTAAAATTAGTCAAGCCTTCTTGTAAGAAATTAATGAAATTATTCACATCCCTATCATAAGCTTTGGGCTCTTTGGTTAACAGATTGCCGTCTCCATCCATTAAGACGTATAAAGGTTGTGCGTTGACATTGAAATGTTCGATTTGATAATTCAGATTTTTCTTTCCGAGCGTTTTGATGGTTTTACCTTCGGGTGTTTTAACCCAATCTTTTTCGGAGAGTGTAATGGTATTGGCATCGGCATAGAGTGCCACCATAATAAAATCGTTTTGTAAAATAGGTTTCACCAAGGGATCGTTCCAAACATAGTATTCCATTTCTCTGCAATTGGCACAAGTCTTTCCTGTAAAATCCACAAAGATGGGTTTCCCTACTTGTTTGGCATAGGCTTTGGCTTCTTCCAAATCGAAAAATCCTTCAAAGCCGGAAGGTAGGTGTAGTTTGTCGGCATATTTACGGTCAGCAGGTAATTTGCTGATTTGTTTAGTACTTCCTCCCGAGTTTTCGAGTATACTGCGTTCGATGTTAAAATCTTGTGTTGTCATGGGAGGTACATAACCCGAAAGAGCTTTGAGCGGAGCTCCCCATAGACCGGGGATCATATATACGACGAAGGAGAACGTTATCAAAGCCAAAAACAATCTTCCTACTGATATGGTTTCGACCGGTGCATCGCCTTTGAAACGTAGTTTTCCTAAGAAATACATTCCTAAGAGTGAAAAGGTTACTATCCATAAAGCCAGATAGGTTTCGCGGTCGAGTATGCCCCAATCGGCACTTAAATCGGCCATGGAAAGGAATTTAAGTCCTAAGGCGATTTCGAGGAAGCCGAAAACGATTTTTACCGTATTCAACCAACTGCCCGATTTCATTTTGCCTATCACGGTAGGGAACATAGCCAATAGCGTAAACGGCAAGGCGAAACCCAAGGCGAAACCGATCATGGAGACAAAGAAAACCAAACTGTTGCTTGAACCCGAGGCCATTTCTATCAATGCGGCTCCTAATATAGGTCCCGTACAAGAAAAGGAAACCAATACGGTGGTTAAAGCAATGAAGAAAGAACCGAGGTAACCGCCTTTATCGGATTGTTGATCCGATTTGTTAATCCAGGAACTCGGCAAGGTGATTTCAAACAAGCCGAAGAATGAAAAGGCGAAAACCATGAATATAAGGAAGAAAATGACATTAGGCACCCAATGTGTACTGATGATGTACATGGCGTCTTTGCCTAAGAGCAAGGTAAGTGCCAGTCCCAAGACGGCAAAAATAAAGATAATGGAACCGCCAAAGAAATATGCCTGCTTCAACCCTTGTTTACGACTTTTTTCTCCTTTCATAAAGAAGCTGATGGTCATTGGAATCATGGGAAAAACACAGGGCGTTATCAAAGCCAATAAACCTGCTAGAAAAGAAACAAGAAACACTACCCACCAAGCTTTTTCTTTGGTTTGTTGGTCGGATTGGATTTGTTTTTTGTCGATTTGAATGCAAGCAGTGGAATCTTTATCTTTAACAGATGTATTTATAAGCGTATCCGTATTGTTGGTGTCAATTGCCTCAACAACCGCCGCATCATCCGATGTTTCTTTTTGGGGTATACCTTTGATGTGGAAGGAGAAATCGTCGCCGGCCATCACGCATTTGCCTTCTATGCAAGCCTGCGCATCGACCGAAGCGATGATGTCGAAATCTTTTTCCGACAATACTTTGATGCGTTGCTTGAAGATTACCGGTGTTTTATTAAAATAACGGTCGGTGCCGAATTCATCGGTAAATTCTTTATAGGGAGGCTCCGAGGTTTTGCCTATCAATTGATAGGAAGAGGAGGGTTCATAGGAGAATACCGTTTGTTGTGTAATCCCTTCTGTATTGAATTGGGAATACAAATGCCAATCTTTTTCAACCGTTGCTTTTATTTGAATTTCAACGATATTATCTTTGATGTGTTTGGTTGTATAAGACCATTTCACAGGTTTTGAAATCTGTGCGGAAACACTTAAAAAACAAACGGTAAATAAACCAACCCATAACACTGTCTTCCATGCTTTAATCATAGGATACATACATTTAAAATTTGTGCAAAAGTACATAAAAATGTGTAATAAGGGAGAATTGGATAAAAAAATGTGAGAAGTGGGGAACAATTACACATTGATACGTATGAATTGATTTTTGTTCCGAAACAGTGCAATGCCTATGGCATGCCGGTTATCGTCCTTCTGGTCGTTTTAGCCCTTTTTCTGCCCACAGATTTTCACAGATTAACAAGGAATAAATATAATTACGAATTAAAAATAGAAGACCTGCGACTTTAACTATGACTTAATGTTTCTTATTTTATATCTACGAAAAGCTTCCTTTACTAATGTTGTTATAGCAGGAATTTGTAGGTCCTTTTCACTTTTAATCTCTATATATCGAGATATTTTGCCTTTACCTTTCAATAAATTGTCAGGATCCGGAAAGTTTGCTCCATCATAAAATCCGAGTTTAAGTCCTTTTTTTGATGGAAAGAGTGTGCACACCATTTCAATATATTTCTTTCCGTAGCAGTATGCTATCATTTTAGCAGGAAGATCAATCTGCTCCTGTACATCCGGTAAGTTTTGTAGTATGATTTTTCGGAGGATTTGAGCAGTGTTAAAAACCTCCTTATCGTAATGGGATAAAAAATCATTTATGTTTTCGTTTTTCATGTGATTGAATTATATAATTACATAAAATTGTCGTATTCATTGATGGTGTCTTTTTTACATTTATCTTTTTCGATAACTCAACACCGCCCATGTGTTAAAAAAGAGTGCTAAGCATAGCAGGGAGAAAAATTGGGGAAGCATATCCATAAATCCGCTTCCTTTGAGATAAATGAGTCGAACCACTTGAATAATGTATTTTAGCGGACTGATATGACTAAACAGTTGTGCCCAATCCGGCATGTTGGCGGCAGGGGTGTAGAGTCCGCTGAGAAAAACAAATGTCAACACAAAGAAAAACATAATAAATACAGCTTGTTGTATGCTTTTGGCATAATTCGAAATCACCAAACCGAAACCCGACATGGCCAATACAAATACGGCGGCAAAAAGATAGAAGGTGATGAGACTGCCTTGGGGAAAGAAGTCGTAAAACAACCATGCGACAAAAATACAAATACTTAATGCGATAAATCCTACCACCCAAAAGGGGATGAGCTTGGATAAAATCAGGGTGAATTTCGATACGGGTGTTACATTCATTTGTTCGATGGTGCCTTTCTCTTTTTCGGCAACGATGTTTAATGCCGGCAAAAAACCGCATACCACCGACATAAGCATGACCAGTATGGCAGGAATCATATTATACAAGGATTTCATCAAGGGATTGTAACGAAACAAAGGGGTAATCCCGAAAGCGGGTGTGAATCCCTGTTTGCCGGGTGACATTAATTCAATACGGATATCTTGATTGAAATCGGCTATGATGCGTGAAAGGTATGCGCTGCTTAATCCGGCTTTCATGCCGTTAACGGCATTGGCCGATATCAAGACACTCGCAGTGTTTTCTTTTATTAAATCGGATTCAAAACGGGGAGGTATTTCTAATATGATGTCAACTTTATGGTCTTCAATAAGCTCGAAGGCGTCTTTTTCATTGGTCGTTATCTCTGTTAAAATGAAATATCCGGAAGATTGTATCTTTTCAATCAAAAGGTGAGTATAACCGCTTTTGTCATTGTCGACTACACAGAGACGTATGTTTTTTATTTCGGTATTGGTAACCAAAGGAAAGATGGATAAAATAACAAAAGGGAAAACAATGACAAATTTCGGCAGGAAACGGTTCCTGAGAAATTGTTTGAATTCTTTTTCCAATAAATATTTTAACATCATGCTATTCTTTTAATGTTATTCAATTCTAACCTTAAATTTTTTAATACTAACAACTAACAACACAAAGGCCATGGATAGTAAAATAATGATTTCTTTGGCAACAGAAGTGATCCCTAATCCTTGTATCATTACTTTACGTATGGCAGCTATATACCAGTTGGCCGGTAATAGTTTAGCCAGCCATTGAAAGAAAACACCCATGCTCTCAACGGGAAATATCATGCCCGACAATAAAATAACGGGAAACATTAACACCACCCCCGATATCAACATGGCTACCATTTGTGTGTTGACCAAGGTGGATATTAGTAATCCTAAAGCAAGGGATACGAAAATGAAAATGGTTGAAATCAACACAATCAATCCTAAACTCCCCACTATGGGTACTTTCAATACAAA
>ENA-UOOK01006031-UOOK01006031.1-fermentation-metagenome-genome-assembly--contig:-NODE-6031-length-11821-cov-3.780639_pt1 | contig 11821 bp, 10 predicted proteins | sample MGYA00245777_ERZ724023 | MGnify/ENA primary metagenome ERZ724023 (study PRJEB28704, sample SAMN03018312) | fermentation metagenome | biome: anthropogenic terrestrial biome; feature: soil; material... | reverse complement strand
TTCATCAATAGTACCGTCAAACGAGTCATTACTAATCAACTGGCGGTAATGTTCCAATATTGGCGAGCCATAACAATCTGTCCCAGAAACAAAGATTACATTTTCTTTTCCAATTCTATCCCGCATAAAACGTGCAAAAGTATCAGCATGAACAAAAACTCCACCTATGTGCCCAAGGTGAAGCTCTTTGTTGCCATAGGGCATTCCTGCAGTGATGACAGCGCGCTTAGGGAATTGAGGCCTGGTATCAATTTTGTCAAGTCCTAAGTTGTACTTAGTATTATTTTCATTCTGATTATTCATATGAGCCCTCCTCTTAATCAGATCTTGTGTCTGAAATTCTATTATTATCTTACTATTCAATTAGCCTTGTTGACTCTTTAGTATTGGTATGGTTACTGGTATCAAAAAAGCTCTCACCTCCAGGAATATATCCTGGGGACGAGAGCATATGCTTCGTGGTACCACCCCAATTTACCAATGTTTCACAACAAAAGTCTTATCAAGAGTTAATGTAAGGGAATACACTATTCTTTAGCACGGTAACGGGTGCATCCGTTGCAGCCTAGAAAATAAAGAACCGTTGAGATATACTTTAATATACTTTATAATAAACTTAAAATCATATTTAAAAGCAATCTACTTAACAAGATTCATTATCTAGTTCGGTACAAAACTCCAAGGCCTGTTCAGCTAATTCTGCAACTCCCTTTCTCAGCAACTAGGGTTCTCTGTAGATGAAGGAAACTTAGCTTACTATCCCTTTTCATTGCATTTATACATATATTGATATTATTATAAACATTTGTGAAAATAATGTAAAGCCTTAAAGAAAATTTCGCAAATAATCTTTACAGTTTCCATTACAAGCATCAATCTGTTTTTCCAAATAAATGTAGTATTATGTTTGTCTGTGGATATTCTGGTTATTTTATCCACATGGTTCAATAGTTATACACATATAGCTAAATGAATGATATAATAGACTTAAAAGCGAGGTGTGTTTATGAGTATAGATAAATTGAAAGAAATTATAAAAAGTTCGGACAATATAGTTTTCTTTGGAGGAGCAGGTGTCTCTACAGAATCTAATATACCTGATTTTAGAAGTGCTAATGGGCTATATAACGAAGACATTAATGGTTGCTATTCACCTGAAGAGATTTTATCACACACTTTTTTCATGAAACATACTAAAGATTTTTTTGATTTTTACAAAGGCAAAATGATATATAAGGATGCAAAGCCTAATTCTGCCCACTTTTCTTTAGCAGAGCTTGAAAAACTTGGAAAACTAAAAGCAGTAATAACGCAGAACATTGATGGTCTTCATCAAATGGCAGGTTCCAAAAATGTTTTGGAACTTCATGGTTCTATATACAGGAACTACTGCATGAGATGTGGTCATTTTTTTGACTTGGAGTATATTATAAATACCAGTGGTATACCTAAATGTAATTGCGGAGGTATTATTAAACCTGATGTAGTTCTATACGAAGAATCTTTAAATGATGATGTAATTGAGACTTCCATATATAGTATTTCGAAAGCCAATGTTCTAATAATTGGTGGTACATCATTATCTGTTTATCCTGCATCAGGATTAGTTAAATTTTTTAGCGGTAAGCATCTAATATTAATAAATAAGACCTCTACTCCATATGACGATTATGCTGAAATTGTTATTAACGATTCTGTTGGAAAGACATTAAAGAGTGTCTGTCCTGATACTCTTTAATACAGCTTCTTAAAAATCATATACCATCATATTCTGAGCATTTAACGTCTCGTAAAGTTAATGAAATTTTATAATTATTTATACTTCTGTCATAAAAAGGGGTAGTCAAACCTTATCAGTCTGCCACCCCCTGGCCATTAAAGAATGGCCACCTCCATTGCAATCTTCACTCTCAGATCACTCCTTTCTCTACGAAAGTCGGCTCCGGATGCCGCAATATACACAATATCGTGTATGTTTTAATTATAATCCTTATAAATAACCAAATCAAGCTACTAAATAGTTATAACTAAAGTCTCTTACTTCCAGAACAAAAACTAATTTATTCTAACCTTATTCAATAAAACCAAGTCCATCTACAAATTCTTGATCGTTCATGCCTTTCAGCATAGTCTCAGGTACAATGATATTATAATGCACATACTCTCCAGCTACTTCCTTTACTGTTCTGAAGTACCTTCCATATATAGTTTCTTTACCCTTTGCATCTCTAAACCTAGCTCCAGTTACAATATATGGATGGTTATCTTTATCGAATATCAATTCTTCGTGTGTAACCTCATTATTCATACAACTGACATAATCGTCAATTACAATATCAAAGGTCGGATATTGTTTTAGTCTTGAATCAAGAGCTCTTGCAGTTATTCTTGCATCTACTCTTGCAGCCGTACCAGTTCCCGAATTAGTAGAAGGCTTCTCAGAATCAGCTTCATTTGCATCGCAGCTTTTAATATTAAACCATACTTCTTTATCCCATCTATAACCAACTCCTATTACAGCGAAATTTTCCAATATACTCTCATCATAAATTTTCGAATTCATAAGCATTGGATAATTGCTGTACTGCCTTATCTTCTGCACATTATTTCCAATGTATTCTATATAATAGGTTTCACTTTTGCCGCTACCTTCTTTTCTTGATAACCTCACATCATCTTCTAGCTGAATTCTAATATTTTTCTCGCCTTTTTTAATTTTTTCATAAAATTCATCAAGTTTCTGCTGAGGCACTGCATCCTTAACATTTTTAAAGTATCCATTATATGTGATTTCGTTACCCTCCAGGTTATAATACTTCATGCCCTGTGCAATATCATAAAGATCAGATTTTTCAAGAAAACCTTCTTTTAACTTGGCAGTAAGAGTCAACACTTTCAGGCGTTTATCTTCTCCAAGATATATAATAAATTTACCAAACCGGTTGCCTGCTCCTTCCTCTTCTATATAGATTGCCTGATATCCATTTATTACCTCAAGTTGCTTTTCTACATCCTCATCAATATCCACTCTATCAGTGGCAAGATATATAGAAATATAGTCATTTTCCTTGCTTTCAATATTCTTATATTCAACAGCACCTATTTCATCCCTATTAAATCTAACATAAGAAAACTCATAATCTTCTGGAAGATATTCAAGTACCGGTATAAAGTACCCTTGTTCTTTTAACTCTTGAATTGACATGTCTTTATTATCCGAACCGGCTCTATATGCGAATGGAATATCTCCCAAATATTTTTGCCCGCTAATTCCTTTAATACCATAAATTACTGTTTTTGTCTCCATTCCCTTTCCTATGCTTATATAAAAATCATCGCATTCACCTTCGAAAGTTAATGTTTTTATCTCCCCGGTCTTCATTTCTGCAATAGTACTCTCCACTTCCTGCTTATACTTGTCATAGAGAGCATCCGCTTCTTCAAAACTCTTTTTTCTCTTAATAAATTCCTCTTCAGTAATTTTTTTGGTATTGCTATTCTTGATATCCCCAGCAGCCTGCTTTAGGAGAATATTGTGATTACTTGAGATTGTTTCCAGTAATTCTCCCAGACTTTTATATATTGGTTTGGCGAAAGCAGTTAAACTTAATGAAACTATAACAACTAAGCATACAAGAGCATACTTGACTTTCATATTCTTGGGAACTGGTGCTCTGTTCAAGGTTGATGATACGTCATATCTAGAAGTATCTATTCTAGATATAACATTTTGAACCAGTTCATTCTGATTGTATCCTATGCTTAATTCTGAGTCTGCTTCTCTACCTTCTTTTGTTCTTATGCAAAATGTTGTACCTAAACTAGAATCATAATTAGCTATTATAAAATGATATTTTCTTCTACATTCAATACATTTCTTAATATGTTTATCAAATCTCTTTTTTTCTTTTGTATTCAACTCATTTTGAAGTCTTTCAATAATCATACCTGTAATACCATTACACATCATTCCTTATTCACACTCCTTATTATAATCATCAACTACCTTTTGCAGTCGTTTCCTTGATCTTATGTAACTAGTACGAGCCGATGAACTTGGTATATTGAGTTTTTTTGCAATTTCGTTAAAACTCATCTGATTAAAAAGCCTTAATCTCATTATACTCCTGGGTTTATCGGGTAATTTTTCCATTTCAGTATTAAGTAGTTCTTTCAACTCTTTTAGCTCAAATATTTCTTCAGGTAATAAGCAGTTATAGTCTCCCCTTTCAATATGATCAGAGCTAATTTGTATTTTCCCAAGTTTGCCCAATTGAGTTAGGCAGGTGTTTACGCAAATTCTGTATATCCATGTAGAAAACCTGCTTTTGAAATTAAATCTACCCAGATTGTTATAGGCTGCTATGAATACTTCTTGAGCCATATCCATTGCTTCCTGTTCGTTTTTCATAAAACCAAAACAAACACGATAAACCATTTGCCCATATTTCTCCAAGATCAAAGTAAACTCATTTTCATTGCTTTTTAATATTTTTTCGATGATATATCTATCTTCATTTATCATGTGTTCACCTCCAGAGGACCTCTTCATTATATTAGACTGAAATAAATGATAAATGCTACATATTGTGTGAATTATTTTATATGAACAAAAAACCTGGGAGCTAATGTCCTAGGTTTATTAATATACTGTCTTGCTATAGAGCTTTCTATATTCATCACCTTTGCATTTTCATCTTCGGTTTCTAAACCAATGAATAAACCTATTATCAATTCATGCATTACACTGTTAATATTAATAATTTGCATTTTTTCGGAGATAATATTTTACGGAATAAACAATAATAAACGCTAATGTAAATTTTTATATAGAGTTGAGGAGGTTTTCCATGCCTATTATTTTAGTTGTAGTAATTCGTTCCACCATCGCTTTTTTTGTCCTATTATTTTTTGTACGTTTATTAGGTAAACAACAGGTTTCCCAACTTACTTTTTTCGATTACATCGTTGGTATTACAGTAGGTTCCATTGCTGCCACTCTTTCTGTACAAGTAAATGAAAATACAACCGCAACACTAGCAGGAATGGCAACCTGGACAATATTAGCAATTTTACTGGCTATTTTAGGGATACAAAATGTTTGGGTTCGCAAAGTTACAGACGGAGAAGCAACGGTTGTAGTGGAGAATGGAAAAATTTTAGATAAAAACCTACAGAAAATTCGTATTCCTATAGATGAACTATTGTCCGAATTGCGAACCCAAGGTGTATTTAGCATAGCTGATGTAGAATTTGCTATGTTTGAGCCAGGAGGTAAATTCAGTGTGCAAAAAAAATCGCAAAAGCAACCTATAACCCCAACTGACCTAAACATTTCCACCCAGTATGATGGTCTACCAACAAACCTCATTATGGACGGAGCTGTGCTAGACGATGCACTTCATTCTTTAAACCTATCAAGAGCATGGCTTCATCACCAATTGGCCAAGCAAAATATAACCGACATTACCGATATAACACTAGCCCAACTGGATACAAAAGGAAACCTATATGTGGATTTAAAAGGAAATAAACCCTACTACATAATTTCAACAATTTAAATTCAAGCCTCTCCCATACAATTTCTAAGCAGCTTTCTTCTTCAGACTTATTCAGTGTTATTGTTCTCTACATATAATTCATACAAGTCCTCAATCTCTTTTATCAATTCGTCATATTCAATATATTTTTCAGGTGGAGTATCCATCCCAAAGGTATTTTCAAGCTCCTTACGTTTTTCTTCAAGCTGGATAATTCTAGCTTCTGTCTGCTTGATGTCTGGCTTTTTCTTAGTCTGCTGACCTAATTGCCTTGAATACTCTGTATGATCTGTTTCATTCCTGTCGGACCTGTTAAACCTGTTAGAAATTTTACTTTCATCGGATCTGTTGAGATTTTTGTTTACAGCGGTATTCCTCTTACTCTTCTCTACTTGCTTTAAGGTCTGACCTTCAATTTTGTTCTTTCTGTATGCGTCATAGTTACCATTAAACGATCCAATGGTACCGTCACAAAACTCCAAAATTCTGTTAATACACCGATTCAGGAAGTACCTGTCATGTGAAATGGCAATGACAGTCCCATTGAATTCCTGTAATGCAGATTCTAGAGCATCTCTTGCTGGCACATCAAGATGGTTTGTAGGTTCATCCATAATCAAGCAGTCTGGTTCTTCAAGCATCATACATCCCAGGTATAGCCTTACTCTTTCTCCGCCGCTAAGAACTTTAATTTTCTTGTCAATCTCATCACCATAGAACTGAAACCTAGCAAGATAATCCCTTGCAGCCTCTATGGGCATTTCCTTTGCAGAAAGAAGTTCTTCCAAAATGGTGCGTTCCTCTTCTTCGAAATCCACTTCCTGCCCAAGATATCCATATCTAACCCATTCTCCTAGCCTAGCCGCTCCTTTGAAATCTTCATCCTTCCCGAGAAGTATATTGATTAAGGTGGTTTTACCACAACCATTTGGTCCTATGAGCCCTATCTTTTCTCCTCCCCCTATAAAGAAATTAACCCCTGAAAACAGGCAAAAGCTACCATAACATTTAGCCAGTCCATCTGCCATAGCAATTTCAGCACTCATATGTTTAATATTATTGAAAGACACCTTTGGTGCAATCGTTCTATAAAGATGATGTTGCTCCTTCATTTCCTTGAGTTCTGCAGTTAACTCCTTTTCAAGTCTCTGCACAGTTTTCAGTCTGCTTTTCCAGGCACTTATCTTACTTTTGGCCTTCAATTGTTCAGCAATGGCAGTTTCACGTTTTATTTCTTGTTTGAGCCTAAACTGCTCCCTATGTGCAAACTCCCTCATTATTTCTTTTTGCTCAATAAAAGTGGAATAGTTTCCGCTTCTTTCCGTAATTGTTCCGTTTCCCAGCTCAGCAACCCTCGTAGCCACCTGATCAAGGAAATACCTATCATGGGATACCACAAGGACCCCTCCGCAAAACCTCCTTAAAAACCCTTCCAGCCATTCTACTGCATCAATATCAAGGTGGTTTGTTGGTTCATCCAATATTAGCAAATCTGGTTCCTCCAGCAAAATCCTTGCAAGTGCAACTCTCATTTTTTCTCCCCCACTCAATAACTCAAGTGGCAGAGTAAGCGATTCTTCCTTAAGACCTAATCCAAGCAGCATGGATTTTATTTTAGACTCTATTGTGTAGCCGTCAAGGCTTTCAAACCTGTTAATAAGTCTTGAGTACTCTGAGAAAATAGCATTATATTCTTCTAGATTGCCCATCAATACAGGCTCTGCCATTCTTCTCTCCAGATTCCGTATTTTATGCTCCAACCTACTCACCTCTTCATGGTAGAGTGCAGTTTCACAAAATATCTTTCCATCAGGATCCATTTCCCTCAAATCTTGTGTCAGATATCCCATCTTTGCACCTCTTGCAACAATTACACTTCCGCTGTCACAGAATTCCATACCTGCTGCAATTCTTAAGAGTGTAGTCTTCCCTGAACCATTTGGTCCAACAAGAGCAACCCTTTCACCCCTTTCAATTCTTAGGCTGGCGCCATTAAGCACCATTCTGTTTCTATATTCTTTTACAATGTTGTTGAGCATCAATAAACTCATAGTAGTTTTCTCCTTTTGTTCAACCGAAATATTTTAACATTCTAGAATTACTCTTAGTATGAACAACAAAAACAAAAGACCGCAGGTATATCCGCGGCTGTAATTTCGGCATGAGGTCTATGAAATTCACTGACTAAGTAGGATGTGGTTTGTTAAGATCCGTTACTTAGAATGAAGCTTGCAGGAAATAAAAAAAGCCGCGGAATTTTCGTATGCTGTCCGCAACTTGATAGCTTGATTGTTTTATAGGCAGAATCACTAAAGAAACGTCACCTGCCATATATTTAAAAATATAGCTGTATATTTTAGCTCATATTAGTTATGCTAGTTGTATAGTTATACTATCTATGACAGCTATATTATTAAGGCTTTTTCACCAAATACAGCCGGATCTCCTTCAAAAATGCATGAACAAATAAACTGTCGATTACAGTAAAATTGTCAAACTTATTAAAATCATCCCGACATCGGCTACTTATGGCTTTTAAGCTCTGGACAATGCATCACCGAAAAAAATATGCACTTTGATCTTCTGAACCTTATGGTCATCGTTCAGAGCTAAGGCCGCGACCTTTTGCCGATACATTGGGAAAACACCATTCCATGGTTAACTCCTCCTGTACCATATACTATTTTTCTCAAAAAGCAATATAAGACAACAACTTCATTCTTTTATCATTTCCCATTCCCGCCAATACCTTGCGACATAATCAAACTATTGTTTCCGATACCATAAGCCAGCTCATATTTTAATCTCCCATGGGCTAACTCTTAGTTTAGTATATAATAAAAATAAAAGATTATTTTAATACTTTATTTGCGTCTTCCTGCACCGCCTCCACGACTCATGCCGCCGCCTCCGCTTCTGCCTCCGAAGGATTTTCCTCCACCAAAAGGTTTACTTCCACCAAAGGAACTACGTCCAAACGAACTGCCTCCACCAGAAGAACTGCGACCGAAAGAAGATCTTCCTGCCCCTCCCCCTCTGGTAGACCCACCGCCTCCACTACTGTGTCCCCAGAAGCTACCTCCTGAAGAAAATGGTCCTGTGCCACTTCCACTGCTACTATTAGGTCCTGATCCAGGAGGTGTATTCCATCCATGTCCGCTTTTTGGTCTTGGGCTGCTATTCCAACGTCCGCCATACCAGAATCCTCCACCAAGAGGAGGTGGACCATAACGACCCCAATAACCACCAGGACCATAACGCGTTATTCTTTTCCTGCTAAATGGATTAAATGGAATTCCATATCTTCTTCTATAGTATTTTCTCCGTTGTGAAGATATTATAATATATATAATCAGGAAGTAAAATAAATATTTGATGAACTTTGCACCTATATTGTAAGTCCTTACTATATTGATAGGTGGATTAGAGTAGTTAGGTAAATTAGGTGTGTTCCCATAAGGCTTTGAATATTGGTTATTTTCATTGCTCTTATTATCTCCTACATTATTACTATCTCCAATTTTCCCAGAGTCAGTTTCGCCCGTCCAGCTTCCTCCTAATTCTTTTATAAAAGCTTTGTAAACTGTAGCAGCTCCCTTACTATAATCTGCCACAGCAAAATCAGGTTCAAGGTAATCATCAAGTATTTTAGAAATTTTTCCACTAGTCAAAGTAGCTTCTAAACCTTTACCTTGTACCGTCCAATAATCTTCGTCACCTATAGATAATAAAATAAGCAAGCCATTATTTTTTTCAGCGGAACCCAAGCGCCATTTGTTAAACAGCTCTGCTGCATATTCATCAATAGAAATACCATCCGTGAAGTTAACAGTAACCAGAGCAATCTGTGCTCCAGTTTTTTCCTCTAAGGCATTCCCATTCTCTGCAATTAGATTTTCTACTTCTTCATCAATTACATCCGCAAAATCATTTATATAAAATTTTGATGAAGGCTCTGGATAGGTCACTTTACCAAAGCTGATCAAGGGGAAAAACATAATAAGCAAAAAAGAAATTATTATGGTTTTTAAAGTTTTATGGTTCATAAGCGCTCCTTTTCTCCTCTATATCTATTACATATTTATTCTATAGTATAGGATATCATACTACACTATACTTATTATTCATATAATTCTAATGCAGGAACTGATGTAATAGCACTTAATATATTTGCAGGGAAACGATTCCGTATAATATTAAACTCTTTTGCATATTGATTATAAGTACTGCGGGATATAATAATATAACGTGATTCAATATCGGCATATATGCTATCGTGAAAATCCTGATCTTTCTCACTTAAATGCAAATCTCCCATGTAAACATATAACTCTGTTACAGACTGAAACAAATTTTGTGCCCCTTGATATTTCTTGTCAGGAGTTTCAGCTGCCTCAAGTGCGTCTTTATTATTATTAACAGCCTTTACTAAATCATGTTCCTTATCCATATATCTACTTGCAACAACTGTAAGATTGGAGCAATAGGACATGATCATATCAAGATCATGTTGAATACCCATTCCATCCATGCCCTCTCCATTATAAAAAACATTGTCCGCCTGCTTTCTAAGCTTATTCAAAGATGAACCGGCACTTACTACAGTTACCAGTATTATAATAAGCAAAGTAACGAACCAGGCATTTCTTCTTTTTTTAAAAAATTCCATTAGCAATCTTCCCCTACCACACTATTTTCTCTATCATTATATCATGATTTTCTAAAAAAATCATGATATAATCGTGCATGTGCGTTTTTTGCGAAGCAAAAATATTCGCACGCACATAAGTTCCTTTGGATTTTCATTTAAATGATACCATCTACTATTAATTTTTTGTTCAAATGATGATGTCAGATTTCCTCGTTGCGGTAAAATTTTAAGAGTTTTACATTTTTCCCTTAACATAGTGTTTATCTGAGCATCATAGGGCAGAGGTAAATCTTTTATTTTGCTATATAGTTTTTCATAAAAAGAACCAGTAATCCCTGTCCCTGTAGAACCTGCGCCTTGTGTATCAGATATACAAGCAAATATAAGGTCTTTTTCAGGATAACAAAATGCTAGCTGAGACCCCATCCCTCTGAAAGCAAATCCGTTATCTTTCTCCATCCATATCTGATATCCATATCCGTGATTGCCTGAAATGGAATTGTCAATTTGCTTTGATGTAGCTACACTTATATATTCTTCTGATATTAACTGAATATCGTTCCAACAATCTTTATTCATACATACATAAGCCAATTTAGCCATATCCCTTAATTTACATATAACTCCTGATCCTCCCCATGATGTACCTTCTGGTGTTTTTATGCACCAAGCATCCTTAGAAAATCCTATAGGATCAAGCAATTTCTTACGCATATACTCCAGAAAAGGAACTCCGCTTATCCGTTCCACAATTGTGTTCAGAATAACTGTAGCTGCTGTATCATAGGAAAAGATTGTTCTCGATGGATGTGAAGGCTTTTTATTAAAAAATGTAGCAGCCCAGTCACTATCATAATGTGTATAAGAAGTTGTTGTATGGGGAGTTGCCATCATTAAAAAGATCTTTTATGGTTGATTACGCTAAATATGGATGTATGTTTTGAGGTACTTTGTCCTTAAAGAACTGAACAACATGGTCATCCAGCTTTTTTACGAAATAATGACAGCCCGCCAAATCCACTAATAATAGCTATGTAAAAACCAAAGTCATACCACCAGCCAGTATTTACGGCTTCATAAACTCTAATGTTCTTTCTAAATAATCCTACTATCAAGGAAACAGGTGCAATCCATCCATGCCAAACACCCAAAAAGAATCCTGCAGGTCTTGAGGATGTGTATGTTCTATCTCCAGGTATACACCCTGCCAATACAAGTGATATGAAATAATTAAAAGACTTAGAAAAAATATTTTCTTTTTCATAATTATTCATCTCCTTCCTCCTCGCACCATGTTTTACTTTCCTTATTATATTCTTTTATATGTTTAGCAATTTTTCTAACAAATTTCTCGGAATCAAAAGCTTTTCCATATCCAACCTCTACGCCCATTAGCACTTTTTTTAAAGTATTATTATCTATATCTGTATTATTCACTAATTTTAAAAATCTTTCATATAATTCCAATATTTCATTAGCATCACCTAATCCATAATTCATATAACCATCATCTTCTTTAAATTGCCTATCCATGGATTCTTTTATAGCTATTAAAAGTTTTTTTTGATTCAAATTGTAACTATTTAAATTAAGATCAAATAATACACCTTCATCTATAGCAGTTTGTGTT
>ENA-UOOK01006029-UOOK01006029.1-fermentation-metagenome-genome-assembly--contig:-NODE-6029-length-11821-cov-5.949006_pt1 | contig 11821 bp, 14 predicted proteins | sample MGYA00245777_ERZ724023 | MGnify/ENA primary metagenome ERZ724023 (study PRJEB28704, sample SAMN03018312) | fermentation metagenome | biome: anthropogenic terrestrial biome; feature: soil; material... | reverse complement strand
TAAAAGGGTTAGGATTATTCCAAATACAAACTCAATCATCTAATCACCTACCCTAAAACTTCATAGGGGCAACCTGCCGTTACTGCCTTAGCTATTTGTGCAAAGGTCAATGTGTCTCCCAAACTAGCGGTTATAGTGCAGTAATAATCCACATTATCAACCGTCACCTTCAATACTTTGCCGTCATACAAGTTGGCTTCAAAACTTTTGGCTGTATCGACCATAGTCGTTGTGCTACCGCCCGTAGCCACTCCGCGAACGATAACCAACCGAACAGAAGGAATTATATCGTCATTCAGCCATTCATAAGCCTGTTGGCTATAATCTTTGAAACTCATATTTCACCTTCTTTCTACTGTGTAGCCGGGGGACTGCCGTGACGCGGATAATCTTCCCGCTGTCCACCTTCGTTCTCCCGCTGTTTTCGCTCATTGACTAGTTCTTCCCATCCTTCCGGCTCGCCTATCATGCCCAACACTTCCCGGTGCGCCTTCATTTCTTCATGATCGCTAATTGAGCCACGCATCCGGGCAGTAATAATTATATCCTGCCGGGTCTGTTTTTCGGCTACCACCTGTAATTCTGAACGTAAGTCAACAGGCGTGAAGGAAACGTCTACCCATCCACGAACACCCTCTAAATTCAACGCCAAAGTCAAAGCCCGTTCTGAGATGCTTTCCACTACCTTCTGAACGGACTCAATGCCACGGGAATAGAGTTTTAGTTCTGATGCATAAGATTCTTTGGAAGTGTTCTCACCACGCCCTAAAATCGTTAATAGGGTTTTTAGCGCAGCAGATAGGGATTTCTCAATGACTGATATTACTGCATCCACTCTTATCGCCTGATTGGACCCTTTGCCGAGAATGTCCATTTTAAGCGTGTCCCAACCGACTAGGTAATCGTCAGGATTAAGATTTCTTAAAGCGTCTTTAGTGGCATTTAAATAAGCATCTGCAGCCAGTTGGTATTTATCGGGATCTTGTTTTACGCTGTCATCCAACTGATTAGCAAATGCTTCTTCAACCAATGTCCCGGTCATTCGCGGATAACCTACCCTATGAACTGCCGCCAGTAAATCATTCATAAATTGTATTTGGAATACTACAATTTGAATTAAACTAGCTAACGGCGGGCTTCCATAAGGGTCATCCGTGTCCGGGTCCAGCGGCTGGAAGAACACTGTCGGATAATCCAACGGCACGTAGCCATTACCGAAACTGGTTTGATTCTGATACGGGATTAGCCGATTATCGGTACTTTTAAAGTAAATCGTCCCTGCGTCGAAAACCTGTATTCTGTCGAGTTTTCCTGCCATGTTTAGAACGTCCTCGCAACCGCAAGCACCGCGAATCATGGTGTTCAAGAGTAGTTGTCCGGTTATCAAGTCCATGCCCCTTGCTACCTCGAATTTACCGCTGTTGGGAGGATGGTTGAGGTTCCATAAAATACCGTCGAGCACCTTCTGACCGCGCTTATCGTCCTCCCCCGTCATTTTCTTAGCCTTGAATTGGCAACCGGAATTTGCGGTACGAAGGAATTGCCAAAAGGCGTAAGACGTTTCGGGGTGCGCATGCCTTAAAATGCCTAATATCTCGCCCAGAGAATACTGTTTAAACAGCGAAATATCCAGATTCCTTGTAGTGCCCATACGTTGCTCAAACTTCCGAGGCAGGTAAGCGTATGGCATCCATGATTGCGGATATTGCTGCGCTTTTGCCGTACCTGCCGGAACGGGAGGAGACGGGCTTCTCGCTGTCTGCTGTTTATTCCGCGAAAAGGGGTTTCTCAATACTAATCACCTGCCTTACCATCTACTAGATACCCCACTAACAGAGGGGAGCAATGACGGTCGGAACTCATCATTGGGTTTTGTAAATAAGCTAACTGCCATCTGCAAGGCGTCTGCTTCGTCATCAGTTCGCCATTTGCCGAGAAAACAAAGCTCTTTAATTAATTCCTTCTGCGACGGATGAAACCGGATATAGCCGTTCTTTATCATGGGCAATATGCCAGTTATCCGCAGAATCTTGTCCATCGTCGGGCGTACCTCAATTACATTTAAGTAAACACCCTGTTTTGCCGCTTCTTGCCGCAAGTTATGGGCAAATAACTCCTGAAACTGCACAACTTCACAGGCAAATTCAGAGAAATTATACGTTCCGGCATAGGAGATAATATCTGCCATAATCCTGTCGGGATGCCTTCGCTGTCCATCAGATAGGAGAACGTATAGATAGCCAGTTGAATTGTCCTGAACAACCACACAGATAGCGCTCTTGTCACTCCTGATAGTGCGTCCCATTGAAGGATCAATCGCGCCCTTGATAATGCACTTGGATAAATCGGGTGCTGGGCAATCGTGTGTGCCGTAAAAGGTAAAATCCTCTTCGGCAATCGGGCAATCTTCGGGGTTAATTGGCTCATTCTGTACCTCTGAATTGAACGCCGCTATTCCTTCATCAACTATCATTTTGCGGTATTCGTAGTAACTCACGCGGTCAGGCCATAGCACCCGTACCCCGTCCAGCATCGCTTCTTCGTTCTGCTCATAAAAAAGCCGGGCTGTTTCTGCCCGGTTCTTGTCGTCTAGGTCTGTATATAACCCTTCCCACTGTTTCCAGAGTGCAGGGTTTTTTGTCTCACTCAAAACGCCTTGATATTTGCGCGTCTTATAGCCCGGTCGCTCCAATAAAGTGGCAAGCATTGACGAGTAATGCAAAATGGTCCCAACAATGATTAAATCCGTGCGCTGGTCCCCAGCTTTTGCCACCGCCTTATCATACCAAGCAAGTAGTTTCTCCCGTTGGTCCTTGGACAAAACATTAGCATCATTTTCAACGTCGTCAAGAATCAGCAGATCGGGCCTGTAGTGTTTGTGTTTGATACCACGAATGGCCTTGCCGCTACCTTTCGCCACAATCATTGCATCAACTTTTTTGAGCAAGGCAGCATCGTTGCGCCACGTTGGGCCCTGCAACGCACCCCAATCCTCTAATATGTACTCATTGTTCTCTATGGAATCTTTTATTGTCGCCAAATTGCCTTCTGCTTGCGTACTGCTGTCACTGAGCAGGATAATAAAGTGTTTTAAGCCGTACAGCGCACAATGCAACGGAAAGATAAAACTCCATCGAGTAGACTTTGCGCTACCACGGGGAGCCGCTTCAACATACCTCGCGCCGCCCCCCTGAAATTCAATGTCACGCATTTCATCGTATATCTCATGGTGAAAACCCGGCACTTCGTTTTCATATATCCATGGAAAATAACTGAGTCCGAAGAACTCTATGTCTATCTGTGCCAACTGTTTGCGGATTCCACCGGGACCAGTAAGTGGCGTTTTTTCAAGTATCGTTTCAATTTGTTTGGGGGTATAGTATTTTGGTAGATATCCCAAAACCAATTCTGCTAAATGTTGTTCATAATCACTCACTATCTCACCACCAATCAAATAACCATCACATAAAAAAACGCCGTATTATAGGCGTTTGTAGTCTGTTTATTGAGATCTTGAGTCTATTCTGGTCACAAAGAAATATGGCGAATGTGCCAGGATTTGAACCCGGACCCTTGGCTTTGGAGGCCAATATGCTACCAATTACACCACACAAACATGGCTAGAGAGGCAGGGATCGAACCTGCATTAACGGAGTCAAAGTCCGTCGCCTTACCATTTGGCTACTCTCCATTAACTACCGTTGATAGACTCAACGGCAAAAACCATAAACTGCTCAAGGAGAACAGTCGCCCGATCAAAGTTTGTGAGTGGCCGCAGGACTTCCACCTACGGACGGTTGCCAAGCTCTCAACCTAGCGAGTTGATTCGACTTCACTGCCAGTACTCCTACCTTTCGGCACGATAGCGTCTTTTTGCTTCGCTTATTCAAGCGCAAGCTTTACCATCAATAAAGATGTGATTCCGCCACCACTCACATTTGATGGTTGTTTACAGTCACCCAAAACCGGAACCATGCAGGCACGACCCCGGCAACCATCCATGAGTACCCAGCAACCAATAGGCAGAATCATTACTTCCTGTCCCAATGTGGTCCGCATTGTTAAGAGGCGTGTCGGGTTCTCGAAGTGTCTTAACCGTTAGATTCTGTGCGCATCCCATCGGTTGCAGTTGTAATGCGGTTTTTCTCCCTTACACCCGACCAACCGCAAACGTCTATGAACTTTAGCCCGAAGGCAAGGATAGGAAGCCTCCTGCATAGTCAAATCCCCGCCTTCCCTGAGTACGCAGGTCTAAACTGGGCATGGCCTTTCGGTTGAGCCACTTCTACGGGGAATTGCTATCCAATTGTTTCAAGCGGTTCCTCATCTGCTTTTTGCCTAACCGCTTGTTTCGTTTCCGCTGTTTACCGCTTTTACCATAATTGAAATTCGCATACCACTGTTCATGCTTCCTAGCAAAAGCTCTCATAAAATCACCCCCGTTAGAAGATAACCACCCCCTTTCAACTGTCCGATATTACCGGATAGTTCAAATAAATATCTAAACCCCGCCCCCTTCCTCGCCACTGACATAAGCCAATAGCTCTAGGGACGAGGCTTGTTTTCACAGAGCCTGACACCCCACCCCTGTCATAACAGCTCTGTAGTATTCCCCGTAAAACCAAAATCCTTAAAACGGCAAGTCGATTAAAAGCCACCGCTTGTAATACCAGTTATAATCGCCCCGTTGCTCCATAAGTAACTTGCTTCGGAACATCGGCGTAATCAAGATCGTGAGCTTTCCATTTCTGCGTTCGGTTCTGGTTGCGATAATATCAACTTGTCGATTGAACCAATATGGAATCTCCACGAGCGCACCTCCTCAACTGTGGACGTTCAACTGCCAGTACCTTTTCTTGGTCCGTTTCACCGGCCAGCCCATTTTCATCAACCGGAAATATTCTGAACGAGTGATTTATCTCAATTCACTACCTCCAATCTTGCCAATCGTCTTTAATGGACCGGTAGAAAGGGATAAACTCATTCCTGCAGCGGGTTATTGTGCCTTCTTTGTCTACGTGAACCTCAATAATAAGCCCGCCCACATGAGCAGCGAGACGCTTTCCTCTCATCCAGGGGCTTTGTTCCTGCATCGTTCCGCACTCAAACGCGTGAATATTTCGGTATATCATATAGAACAACTTATGGTGATGTCCATTCAGTAAAATGTTCGGCTTTTCGCCGCCACTCATGGAATCAATCATCTTCTGTGAAGAATAACTAAGCGCGTATTGACTCCCATCAAGCGGATGGTTAAGCTCAACAATGCAGTTAGGGGTAATATTCACCTTGGCATTATATATCCCTAAATACTGCATATCCTCGCGCTCACGGCTTATCGGTATTCCTATATCATGCCCGCCATTCTTAATATGGGACGTGTCATGATTGCCTAAAATAAATTTAGTCTCTATTCCTTTGCGGTACGGATGATTTTTGATTATGTAGTTCGCTTGATCGTCTGCGCCGATAACAAATAATTCATGCTCATGGCCCGGACGCATCTTGAAGCCATCTGATAAATCGCCAGGGTCGTAAACGGTTGTAATGCCTTCCTGCTCGAATATGTCATAGAGCTTATTGAGCAAAGTTAATTGCTGATACTTAGAACAAAAATGCTTGTCCGACACAACGCCGAACCGGATAACCTTTTCTCCGATCCAAGTTTCCTCGTGGATGTTCTCCTGCGGGATCACGGTACGGCGTAAAGATAAAATGCCGTCCCGATTCTCAATTACATACCCCTGCTCCGCCAGATCGTCTATGTACGCTTGCATCACTCGCGGAGTAACACTGAAGTAATCGCAAAGGGTAGACAGTGCCGTCTCCTTGCTCAATGCTTTTAAAATCTGCTGGCGAATATCTTTCTCACTCAAAGAAATAGCGGGGGTTTTTCCCCGCTTCGCCGCGTTAAAAGCCTTGTATTCCGCACAATTCTTTATTCGGTTGTGTATGTCGTTGCTATCATAATCGGTACCGTACTTGGAGTTAATTATCAATGATATTTCCTTCTTGGACTTGCCTTGAAGGTAGCAATCCAAGCATTCCCGGGTCAGCTTCTTCATCTAACCCCTCCTAAACCATCTTTTTATTATCTCCCACACCGTCGGTTTCTCTATGATGATAATTACGGGTCTGCCAGCGAGCGTTTCCTCGACGACAAAGTCCTCTATTTCCCCCATTAATCGCCACAACTCACGCTCGATTCTGGCTTCCTTGAAGTCAATTATCACTGAAACCACCTACCAATCATCTATTTGTGGCAACCCTACAGCAAACCGCAACTGTCGCTTGCTTTCGGCTAAATCACGGTTTACGATAACGTAATTCGCTATGTCGAAGTTCTCCATCTCACCGGTCAATAAGGCGTGTACCACCCGCTTACTAACATCCTCACGCGAATCACCACGGGCTTTCATTCGTTCAATGAGTTCCAATAACGGCAAGTAAATGTAAATCACCTTACATAAATCGCCGTAAATGGCCCTGAATTGCTCCACGCCGTGAGCATCGACGATAGCGAAACACTTGCTAGATGAGTTTACCCACAGGTCGGCCTCTTGCTTCGATGTACCGTATAAATTGCCGTTATAGTTCGTTTCCTCTATCATTTCAATCTTCTTAAATTCTTCTTCGGTGACGAAGTGGTAGGTCCCGCCTTGGTCGGCAGGGACTTCGCCCGGACGAATGCTTCTAGTGGTGTGCGATTTCACTTCAGGGATGCCGATTTCTTTAAGGTGTTCGGCAAGAGTAGATTTACCGGAACCGGATGGGCCGAGTAAGAGGTAAATATTCTTCTTGTTTGCCACGGGCTTATTGTCACACTCAAAATAAACCCTCTCGCCATTATCATTTACTGTGTAAGGAAACATTCTTGCACCCATAATTACCTTACTAAGCGGAAACATTTTGTCATATTGAACATCACTTATATCAATTAATTTGTCCTCGTATTCCCAACCATGACCGTATTTAACACAAAGTTCTCGCTGATAAAGGCTTACTCTTGGGTGTAACTTCACTCATCACACCCCCTGCTGCCAAATCCTATATAAATCCGATCCCCTTCCTCATCCAAAACATATGGGTACATTCTTGCGCCATCTATTATTCGGCTTAACAGATACATTACGCCAAATTCTGATGGGCTCACTTTCGGCAACCTATCTTCGTGTTCCCAGAATACGGACATGGAGCAACTTCCGTTTTTCCTTTTCGTTTTGGGTTTCCCATAATCACATTTAGGGTTTTCGCACATCATTCTTTTAAAATGTCCGCTATATGTAGCTGTACCTCCACATATCGGGCAGTCATCATCCCATATATCATGAGAAGAATGTCCCATTATTTCACCCTCACTTCCGGCACTTCTTCCAAGCTATAAAATATCCGCAAGCCCAGCTCTTTAGCGCGTTCTAATTCAATGCAAGCACCCCTTGATTCACCGATAAAATAAAGAGCGTCACACCGCTCCAGGAGTTCTAAGTCCTGTTTCATCCAAATCTCCCACGAAAACTCAATCCCCAATTCCTGCGCCCTCATATCCGTGTAGTGCGACAAATGCGGAATAATAACCGTGTATCCCTTGCGGATTAGTTCGATGCCAACGTCAATCGCTGTTTGCGTATTTTGGAGCTTGCCTTCGTTGGTATCTGCCGAATATGGGCCAGATATATAAATAATCATTTAATCCTCTCCTTAAATAAATTTGGCAATAAGAATACACCCGAAAGCGTTATAAGGCTTTTTAATACGGCAAATCATCGTCAATATCAACTGTTTGTTTTTTCTTCTTCCCCGGTGTCCAGTGAAGCGTTGCGCATGTTCCGCAGTTTTCGCAATGCCAATCAATGTTAATATCTTCATCGTTCCCATACATGCAAAGTTGTTCCATTTCTTCGCTGCATTCAGGACATTTCATAACTATTTCCCTCCTTAACTTGAAGGGGCCACCTGTTCGGGTGGAAAGCCAAATTTGGGCAAAATAAAAACACCCGAAGGTGCTATTTCTCTTTCTCCCATTGTTCTGCCAACGCAGTTAATGATATTTTCTTAAAATGCGTATGCCCCGTGTATTCCTCCATCTCAATAGCCATCTGATAGCGGTCGGGGTAATGCTCCCAGACCTTGCGCCAGTAGTCTTTGCTGCCAGATTTCCAACAGGGTATGCAATTGTTATGCTCAAACCATTGATAGGCGCGGGGTAGTTCTATTCCCCATTCGTCGCGGATAATTCGCTTGCAATCGGCACTGGTAAGGCCAGCGTCAAAGACGGGGTATTCTGTTTTATACGGAGCCTTCTTGCGCTGCTCTGCAATCCTTCTTTCTTCATCTGCCCCATATCCGTTATAAAGGGTAAATGGTTCATCGGGGTATAACTGAAAATCTTGCTCTGAATATGGATTAACAAAGGACGATAACAGACCATAAAATTCATCTGCTACATCTGTTTTTAAAATGCGGGTACAGAACGGATGCCACGGATATGAGGGTAGGCATTTTTGTTCTTTAATTACTTCCCATATGGTTTTATTCAGTGAATACTCTGTTATCGGCAACCCCAAAAACGCGCTAACATCAGCATTGAAGCGGTACATGTCTTCATCATGCCCCCCCCGGACATCGTGGAAAAGGAGGATAATGTCCTCTTTCGGAACCTTTTGGGCTACGAGGTAAGCGGCCATTGCCGAACCTGCGCCACCGGAATATTGGACTATGTGTTTCATAAATATCCCTCCTTAAACAAGAGGGGGACGGACTTACCCGCCAATTCCTCAAAACAAAAGACGCTTTCGCGCCTATTTAAACAACTTAATCATTATCTTATTGGCCTTGTCCGCGCACTTCTCGCGCCTGTATTCCCAATCCCTGCCGTTCTTGTCACGGCTCTTAAGCATCACGCATAGCACGGCGCACAAGTACAATTTAGCTGCTCTACTGACTCGCTCTCTGCGTCGATCACTGTTTATTGCCACACAGCTCTCCAACATGCCGCTAAGAATCACGTTTGCGCCGCCCATGTTCAGGTCTGCGTCAATGAATTTGTCGGGCAATAGCGCTTCATCTGCCTTTAAAATCGCGCGAATTTCATCGTGATAGTTCTCTTCCAGATAGTCCTTTATCACGGAAAACCCTCCTTAAACAAAAATGACCGCCGAAGCGGTTAGCCTTTCTCGATTACCTCAACGTCAATAACCTCACCCTGCTTCAACTTTTTCTGGTTTTCGCGGAATAGCTGAAGCATATTTACGCCAATGTCGTGCTCGTGCTTGTGAACCTGAACATTCTGCAATAGACCGGCTTCTTCATGCACCACTTTAATGCAATTCGGGTCGCCAGCCGCCGCACGTTCCACAAGGGCCTTGGTCGCCGCGAACGTACCAGCTTGTATCATGCCCTGGTTGATAACCGCTATCGCTTTGACCATTCTTGGGTCGCGCATTAACCGGTAATATGTATCTTGGCTTATATCCGCCAGACCGCATTTTACGGTCATGCTCAACTTCTCGCTCCCGTCACGCATGAGAACGGCAAGCAAACGCGCACCAGCTTCGGTCACATCTAGCACAGAAGCGATTTGAGCAACATTATCTATTTCTTCCTGTGAAACCGGTGAAGCACCAGCCGGAAGCCTTCCTCGTACCATAGAATCACCACCTTAACCGAATAAAGCTAACTGTTCGCCATAAAAATAATCCGGTTGTGCGCCGGACTGTAAGCCCGGTTCAACTACCGTTATTTTGTTTTCTTCTGAGGTAAATATATTATACTGGTCGGCTGACCATTGACGTTTAGCGCCCTTAATTGCTGTTTAGCTGGCTTAACCTTGTCCTCCTTAAAGGTATAGAACATAGTCTTAAAGTAAGAGTATTGCACCGTATCGCCACCGTTCCAATATAGTTCGGGATTTACGCAATACTTAAAACAACCACCACTTTCAACCTTGGCAATCAAGTTTTTGTCAACCAAGGATTTTATAATTCTGCGCGTCTGTCTATCTTCGCGGTCTATCACCGTTGCTATATCGCTAATATCCAGAGGTATTTTATTGTCATCCTTACTAATTAAAAAATTAGTGTTAATCTCACAGTACGGGAATAATAGCGTTAAGCAGTAAACCTCGTTAGGACTGAGCACCTTTCGCATACCCAATGCCTCCCAAACCTCACCATAAAACTTGGCAAAGTGTTTTTTCTCTTTTGGAAATCTGTTCTTAACTACACCGTCACTATCTTTGTACTTAGATTCATTAAATGCCTTGGCCGTTACATACTGATAGCCCGGTAGCGGAGCAGGCAATAAAACCATTCCACTTCTTGCCGCCTCTGCCGCCAACTCCAAATGAGACACGCTTATCACCACCTTTTCAGCAATGGTCAAAAATGTCCGCTTTTCGCCAAAAAGAGTGACATTTTTGTCACCCCTCTAATGCCGAATATTCCTTAACTAGAGGCGAATTTAACCTCGTCGTCTTCTCACTTCTCAATATAGATAATTTCTGAACACACAAAATCAATACTATTTCTCCGCATCACCCCAGAAAATCAAAAATCCCAGCTCAACGCCAGGACAACAAAAAACCCGCTCCAAAGAACGGGGTGTGTTTTTATTCAATTGTTCACTGCGCACTCTTGCTATTATATATTATACTCTATTCATTTTGCGGGATAAGGGGTAAAACCTAGGGAAATCCTACGGGAAAGGGTGGGAAATCGTGGGGGATTTGTGGAAATGGCTTTTATTGGTAAGGCTAAATTCTGGCGTGGACTTGGGAGAGGCATTCCCCGCCCCGCTCAGCTGCCGTCGGTCTCGTAGAACAGTCCCCCCCCCTCTCTCCACCACCGCCGAAGGGGTCGGCACTGGCTCCACCGGCTGCTGACCGTCCGTCTCCCGGTCTCCTCCCAGGCTTGAATCAATGCGTTTATACCCAATATGCGTATAATGGGTAGTTATCCACGCCCGCCTCTGCTGCCTGGCGGTATTTACCTTGATGGGCGACTCTCAACCTGGGCAAACTATATAATAGAAGCTGTCTGTCCTGCCCCTGCTCTGCCCTGGCCGTGTGCATGCAAGCCGACTCCTGCCAAACCACCGCCGGGACTGCGCTAGCGGCTTTTAGGGCCGCCCGCTTGCCCGGCTGGCTGTCCGTCCACGACGTACACGTGTAGCCGCTCAGCATACAGGAGGGAGAGCCATTTCCTCTCCCATTGGTTAACCACTTACATATATTTTGGTTAACATCATTATTTGTCTCACATTAGCCAATTAGCATATTACATTTAGTTAATTGTGCGTTACATTTATCTGAGGGGAGTGGGGCCGCTTTTGTCCCACTTGCCAAACTAGACATACATTTGTTATTATAATATTAGACTATTTTGAGGAGTGATAATCATGCCAAATCAATATAGATCTGGTACCGTCCGGGTGCTGATCAGGATGCCAGAGGAGTTGCGCGACCGGCTTAAGACGGCGGCTGACTCGGCGGGCTCAACTATGTCGGACATTGCGCGGGATGCCATTGCCGACCGGCTCGACCTTATCGAAAAGCTTACCAATCCAGGTAAGGAAGAAAAAAAGTAGGAAAATACCCAAAATATTTTCGCCATGCCTTGCAAAGCCCGATATATAGGGCTTTTCTTTTTGATATTTTTTATAAAAAACATACCTTTTTGCTTGACAGGTAGACATACGTAGTGTAGTATATTAAGTAAGATATGTTCTTTGCAAATCGCATACCAACCGCACCGGCTGGGAGGGCCGGGAGTAGCCGAGGACGCAGCTTAGACGCAACACCGGGCGCGGGGCTGGTTGAGATACC
>ENA-UOOK01006028-UOOK01006028.1-fermentation-metagenome-genome-assembly--contig:-NODE-6028-length-11822-cov-3.746834_pt1 | contig 11822 bp, 7 predicted proteins | sample MGYA00245777_ERZ724023 | MGnify/ENA primary metagenome ERZ724023 (study PRJEB28704, sample SAMN03018312) | fermentation metagenome | biome: anthropogenic terrestrial biome; feature: soil; material... | reverse complement strand
AACCGATATATGTAACTTCTTATCCTCGTGCTAATGGCAACAACAAAGATGCTGGCTGGCGTTATCCGGAAGGTCAGAACGTTAGCCGCTGTGGGGAAGTGAGTTATATCTATTTTAATGGTATTTATGCCACCAGTGAGAATGGGTGTTATATAGGTGGTGATGTCCCTCAAAAAGTAAACCATATCTACTTCAATAACGTTTCTCTTACGCTAAGGCCCATAACTTCTTATAAGGGTGGAATCTATGATAAACGGCCTTGTAGGGGAACTGAGTTTATCAGGGATAAAGTGTATGGACTTTATGTGAATAAGGCATCTGATGTGATAACAGGAAATTTTTATGTCGAAGCGCGAGGAGGCATTAACTTCGGTGGAAATGAAAAAAGAGTTTTTTAAAGGAAATGAACGGGAAGTAGTAACATTGTATGTTTAGGTTGCATGATGATAAAAGATCATTTGCGGGGAATGCACAAATTAATCTTTACTCGTGGAATCTGTTTCCTTGAATTAAACGTTAATAATAAAGAAAGAAAATACGTATGAAAAAATTAATAGGAATCTTTATATTACTCATCTGGGCATTTCCTGTTTTTTCGAATCCGATTACAGGTTTACTGGAACGGATTGATAAGGGTGCATCAAAGAAATTTGTCATTGAAATCAGAAAAGAAGGTACTGATGATTTTTTTCAACTCAGTCAGTCTGGGTCCAGAATAAAAGTCTGTGGTAATAATTATATCAGCGTGGCTGTCGGAATCAACTGGTATTTAAAGTATCATGCAGGTATTCAACTTTCCTGGAATGGAATGACAGCAAAACTTCCGAAAATTCTGCCTCCGATGAAGTATCCTGAAAGACATGAGACTTCTCTGAAAGACCGGTATTACTTAAATTATTGTACCTTTTCTTATAGCATGGCATTCTGGAACTGGAACCGTTGGCAGCAGGAAATAGACTGGATGGCTCTGCATGGCATCAATATGCCTCTGGATATTGTCGGTGAAGAATGTGTATGGCGTAACGTGCTTAAGCGTCTCGGCTATTCGAAGATAGAGATTAACCGATTTATTGCCGGGCCGGCTTTTGAAGCTTGGTGGGCCATGGGTAATCTGGAAGGATGGGGCGGCCCTAATCCGGATTCCTGGTATTCCTTCCGCTTATCCTTGGGGAAGAAGATACTAAATCGCATGAAGGAGTATGGTATGCGGCCGGTTTTCCCTGGATATTCTGGAATGGTACCTCACGATGCGGTTAAAAAGCTGCATCTTAACATCGTAGAACCGGCACCATGGAATGGATATACCCGGCCGGCATTCTTGCAACCTACTGATAAGCACTTTCAACAAATTGCGGCCCTTTATTATAAAGAACAGCAGAAGCTTTTTGGAAAAGCTGATTTTTATTCGATGGATCCTTTTCATGAAACCAATAATATTGGTCAGGTTGATCTGACAGCTTCGGGATTGGAAATAATGGCTGCAATGAAGAAGGTGAACCCAAAGGCTGTTTGGGTAGTACAGGGATGGACTGAAAACCCGCGTAAAGAAATGCTTAAAGGGTTAAAACCCGGTGATCTGCTAATTGTAGATCTTTTCAGCGAATGCCGTCCAATGTGGGGGATGCAACCTTCTGTTTCATACAGAAAAGGTGGATATGGCCCGCATGACTGGTTGTTTTGTATGCTACTCAATTTTGGAGCACGTACAGGATTACATGGAAGAATGGATGAGTTGCTGCACAACTTCTATTTGACTAAGAATAATCCGCTTGCTGTACATCTTAAAGGTATAGGACTTACGATGGAAGGTATCGAAAACAATCCGATGATGTTCGAGTTGATGACGGAACTACCTTGGCGTCCCAATAAATTCGATAAGATTAAATGGCTCAATGGATATTTAGAGGCACGTTACGGCATAAAAGACAGTACGATAGAAAAGGCTTGGGGAATTCTTGCTGATGGTATATACAATTGCCCATTGACTAATAACCAGCAAGGAGCTCACGAATCAATATTTTGTAGTCGTCCTTCACTAAGCAGTTTTCAATCTTCGAGTTGGTCAAAGATGCAAAATTACTATGATCCCACAAGTACGGAAGCGGCTGCACGATTGATGTTGAAGGTTGCTGATAAATATCGTGGGAACAATAATTTTGAATATGATCTTGTGGATATTGTGCGTCAAGCCATTGCTGACAGGGCTAGGATTGTATATAATCGTACAGTGGCAGATTTCAAAAGCTTTGATAGAAAAAGTTTTGAGAACGACTCGAAAGAATTCCTGAGATTACTTCTTAGTCAGGACAAGTTGTTGGGAACCCGTAGAGAATTTCGTGTTGGTACATGGATTAATGAAGCGCGGAGCTTGGGAACCTCTGAGGCTGAAAAAAACTTGTATGAATGGAATGCCCGTGTACAGATTACGACATGGGGAAATCGCTATCCTGCTGATAATGGTGGGCTACGTGATTATGCGAATAAAGAATGGAACGGAATTCTCCGAGATTTCTATTATCAACGCTGGAATGCATATTGGAAAACTCTCCGGAATGTTCTTGATGGGAAACCTTTAGTAAAACTTGATTTCTATGGAATGGAAGAACCTTGGACAAAGGCTCATAATTACTATTCATCTGATCCTGAGGGCAATTCAGTAGATGTGGCAAAGGAAGTGTTTGATGAGGCATTTGTCCTGCATAGTAATAAATAAGATAAATAATAAACAAAATGGATAGCATTAAACAATCGGTTCCGAAAAACAAACGGTTACTTTCTCTTGATGTCTTACGGGGTATCACGATAGCTGGAATGATTTTGGTAAACAATGGAGGCCCAGTGAATTTTGCTCCATTGGAGCATTCTAAGTGGAATGGTTTGTCCCTTGCAGATATCGTGTTCCCCTTTTTCCTGTTTATGGTGGGAATCTCTACTTATTTATCTTTGCGGAAGTATGATTTTCACTGGTCTGTAGCTTTAGTTCGGAAAATCACAAAGCGTACCCTTTTGATTTTGCTTATCGGATGGGGTATTTATTGGTTTAATGCATGTTGCCAAGGAGATTTCCTCCCCTTCTCTCATCTTCGGATTCCAGGAGTCCTTCAACGTATAGCTCTTTGTTATGGAATAGTCTCAGTATTGGCTGTAAGCATTAACCACAAATGGTTTCCCCATATTGCTGTAGGGCTACTTGTTATTTATACTCTGATCTTAATTGTTGGAAATGGATATGCATGTAATGGTTCAAATGTGTTGGCAATTGTTGATCATGCTGTATTTGGTCCTGCACACTTATACCATAAGAGCCCAATTGATCCTGAAGGTTTATTAGGTACGATTCCTTCTATTGCACATACCTTATTGGGCTTTATTGCAGGGGAAATATTAATGGAAAGGACAAGCCTTAAAGAAAAGATGCTGAGATTATTACTATATGGATTTTTGTTGTCTGGGTTAGGTTTCCTGTTTCAATATGGATTGCCATTGAATAAACGTATATGGTCTCCGACATTTGTATTGTTTACTTGTGGCCTGGCTTCTAGTCTGCTGGCATGTCTTATTGGAATCATTGATATAAAAGATAAAAAATGTTGGACACCTTTTTTTGAATCTTTTGGCATTAACCCTTTATTCCTGTATATCTTTAGTGAATTGCTGGCAAGTTTCTTTTTTAATTTTCATATAAAGAATGCTTTATATGGCGTTATTCTGTCAGTTGTGTCCTATAAATATATCGCATCTTTGATTTATGCTATACTTTTTGTACTCTTGAACTGGATTGTAGGGTATCCTTTATATAAGAAAAGAATCTATATTAAGTTGTAAGGAATTTGTCTAATGCAACTCGTTGGTAGAATTAGCTGAATATATATCTAATTCTGCCGATGAGTTCATCTGCAACAATATTTTTATCGATTATATTATTCGTATTTACCATTATACATTTGGGATTTAAGAGGATTTTGTGTAGTTTTGAAAATTGAAATAGAAATCATAGATTCAGGCCTTTGGTTGTTACTCCTCTTACTTCTTTATAGATAAAGTAAGAATACTATTCTATCTCAATGTAGTTGGTCTTTTTCTATGTCTATAGTAGGTAGGACTCGTGAATGATATAATAACCATGAGTTAAAAACATAAAGAACCATGAAAGGATTTAGATTTTACAATTTGGTAGCTCTGCTGGCTTTTAGTCCGGGGATCTTGATGTCACAAGAATCTGTTAATTACCGGATACGTGCTGCAAAAGTAGTGAAGCAAATGACTTTGGAGGAAAAGATCTCACAAATGCACGGGACGAGTAATAAAAAAGATTTCAGAATAGTCTTAGGTGTTAAGAGGCTTCATGTTCCGGATATGCCTTTGTGTAATGGACCAGCCGGATTCGGTCCTGCCGGAAAAGGCCATGAAGGACCTGCTACTGCCTTGCCTGCACCTATATCCTTAGCTGCAACTTGGAGCAGATCGGCAGCTTGCCTTTACGGAAAGATAGAGGGAAGTGAATCGGCAGATTATGGAAATATCCTGTTGGAAGCTCCGGACGTGAATATAGCAAGGACGCCGCATAACGGACGTACTTTTGAAGGATTCGGAGAGGATCCTTTCTTGAGTGGTACAATCGGTGCTGCTAATATAAAAGGTATACAGGAGGAAGGCGTAATGGCCAATGTGAAGCATTATGCAGCTAACAACCAGGAGAAAAATCGTTTTGATATTAATGAAATCATAGATGAGCGTACGCTCCGCGAAATCTATCTTTCGGCCTTTGAAATGGCTGTAAAGGATGGAAAGGTAGCGTCTGTTATGGCTGCCTACAATAAAGTGAACGGATATCATTGTACGGAAAACAATTTTCTGCTTAATGAGGTGTTGAAGAATGAATGGCATTTTAAAGGTTTTGTAACCTCTGATTTCGGAGCTGTTCATAGTACAGTTCCTTGTGTAAAATATGGATTGGATCTGGAACTGCCGGACGATAAATATTTTGGCGGTGCATTGAAGCAAGCCGTGGAGAAGGGAGAGGTCTCAGAATCGGAATTGGATGAAAAGCTCATCCGCAGGTTCAGTACAATGATGAGGTTCGGCTTGTGGGATAAAATGCCTCAACGGAAGGCTGTTCCTGTCCGGAATGCCGATTATGCTAAAAGACTTAGTGAAGGTGGTATGGTCCTGTTGAAAAACGACAAGAATCTGTTGCCTCTCCCCCAAGCCCGGATCCATAGCATTGCCTTGATCGGCCCTTATTCCGCAAAGGCTTCTACGGGTGGCGGAGGGAGTTCCCATGTAGATCCGATCCTGCAGATCAGTCCTGAAGAGGGAATGCAGCAGTTCCTTGGGGAAAAGGTTAAGATATACCGTTATAGCGGCCTTGATGCAGATAGTGCCGTGGAGGTAGCAAGGAGGGCAGATGCCGTGGTGCTTGAATTGGGAGACAATCAATCAGAGGGCAGTGACCACTCCATCAGTTTAGGAGATGCACAAAACAATCTTGCTTCGGCAGTATTGCAAACAATTCCTAACACCATTGTCGTATTAAAGACGGGTGGTCCCGTATTGATGCCTTGGATAGAGAAATGTAATGCCTTGTTGGAGGCATGGTATCCGGGTGAAGAAGATGGTATGGCTGTAGCTGAAGTTTTATTCGGTAAGGCTTATCCGGGTGGCAGGTTGCCGGTTACATTCCCTGAAAGTGACGTGCAAACACCGCTGCAGACAGTTGAGCAGTATCCTGGGATAGGGAAGGAAGTAAAGTATTCTGAAGGGCTGTTTGTGGGTTATCGCTGGTATGATCAAAATCAAGTGAAACCGTTGTTTCCATTTGGATATGGTCTGTCTTATACTGATTTTAAACTCTCGAATATGAGAATCGTCAGAAAGAGGAGAACGGCGAAGGTATTCGTGAAAGTGCAAAATATTGGCAAGAGGGATGGCTCGGAAGTGGTACAGGTATATGTCGGACTTCCTGCTGATGTAAAGGATGCACCTCAACAATTGAAAGGCTTCTACAAAGTGGAACTGAAAGCAGGAGAGTCTAGAATGGTAACAATTCCGTTGAATGAACGGGCTTTTTCTTACTGGGATGTTTCCTGTCATGGATGGAGAATCCCCTCAGGACGTATAGAAGTAGCCGTGGGTACATCATCACGTAATCTGGTATGGAGTAAGTCTATCAGAATGTAGCGTTATATGTTAATTCTGGCGGATAAATACGATCGTCATTTGGTTAGTATTGTCCGGCAGATGTTAAATGTATATCAGTATCAGGAAATCTTTGGTCATTTAGAAGACAGATAGTATGAACTATAAGAAGATCATTTTGTTCTTTTTGATGTTTGCAATGTGCTCGATTTGGGGAGAATGACTGTTGTTGATTCCTGTTGGCTTTTAGATAAACAAAGAAAGTACGAAGTATGTCAGGAGAGATTAAAATCGCAAATAAGTTCATTGTAGTAATGAACCTTGAAAAATCATATTATGGAAGAACAATTTAAGAGTATTATCAGACAATTTGTCATTAAGGGTGTCCCTGTAGAGGTCAAGCCTTTGGGAAACGGGCTCATTAATGATACCTTTAAGGTATTGACATCAGGCTACGATCCGGATTATGTCCTGCAACGTATCAATCATGAAGTATTTAAAGATGTAGATATGTTGATGCATAATATTGAGGTCGTAACTACTCATATCCGTCAGAAACTGGAAGCACAAGGTACAACTGATATAGACAGGAAGGTTCTCTCCTTCGTGCCTTCTGTCAACGGAAAATACTATTTCAAGTCTCCTGATGGGAAATACTGGAGGATGATGGTGTTTATCTCCAAAGCGAAGACATTTGACAGTGTGACTCCGGAATATGCTTGCCAGGCTGGCAAGGCCTTCGGAAATTTTGAAAGCATGCTCGTTGATGTTCCTGAGCAACTTGGAGAGACGATCCCTGATTTCCATAACATTGAACTCCGGGTCCGACAGTTGCAGGATGCCGTGGCAGACGATGTGAAAGGTCGTGTAAAAACCGTAGAGCCGATTATAGAGGTGCTGGTTGCGGACAGTTATAAGATGTGCAAGTCCGAGCGGATGTACAGGGAAGGCAAACTTCCTAAACGCATTTGCCATTGTGATACCAAGGTGAATAATATGATGTTTGATGAGAACGGTAATGTCCTTTGTGTGATTGATCTGGATACCGTCATGCCAAGTTTTGTGTTTTCAGATTATGGTGATTTTCTTCGCACAGGTGCTAATTTTGTAGCTGAGGACGATCCCCATATTGATAAAGTAGGATTTAATATGGAAATCTTCCGATCATTCACTAAGGGCTATCTGGAGGGTACGGCTGATTTTCTGACACAAACAGAGCGAGATAATCTGCCTTATGCGGCTGCTTTGTTTCCATTCATGCAATGTGTCCGGTTCTTGACGGATTATATTAATGGAGATGTCTATTATAAGATAAAATATCCGGAGCATAATCTAGTTCGTGCCAGGAATCAATTAGCTCTTTATAGGAGTGTATGTAGTCATGAAAAGGAAATGAAGGAATATATCGACCGTATTTCATAGTCCAGTTTAAGATCTCGGATAAGCATGAGCTTAAAAATATAATGAAAAATGAAAGGATTTAGATTTTACAGTGTGTTATCGTTTTGATTGTAGATTAGTCCGGTATTATATGGAGGGAGATATTCATTCTTCTCTAAAAGAATAATAAAAAATTTGTTGTCTCATTCTATTTTCTTATTTTTGTAACCGATCAGAAAAAAGAATGGTTACAGATAAAGAACAATATAAGATCCTCATCGTGGAAGATGACCTGACCTATGCCATTATGCTCAAGACGTGGCTTGGAAAGAAAGGATTCCTGGTGACGACGGCTGGTCAGGTCTCAAAGGCTTGTGCACTGATAGAAAAGTTTTCCTATCATCTCATCCTTTCGGATTTACGACTTCCAGACAGGGATGGTACATCCTTGATCTCCTGGTTGCAGCATAAAGAATATAAGATACCGATTATTATTATGACGCGTTATGCTGATATTCGTGGAGCAGTACAGGCGATGAAGGATGGGGCTGTGGATTATATCGCTAAACCGATTGTCCCGGATGAGTTGCTCAGAAAAATTCATGAGGCTTTGGACCATCCGGCAGCCGGCAGTACGGATAATCATCCGTTATCGGCGACAACCAGCGGAAATGAGGAGAAAGATGATTTTCTGGAAGGTGAAAGTGAACCTGCCCGTCGGTTGTATGATTATGTCGCACTTGTGGCACCTACTCCCATGTCGGTGCTGATCAACGGAGCCAGCGGAACCGGTAAGGAATATGTGGCACGTCGTATACACCAGTTGAGTAAACGGGCAGATAAACCTTTTGTGCCGATAGACTGTGGCGCTATTCCTGATGAACTGGCGGCCAGTGAATTTTTCGGACATGTGAAGGGGTCTTTTACCGGTGCTGTGACTGACAAGACCGGAGCTTTTGAAGCTGCCAACGGGGGAACGCTCTTCCTGGATGAAATAGGAAATCTCAGTTATAATGTCCAGGTCCAGTTATTGCGAGCGTTGCAGGAACGTCGTATACGTAAAATAGGTACGAACAAGGAAATACAAGTAGATGTACGCATTGTGTGTGCCACTAATGAGAATCTTCTCGAAGCCATTCATGAAGGACGTTTTAGGGAAGACCTGTATCATAGGATCAATGAATTTACACTGCGTATGCCTTCACTTCATGAGAGAGGTGAGGATGTCCTGCTGTTTGCAAACTTTTTTCTTGATTTGGCAAATAGAGAGCTTGGCCGTTCTGTCAAGGGTTTCTCTCCTGAAGCAAATAAGGCATTACTGGCTTATTCCTGGCCTGGAAATTTGCGCCAACTTAAAAATATCGTGAAGCGAGCGGTCCTCTTGACTAAAAAGGAAATTATCCAGGTCGACGTACTGGATATGGAAGAGTCCTCAGTTGTAAAGGATTTGAGTTTGCATAGTGTGGAAAGTGAGAAAACTCGCATAGAGGAGGCCCTTCGACAGACTGGTAATCATAAAGGAAAGGCAGCTGATTTATTGGGAATAGACCGGAAAACACTCTATAACAAAATGAAAACTTATGGGATGTAACTGCCAGAGAACAGTGTCATTTCTTCCATTCTTTGGCAGCTGTGACAATCTGTTCTGATACGGAAAGGACTTCTTCTGCCTTTGTTCTCAGTTCATCCGTTATTTGAGTAAGGTCATGTTGTTTCTCTATCCACGAAAGTGCGGATACAGACTTCTTCTCACCTATCTGTATGAAGATTGGCAGCATCTTATGTGCAGTTGCGGTTATAGACTGTACATCTCCGTTTTGTAATGCTTCGGCAATCTTTTTACAGTTTTTCCGGGTTTCTGAGATAAAGGTCTGTATGATATTCTGTGCAGCTTCTTCATCTGTGCCTGCAAAGGCTGTGAGTGAAGAAAAATTAAGATTCTTTTTCTTATTGTTCTCAGGTGGTAGGTTCCTGACGGTTGATATCAACTCCTCTACTGTAAACGGTTTATGCAGGCATCCGGAAAATCCGAATTGACTCAGTTCTTCTGCTTGAATGTCACTGCGTGCTGTCAGTGCATATACAGGAATATTGAAACCGGCATCTTGAATCTTCTTTACAAATTCAAATCCATTCATTTCGGGCATCTGTACATCCGTGATGATGGCATCATAATCATCATTCTTTAAACGTTGGGTTACTTCTAAAGGGTGCAGACTGGTGGTAAGTATAATGTCCTGATGAGCAAGCATAGCCTTCGTGAGTTGCAGTTGTAAAGGGTCATCATCTATCATCAGCAGTTTTATCTGTCGGATCGGTTCTTGATTCTTTGCTATGGTGTTTGACTCTGCCGGCTGTAGCGGTATGATAACATGAAACGCAGAACCTTTTCTTAGTTTGCTGTCTACCTTAATCTCTCCATTCATCAGTTGGACCAGTTTCTTCGTGATAGATAATCCGAGTCCGGCTCCTTCTTGTCCCTGAGCATTGGGGAGTCGTGTGAATTCGTTGAAAATCTTCTGGCATTCTTCCGGTTTCATTCCCGGTCCCGTATCAGCTACTGTAAAAGACAAATTGCCGTTTTTCAATTCTACTGTCAGGCTGATAGTTCCTTTATTGGTAAATTTCAAGGCATTGGACATCAGGTTTTCCACAATCTGGCGGATACGGAACGCATCCCCGCGATAGGTATTATAGAGGATGCTACTACAGGAATAATCTATTCTGATGTCTTTCTGTGTGGCCTGAGGCAGAAAACTTTGATAGACGGCGTCAAATAATTCAGCTGGTTGAAAGTTCAGACTTTCAACTTTCATCTTATGTGCATCGAGTTGATGATAGTCCAGTAGTGATGTGACCATCCGTAACAGGTGTTGAGCTGATATCTTCATACTATTGAGATAGGTACGTTGCCTGTCATCTTTGGTAATACGTTTCAGTAAGTCGGCATAGCCCAGGATTGATCCCACAGGAGCCTTGATATCATGAGTAACTGTCAGCATCAGTTGCTCTCGCTCTGCCAGCAGCCGGGAAGTTTCTTTATTAGCTTGTTCTAACTGATGTTTGTACCGGTTGCTTCTTTCAATGTCTCTGAGGATAATAAAAAGGAATACTCCTGCCAGTAACAAGGCCGTTATGGCAACCCATCCCAGGATCTCTACGGAATGTCGTCGTGCCGATTTCATACTTTCAGCTTGTTGCTGGATCAGAAGATGGTTCTCGTCCTCCATGATTTGTATGAGTTGTTCCATCTGCCGGGTTATTTCTGCTTCACCGGACTTCAGTTTTCTGACTTGTTGATTCAGCTGCCACATTTTCTGCCGGTGTTGGAATTTTGTCTTTCTTCTTGTGTCTTCCAGCAGTTTCCGTATAGAATCATCTGGATTGTAAGCCTTGGCCATGCTGTCCGTTTCTTCTGTAGTACTGACATCTTTCACATGTAGAGAGTCACCTTTCCCAGGGGCGAAAACATCATGGATACGTCTGAACAGATTTTTCTTTTTTCTTACTACGTACTGTTGGGTGACAATAGTCATCTTGTGTCTGATCTGTGGTTTGTAGATGAGCGTATCTCTGGTATTGATCAGTTTATCTATATAGGGTTCGTATTGGGATTGATAGTACATCGTTTTTACTGTCTGTAGAGCTTTCTCCATTTGTCTTTCTTTCTGCCGGAGTTGTGTCTTTACGGAGTCTACATGCGTCTGCTCTTGTTTGTTGTTCATAGATGCAGACATCTCATGGTAAACAAGACCTATAGATAGCCCGATGAGCAGCAATAATACAAAGAATCCGGCAGTTACTTTAAGTTGGGTTGGAAAGTGGAACATATCATTAAACAGTTTTCATTACAAATTGCGAATATACACTTTTCTGTTTACAAAAGCGGATTTGTATGTGTTTTTTTTATGAACGACAAAAAGGGAGAGTGGCAAATGGATGCCGGCTCTCCCTCAGATTTAATCTTAGCTCTCAAATTTTTATTTTACCACCTCACCTTTATCATTATATTTCTCAGTAAAAACGGTATTGTCTTTTGTACAGATTTTTACAGAGTAAACGGCTTGTCCGTCCTGGTCATCTTTCGTGAATGAACTGATGGTTGCGTCAGGATAGGATTTCGCAATAGAGTCTTTTATTACCTGTGGCAATTCATTATCATTCGTTGCCGTTGCAGGCTGCTCTGTTGTTGTAGATGTTGTGACGGTATCTGTCTTTACCGTATCATTTCCTTCTACTTGTGCGTATGATGCGAAACTCACACACAGCATGGCTACTACTACAAATAACTTTTTCATATCTTT
>ENA-UOOK01006027-UOOK01006027.1-fermentation-metagenome-genome-assembly--contig:-NODE-6027-length-11824-cov-2.528422_pt1 | contig 11824 bp, 9 predicted proteins | sample MGYA00245777_ERZ724023 | MGnify/ENA primary metagenome ERZ724023 (study PRJEB28704, sample SAMN03018312) | fermentation metagenome | biome: anthropogenic terrestrial biome; feature: soil; material... | reverse complement strand
TGGTTTTCGAAGCCTACTACGCTGACGGTTTTCTCCTCCAGGGTGGACTCCAGAAGAATATTGCCGATGAGTCGGTCACCGGCTCCGCGGGTATGAAACGGGAACAACCCCAGTCCTTCCATTTTTTCTCCGTCGGCAGCGATGTAGGAATGGCCCAGCAGCTGGTAGGCGCCACAGATAAATAAGACGGGCAGACCGTCATCCATGTGCTGAAACAGGGTATCGGCCCGCCGGGCCAGGTCACGGTAAACCAGGCCTTGCTCCCGGTCGGAGCCCCCGCCCATGAAGAGCATGTCCAGCTGGTCCAGGGGCAGATCGTCTCCCAGGGATATCTCTTGAATACGACCGGGATAACCACGCCAGGAGAGCCTCCTTTGCAGGCAGATCAGGTTGCCGCGGTCTCCGTAGAGGTTCATAAGGTCAGGATAAAGGTGAGCGATGGTCAGTTCATTCATGGGCGGTTACCTTCCTTTTCGTTCAAGCCCGCGCCCGCACCTGCGGTTCCCTTTCCACGGGCAGGCTTTTTTCCAGTTGCTGCAGGATTTTGCGGCACTGGAACAGGGCGGTATAGGTTGAGAGCAGGTAGACCTCTTCGGTTTCCCCTTGCAGAGCCTCGACAATCCCCTTCTCCAGATCCGCTTCCAGGATGAGGCTGCCGGGGTTGAATCCCGCATATTTGAAACGCACGGCCATATCTCCACTGCGCAGGCCGGAGCAGACGATTTTTCCTATCTTTTCCCCAGCCTCCCCGGCGATCAGTTCCAGGTCAGCATCCCATATCCAGGAGATGTCCCGTCCGTCGGCCACATTGTCATTGAGAGCAAAAAACAGGTCCTTGCCCGCCGGTTCCTGGCTCAGGGTCAGCAGGGCCTGGTTTAAGCCGGTGGGGTTTTTGACCAGGATGAGGGTGGCCCGCTTGCCTCCAGGATGAAAGGTCTCCATACGCCCGGCCTGCGGTTTAAAGGCCTTAAGCGCCCGCCGGATGGATTTTTTGTCCACCGCCAGCGTCAACCCCACGCTTACTGCCGCCAGTGCATTGTAGGCATTATAGAAGCCCCGGTAGGGACTGAGAATGATGAGGTCCTTGACCCGGAAACCAATCCCCTCGTCCAGTTGCAGATCGCGGGCGGTGAAATCCAGACTGGGATTGCGGTTGCCGCAGCCCGGACAATGAAACTGGCCCAGTTGGGCATAGTGATAATGCTCATAGTGCAGTTCCTGACCGCAACGGATGCAGTACCGGCCTTCTCTGCTTTCCATACTTTCCTGGCGCTCATAGCCGCTGGGAGCAAAGCCGTAATACCTTATATTTACCTTCTCCAAATCAGTAAAATGGGCCATGACCGGGTCGTCGCCATTGAGCAGCAGGGTGGCCCCGCCCCCCTGTACTGCTGTGCGGATGGTGCGTACCGTATAGTCCAGTTCCCCATAGCGGTCCAACTGGTCACGAAAGAAGTTGGTTACCAGCACCAGACTGGGGTGGCTATGTTGAAAGACCAGGGGTACATTGGCTTCATCGGTCTCCAGCAGGGCGTAGTCGAAAACCCGGTTCCCCCACAGGTTGCTGCACTCGATAAAAGCTGTGGTAATGCCGCTTAGCATATTGGCTCCCGCCCGGTTGTGTACAAAAGTGGAACCGTTTTCCCGCAGAACGGCGGCGATCATGTTGGCGGTGGTGGTTTTCCCATTGGTGCCGGTCACCAGGATGACCTGGCCCTGCACCCGCGCGGCCAGGTCGCGGAGCAGCCCCGGATATATGCGCAAGGCCACCCGGCCCGGGAAGTTGCTGCCCTGGTTGCCCAGCAGCCGGCTGAAAAGGATCAGTATTTTGCCCACCAGGAGGGCCAGCCATTTTCTTAAACTGTTCATTTCCGACTCCCTTCCGCTTCACACCCTCTAATCTAGCACAAAGAGGCGGCCGGCTAAAGGTTTAGCCATAAAAAAAGACCTGCGGAGCGCAGGTCTTCAGGTTGCCTGATAAGATTGATATTTTAAGAACCGAATTTTCTAATCAGGTCCATCACCCGGCGGTGCCGGTACCCGCTGCTATTATATAGCTGGTTATACACGGCTTCCAGCTTGCGGGCCATGGCCTGGGAGGAAAGGCTGTCGGCCTTTTTTAGAGCATTTTGCCGGTATTCCTTGTAAACCGTGCCATCGCTGAGCAGCTGACAGATGGCACTGGCAAAGGGTTCGATTTCGCAGGTGGTGAGAATACCGTTCACCCCGTCGTCCACCATGTCCTGGACGCCGTTGGCTTTTACTGCTACCACCGGCAAGCCGGCGGCCATGGCTTCAATCAAAACCAGGCCCTGGGTCTCGGTAACGGAAGAGAATACAAACAGGTCGGCGGAATGGTAGATGTCTACCACGGTTTCAAAGGGGTGAGCCCCGGTGAAGATGACGTCCTGCTCCAGCGAGAAGCCCAGCTTTACCGCCAGTTTTTTCAGGTCACTTTCCTGGGGCCCCTGGGCGGTCAGAACCAGGGTGGTGGCGGGTATTTTCTCCCGCACCTCTTGAAATGCTTTAATAAGGAATTCCAGGTTTTTCTCTTTGGTGAGCCGCCCCACGAACAGCAGGATGCGGTTTTCTTCCGGGATGTTGTAGTTCCTGCGCAGCCAGGTGTTGTCACCATTCTCTATTCTATGTACCGGAACCCCGGTGGGGATAACCGATATGGGCGTGGCAATACCGTAACCATGCAGGATTTCTTTCACCTCCATGGTGGGTACGATCACGTGGTTTACCTGATTACAGAAACGCGTACTGTAGCGTACGGTAACATCCCGGGCCAAATCTTGCGCCACGGGAACGTAATGCACATACTGGTCGTAAAGGGTGTGGTAGGTGAAAACGATGGGCAAACCAAAGCGCCGGGCATAATGCAATCCCACCCGTCCCATGGTGAAGGGTGACTGCACATGGATAAGGTCCAGATTGAGACGCCGTAAAAGGTTATGCATGCCCGGGTAAATTGGTACGGCCAGAGTGTAATCATGATTGGTCGGTGAAGGTAGCGAGTAGTAGCGGTAGACTCCCGGCTCTTTTTCTGTGAAATTCGGATAGTTGGGGGCAAAAATATATATCTCATGCCCCATGCGCAGCAGTTCTTCCTTAAAGGTTACAATCGATGTAACCACACCGCTGGTATATGGTTTATAGCTGTCTGTGAATATGCCAATGCGCAACCGTGTTGCCTCCTTAGTTTTCCAACCATATTTATTCTACTACCTATATTGTGTTTCCGCAAATTCACCTCTGCTGGCAAGAAGCGGTTAGCTGGGCGGTAGGAAGTTTTAATCCCGAGTATCGGCGTCATAAAAATCATATTCGGCAATCTCAAAGGCTTCGCCCCGGTCGGACATCATTCCGGGAAACAGGATATCCTCTTCGGCTGGTGGGGTGTAGCGGTTTTCTCTTTCCCGGGCACAGTGGACGCACAAGGTGGTATTGACCAGGCGTTCCAGACGGCGGGGCTCAATGGGCTGACCGCACGCCTCACAGATGCCGTATTTCCCCTGCTGGTATTGTTCCAGGGCGTCGTTGATCTTTTCCAGTTCAAATTCCATCAGTTCCAGGAGGCCCATGTCTTTTTCCCGCTCATAGGTCTCGCTGCCAATATCAGCAGGGTGCTGGTCATAAAAGGAGAGTTCATCAATGGTGTCGGTCAAGGGAGTCATCATGTATTCCTGCTTGCGGTGAATGATCTCTTCGATTTTCTGCTTGCGGGCCTGGAGCTGGTTCCATACTTGGTCCATTTTGGCACCTCTCTTTAATTGAATTATCTGGCGTTAGCCGGGCGGGACGCTGCCGCGAGTTCCCTTACAGTAATATTCTTCTTTTAATGGGGTTATTATTCCCGCAACCGCAGCGAGTTCTCCGGGCCGGGATGGAACTACCGGGCTGCTGGAAATGAAGTCCCGACTGTGCTGCATAAATCCGCCTTGACAGACTGGGGTTGCTCTTATAAAATTAGGTCAAATTTAGTCATGTCTCGTACCTTTATGTCTTCTTTCGTTTTCTATCTGGTTTTTTTTAGTATCCTGGTAACCTTTTTGGCTACGTTTAGCCCGTCCACAGGAGGCGGTCACCTGACAAATCAAATAGCGGCGATCTTCGATCTTGTTCTCCTGCGGCGGAGGGGCTATGGGGAGCAGGACGGTGGGTTTGACATGATGTAAACCCCGAGGGTATGAGGGGAAACCCTGATGCCTCCCGTGTTTTGGAAAGAAGATTTTTTGGCAGGGTGGGCCATTAGCGTAAAGTGCAGCACACCTGACCCGTTTTCATTTATCTTAATGAGCGGTTTTCCATCTTGCCAGGTTTATTAAGCCAGACTCGACTTTCCGATGCTGGCTTTTTTGCTTGTTTTTAGTCGGAGAGGAGTATTAGTCAGTGCACAGTAATGCTGAGTACACCATTGATGTAAAAAAGCCGGCAAGACCCTACTATTGGAAACTTATTTCCCTTTTGCTTATCCTTATTCTGATTTTCATCCTCTCTTTTGCCCTGGGACGTTATCCGGTCTCGCCGTTGGAACTGATTTCCGTACTGGCCGCCCGGTTTTTTTCTGGTATTCCGGTATTCTGGGAAGCTACCGTAGAAACCGTGGTTTTTCAGGTTCGCCTGCCCCGTATCCTGGCCGCTATTCTGGTCGGGGCCGCTCTAGCCACTGCCGGGGCGGCTTACCAGGGTATGTTCAAAAACCCACTGGTTTCTCCCGATATCCTGGGGGCCTCGGCCGGGGCTGGATTTGGTGCTGCCCTGGCGATATATTTCTCGTTAAACATGGTCGGCATCCAGGTCATGGCTTTCATTGGCGGCCTGCTGGCGGTTAGCCTGACTTACGGAATTAGTCTCAGAATAAAGCATGATTCCATGCTGGCCCTGGTGCTGTCCGGAGTTATGATTGGCTCGCTGTTCACCGCCTGCATTTCTATGATCAAATACATAGCTGATCCCTACGACAAGCTTCCCGCCATTACTTTCTGGCTGATGGGCAGCCTGGCTTCCATAACCCAACGCGATGTAAAGATGGCTATAATCCCGATTTTACTGGGCATGGTGCTGCTCTTTCTTTTGCGGTGGCGGCTCAATGTAATTGCCATGGGCGAAGAGGAGGCTCAGGTGCTGGGACTGAACACCAAACGGCTGAGGACTTTGGTGATCCTCTGCTGTACCCTGATGACGGCCGCCGCCGTCTCCATCAGCGGCCTAATCGGCTGGGTGGGGCTGGTTATCCCCCACCTGGCGCGCATGATCGTGGGTCCGAATTACCGGGTGCTGTTGCCCGCCTCGATTTTGCTGGGCGGGGCCTACATGTTGCTGGTCGATGACCTGGCCCGCCTCCTGGCCAGTATGGAGATCCCCCTGGGAATTCTAACTGCCCTTATCGGGGTCCCTTTCTTTCTGTACCTGCTGCTGAACAGCCGGTGGGGATGGAAATAGCTATGCTCATTTGCACCACCATGATCAGGGTTGGAGATAGATAAGATGAAAAAAAGGGTGGAGTTGACATGAAGCTGGAGTTAGCGAATCTGGGCTGTGGTTACGGACAACGAAGCGTGGTGAAAGATGTTTCCTTGACCGTAAATGAAGGCGAGGTTATCTGTCTGCTGGGCGCCAACGGCTGCGGAAAAACCACCCTCATTAAAACTGTTCTGGGGTTGTTAAAGCCTCGTGAGGGGCACATTCTGCTGGATGGCATCAACGTAAAAAGCTGGTCATGTGCCCGGATTGCCAGAGTTATCGGCTATATCCCCCAGTTGCATGATCCCCCCTTCCCCTTCCAGGTGCTGGATGTGGTCTTGATGGGCCGTACTGCTCACATTAAACCCTTCTCTTCACCGTCGCGAAAAGATGAGCAGATCGCCCGACGCTGCCTGGAAATGTTGAATATTTCCCACCTGGAAGACCGGGTCTATACGGAAATAAGCGGCGGAGAGCGACAACTGGTATTGATTGCCCGGGCATTGGCCCAGGAACCGCAGATTTTGATTATGGACGAGCCTACCTCCAGCCTGGATTTTGGCAACCAGGTTAAGGTGTTGAGCCATATTCAGCAACTGTCGCGGATGAATATTGCAGTACTGATGTCCTGCCATTTTCCTGAGCACGCCTTTCTCTATTCCACCCGGGTCATCCTGCTGAATGAAGGCAGAATTCTTTACAGCGGAGCCCCCGCTGAGGCCATAACAGCGGAGAGATTAAAAACCCTGTACGGAGTGGAGGTGGATATCGTAACCGTTAGAAACCGCATGAACCAGGAGTTGCAGGTCTGTGTGCCTTCCCGTCACCTGACTGCGGAAAATGAACCCCCCCAAACCATGGAAAGGAGGAATCGCTATGCTCTCGCTTGCAGCAGCCAATGATCTAATCTGGGAGAAGTTTCAGCATCTGCCGGTGGGATATGAGGTAGTTGACGTTCTAGACTGTCTGGACCGAATAGTGGCACAGGATATTGTATCTGGTGTGGATGTTCCGGGGTTTTCCCGCTCCATGTGTGACGGCTATGCCGTACTGGCCGGTGATACCCAGGTCGCCAGCGAAGATCACCCGGCTGTCTTAAGGTGCCTGGGAGAAGTTCCCCCCGGTGGGGACGCTGCCCTGCCCATAAAGGAGGGGCAGTGCCTTTATGTATCCACCGGCAGCATGCTGCCGGCCGGCGCTGATGCGGTGGTTATGGTGGAACAGACCCGGCCAACCGATGAAGATTTCGTCCTGGTATACAAAGGGGTAACCTCCGGGGAACGCGTTATTCAACGTGGTGATGATATTAAGACCGGACAGTTGGTCATCGCCCGCGGTGAGAGTTTAAGCCCGCGCCATATTGGCGCCCTGGTTGCTGCTGGAATCTACCAGGTAAACGTTTTCGCCCGCCCCCGGTTCGCTATCATTTCCACCGGTGATGAGCTGGTGGATAATGGTCAGGAACCGGTAGCCGGCCAGATAAGGGATAGTAATTCCTACGCTCTTCAGGCCTTTATCACCAAAGCTGGCGGTGAGGTGGTCCGACGGGTTTTGGTGAAGGACAACCGGGAGTTGTACGAACAGGAACTGGCCAAGGCGATAGATAGTGCGGACATGGTGCTGATTTCCGGGGGATGTTCAGTGGGGACCCGGGATTATACGGCAGCAGCCATTAATGGTCTGCCCGGGGAAGGGGTCTTTATTCAGGGGGTGAATATCCGCCCCGGCCGGCCACTGATTGTGGGGGAATGTATGGGAAAACCGGTATTCGGCTTGCCGGGACATCCTATCGCCCCAGTCCTCTTGTTCAAGATAGTGGTGGAAAAACTATGGCACCGCCTGATTGATTACCAATATAAGAATGACAAAGTAACGGCAGTGGTTAATTTTGATATGCGTCCGGCTCTCTATACTCATTTGCTGGTGCAGCTGGAAAAACGGGATGACTTTATCTGTGCCCAACCAGCCAGCCCGGGGAACCCGGCGCAAACCAGTGCCATCTCTCGGGCGGACGGCTACATATGGATTAAAGATCCGGAGGCAGGGCTGAGCCGGGGACAAATTGCTGAAGTAATGGTTTTTTGAGTGCGATTTCAGAAGAAAGGCGGACAATTCATGGAGACGATTAATTGGCAGCGTAGCCCTATTCTCGAAGAAGTGTTGACTCAGATAAGAAAATCGCTGGGAAGTTCCATCAACGATCTGACCATCGCCAGAGTGGTAATTGGTGTGTTTTTTACGGGAGTAAAGCTTAGTAATGGTCAAGGGGGGATTTGCGCTACTCCGGTAAAAGTAATGCCCGATGCTGTATGCTGCTCCAGTTCGACTGGCCGTATGCCCCGGGCAGGATCTTTAAAGGGGCGGTCGGCGGTGGAACTGGTGGAGGAGGTTCTCCGGGAAGGAGATACGGCCCTGAAAAAGGCTCTGGCCATTGCTATTTTGAGCGCTCTTTCTGCTACCTGCTGGCTGGACCACCCTCCCCAGGATTATGTCATTGAGCGTAATACGGATCCTTTGGACATGGATTTTTCCCCGGAGAAAAAGGTGGCCGTGATCGGCGCCCTGGGGCCCCTGCTAAAAAAGCTGAAAGCCGGGAAGGTCCCCTACCGGGTTCTGGAGATGGATATTTCTACATTAAAGCCAGAGGAAATACCACATTTCTGGCCCCCGGAAAAAGCGGCGGAGGCGTTGCCCTGGGCGGATGCAGTAGTTAGTACCGGTACTACTCTGATTAACGATACTCTCGAGGAGCTTCTTAAAGCCGCCCGCCCGGATGCTGAATTCATTGTGGTGGGGCCGTCGGCCAGTATACTTCCCGGACCTTTGTTTGCGAGGGGTGTTACTTCTGTAGGAGGAGTCCTGGTAACCGACGCCGATCAGCTGCTGGACATTCTGGGAGAAGCCGGAGCTGGCTACCATTTTTATGGCCGCTGTGCCGATAAGATTACCGTGTATCCCCGCAGGGAGGGTGAATAACCTCCGCCATACGGGGATTTTTTGACGCTGACCAATACTGGTTGTTTGATGACTTCGCCTGGTAAGGTGCAAAGAATAGGAAGACCGTAGCGGAAGGCAGGGTTTAGATCTCAATATCCCATATTGATGATATTGCGGGGGACAGTTGCACTGTGTGGGCGTTGGAAGCTGAATGTCTTAAAGCAAGGGAGAGGAGAAGGCATGAAAAGGAAACGGATCGGTCTATCTTTGGTATTGGTGGCCATGCTGGCCATCAGTGGGATGATTGTGGGGGGCTGCGGCAAGGAAAAAGCAGCGGATACGCCTACCGGCACGCGGACAATTACCGACATGGCTGGACGGGAGGTAACCCTACCGGTTGAGATTAACCGCCTGGCTACGGTTGGTCCCGGACCAGTACTCAATAGCCTGATATTTGCAGTAGGTGAAGGAGACAAGATTGTCAATGGTCTCCCCGATTTTGCTCGTACGGAACGTTGGAAGTACCAGCACAAGTTTGCCCCCAACATAACCGAACAGCCTGTAGTTCAGTCCAGCGATTTCCAGCCCAATGTTGAAGAGCTGTTGAAGCTTAAGCCGGATGTGGTCTTCACCATGGAGGCCCGTGGCAGCTGCGAACAGGTTGCCGAAGTATTGACTAATGCCGGGCTGCCCACCGTCTGTCTGGTATGGACCGAGCCCGATGAGGTTAAACAAGCAATTAATTTGATCGGAAAGGTGTTAAATCAGGAAGCACGGGCGCAAGAGTACAGCAAATATTTTGACGATACCATTGCCCGGGTAAATAAGGTCATTACTGCCATTCCCGAAGATAAACGACCCCGGGTGCTGCATTGCAACATTCAGAATATGGCTGCCCCCCACGCTATTACGGAATGGTGGGTAAGTCAAGCTGGCGGAACCAGTGTTACCAAAGAAGTTCGCATAGCTGAAAACATTGAGTTTTCAGTCGAGCAAATGCTCAAGTGGGACCCACAGGTGATTATAGTAACTTCCCCCGACCAGGTGGATTTGCTGTGTAACGACACCCGCTTTAAGGAAGTAAGCGCTGTAAAAAGCAGGCGGGTCTATCCCACTCCAGTAGGTGCTCATATCTGGGGTAACCGCACTTCCGAACAGCCGCTGATGCTCCTCTGGGCCGCTAAAACCTTTCATCCCGAGGCATTCAAGGATCTGGACCTGGAAGCTGAGTTGGTATCCTTTTACAAGCAATTTTTCAGCTATTCCATGACCAAGGAAGCGGCTCGGGAAATTCTGGGCGGCGGACCTGTGGTTAAACCCAGCGCGAAGAAGTAGCACGGATCAATCAGGCACTTGGAATTATTCGCTGCAGCCAGCCGACTCCGGGATGAAAACGGCATATTTAAAACACAGGGAGGAAGAGAAATGAAGAGACGGTATCAAATTATTGCGGTTATGCTGGCAATAATGCTTATGGCCACCTGCTGCCTGGCCGGGTGCGGCCAGAAGTCGCAGCCGCCAGCCAACACTTCCAGTCCTGCTACCCAGGTTCTAAAGGATATGGCAGGCCGCGAACACGAGCTTCCCGTACAGATTGACAAGGTGTTTTCCACCAGCCCGGTGGGAACTATTATGGTCTATACCATAAATCCGGATAAGTTGCTGGGATGGAACTATGAACTGCGTGAGGACGAAAAGAAATACATTCCCGGGAAGTATCATAATCTGCCCAACCTGGGCGGATGGTACGGAAAGGCTACCTGCAACACTGAAGAAGTGCTTAAGTTGAAACCCGATATTATTCTATCCATGGGCAACATCGATGAAATGGCCCTATCCCAGGCGGAGCAAATCGAAAAACAGCTGGGCATTCCGGTCATCCAGGTGGACGGCTCTCTGGACAAGCTGGATGAGGCCTACACCTTCATGGGGAAACTGTTGGGAGAAGAAAAGAAGGCCGCCGAGTTGGGTACTTACTGCCGGCAGACGATAGAAGAGGTGCAAAGGAAGGCCGGTCAGGTAGCAGATAATAAACGTGTCCGGGTTTATTATGCTGAAGGCGCGAAGGGATTGGAGACTGACCCCCGTGGTTCCATGCATACTGGAGTGTTGGACATGGTGAAAGGCGAGAACGTAGCAGAAGTTGTTACCAAAGGTGGCATGGGTATGACCCCGGTGTCCATGGAGCAGCTTCTTTCCTGGAACCCGGACCTGATTATCTGCTGGGGTAAAGCGCAAGGCGGGTATTACGAAAACATTTTCACCGATCCCAACTGGCAGAATATAAAAGCGGTCCAAGCCAAGAAAATTTACGCTATCCCGACCGCCCCCTACAACTGGTTCGACCGCCCCCCTTCAGTAAACCGTATCATCGGCTTGAAGTGGCTGGGCAATCTCCTTTACCCGGATCTATACAAGTACGATATGGCCAAAGAAACCCGCGAGTTTTACAAGAAGTTCTATCATTATGACCTATCTGACCAGGAGATAGCTTCCCTGCTGGGGTCGGAACGCTAATTTAGGGTTTTAAAATACCTGGCCGGGAATTCAATCCCGGCCAGGTATGGTTGGAAGCAAAAATTTTGAAAGGGGGATTACCCAGGTTCACACCTTTATCACCAATGGCGGTGTCAAAAGGGACCGTGTCCGAGGTCCTAGTTGTTCAGGGAGTGGATGGGGGCGGGGATGCGTCCTTTTCGGGCTATAAAGGCGGAGGGGGAGCAGCGGTTTACGGCCATAACCGGAGCCTGCCCCAGCAGGCCGCCGAATTCCACTCGCTCGCCTGCTTTTTTCCCCGGTGCGGGGATAATGCGCACCGCGGTGGTTTTGCGGTTGATCATGCCGATAGCTGCCTCATCGGCAATGATAGCGGAAATCGTATCGGCAGAGGTGTCCCCGGGAATGGCGATCATATCCAGCCCCACTGAGCATACACAGGTCATGGCCTCCAATTTTTCCAGGGTTAATGCCCCTTCGGCAGCAGCCCGGGCCATCCCCGCGTCTTCACTGACCGGGATGAAGGCGCCGGTGAGGCCGCCTACATAGGAGGAAGCCATGGCGCCTCCCTTTTTAACCGCATCGTTTAAAAGGGCCAGCGCGGCAGTGGTGCCCGGGGCACCGACCCGCTCCAGGCCCATGGCCTCCAGGATGTCGGCTACGCTGTCACCAATGGCAGGAGTGGGTGCCAGGGACAGGTCCACAATGCCAAAGGGAACCCCCAGGCGCTCGGAAGCGGCCCGGCCTACCAGTTCCCCGGTGCGGGTAATCTTGAAGGCGGTATTCTTGATGAGGTTGGCCAGGTCCCCCAGATCCACGCCCGGATTGGCTTTGACTACGCTGGCCACTACTCCGGGACCGCTGATGCCTATGTTAATAGTACACTCTGCTTCCCCCGGTCCATGGTAGGCACCGGCCATAA
>ENA-UOOK01006026-UOOK01006026.1-fermentation-metagenome-genome-assembly--contig:-NODE-6026-length-11826-cov-3.852944_pt1 | contig 11826 bp, 8 predicted proteins | sample MGYA00245777_ERZ724023 | MGnify/ENA primary metagenome ERZ724023 (study PRJEB28704, sample SAMN03018312) | fermentation metagenome | biome: anthropogenic terrestrial biome; feature: soil; material... | reverse complement strand
GTATTCAACTTATCCGGTGCACCTTCAACGGGTCGACTCTTGTCGTCGACCCGTTGAAGGTGCACCGGATCAGTAACCGGTTGATGGGCGTTTTCTTTGAGGACATCAATTCGGCAGCTGATGGCGGACTATATGCGGAAATGGTCCGTAACCGTGATTTTGAAGACCCCGGAAATCAGAAGAATGCATGGGCTGCTCACCCGGCGTGGAAACTTTACCGGATGGTCAGCAAGAAAGAGTTGGAAGAAGAGCCGTTGTCTCTGGTGACAGATCATCCTTTAAGCAAGCACAATCCTCATTATGTGGTACTTGGAAAGGATGAGGTCATAAGTAATTCCGGGTGGGACGGCATGCCGGTGAAGGCCGGTTTTTACGATTTCTCCTTTTTTGCCAATCAGATAGAAGGGGATAAAAATCAGATCGAGGTGTCTTTGATTTCCGATGACGGCACCATAGTTGCAAAGGATAAGGTGAAGTTGGAGGGGACCGGATGGAGACGTTATGCGTTATCCTTGAATACGGTCCCGAAAAAGAAAGAGGCTGTAGAGGCCGGTTACAAGAATTGCCGTTTGCAACTCCTTGTCAAGAAGGAAGGGAAAGTGGGAGTTGATATGGTCTCTCTCTTTCCTCATGATACTTACAAGGGACATGGAATGCGCAAGGACCTTGCTGAGACCATTGCGGCACTTCATCCTAAATTCATGAGGTTCCCCGGCGGATGTCTGGTCCACGGCCAGGGACTCTCCAATATTTACAGGTGGAAAGAGACTATCGGGCCGTGGCAGGATCGTGTGTCGGCTCCGAATATATGGAATTACCATCAGACCAGAGGACTGGGCTTTTATGAATTTTTCCAGTTCTGCGAAGATATTGGCGCAGAGCCACTGCCGATAGTTGCTGCCGGTGTCTCCTGTCAGAACTCGCGCGCCGATGCAGACGGACTTGCCGGTCAGCAGGGAGGAATTCCGATGAAGGATATGCCTCAGTATGTTCAGGATGTGCTAGACCTGATCGAGTGGGCCAATGGGGATCCCGCCACATCTAAATGGGCTAAGATGCGTGCGGACGAGGGGCATCCTGCGCCTTTTCATCTCAAGATGATCGGAATCGGAAATGAAGATCTGATCTCGACAGTTTTCGAGAAACGTTATCTCATGATCTGCCAGGCGGTAAAGAAAGCCTATCCGGCCATAGAGGTGATCGGAACAGCAGGGCCCTTTCATGACCCTTCTTCTGATTATACGGAAGGATGGCGCTTTGCCAGGGCACATGCTGACTGCATAGATGCCGTGGATGAGCATTATTATGAGCGTCCGGGATGGTTCCTCCATCATCAGGACTATTATGATGATTATAGCCGGAAGTCTCCTGTGGTCTATTTGGGAGAATATGCTTCTCAAGGCCGTACAGTGGAAAATGCCCTGGCAGAAGCCGTATACCTTTGTAGCATTGAGCGGAATGCGGATGTTGTACAGATGGCTTCCTATGCTCCCTTGCTGTGCCGTAAGGGATATATGGACTGGAATCCTGATTTGATCTATTTTGATGGTACTTCGGTAGAGGTGACTCCCAGCTACTGGGTTCAGTACTTGTTTTCCAATTATTCAGGTGATCAGTATGTCTCGTCTCATCTTGATGTGGCTGCTCCGGTTGCTTATCGGATAGCTTCCAGTGTCGTAAGATCGTCAAAGACGGGCAGGGGATATATCAAACTGGTCAATGCTTCTCCCAAGACGGTGATCATGGATGTGAAGGGTGTTTCTCTGGTTGCCGGAAAAGAAGAGATGCAGTTGCAGGGTGATCCGTCTGACCGTCTTATCCATGTCCGTCGTGCCGGCGGTCTGCAGGACCAGGCATCTCCCGCCCAGATTCAGGGCCAGACAGTTATTCTCCCCCCGTATTCGGTGAACGTAGTAGACTGGAAATGACTTGCAGGAAAGGCTGAGCAGGCGGGACTTTCAAACAAGGATTAGATGTTGATTTCTTCTATTCCGCCGTAATTCGTCTCATGTTCGAAAGCATGCTCGGCGCTGAAAAGGCCACCGTAGATTCCTGCACAGATGAGTACTCCGCCATGGGCGAAAAGTGCAGCGTGCCGGTAAGGCTTTTTCTTTAACTCATCCAGAAAGGAACTGACGCGGGCATATAAGTCCGGGAATCCTTCCCCGCCGGTACAGGACAGGTGCATGTAGTCATCGTACCATTTGAGGATGAAGGGATCCGTCTTGGCGATGTCTTCGAATCGTTTCATCTCCCATGCTCCCATATTCATCTCTTTAAGCCGGTTGTCAATGGTGGCTTTTCCTAATTTCCTTCCCGGCCGTGCCGGAAATCCATCCGTGGAATAGCCACAGAAAGCGGCGAGTTTGCGGGCACGGGTGAGCGGAGAGGTGAACACGGCATCAAAGGAAGAAGGAATTCCTTCTTCTTTCATCAACTTTCCCAGTTGGCTTTTTGTTTCGGCTGCTTCCTGGGGGAAGGTCTCTGCCACCGGTACGTCTGCCCATCCGTAACACGTGCCTTTCGGCACTCCTACACGGGTATGTCTGATCAATATGACTTTCATAAACTATAATAGATTTTCTGTGACATAAAGACTGAGTTCGACAAGCAGGAAAAGTGCGCCACAACAGTCGCCTGTATAGCCGCCTATCTTTTTATAAAGAAGGAGATAGAGGAAATACATGATAAAGCATGGGACAAAAAGCAGGAGTTCCCACCCTGCAAAATGACTATAGTAGAGGAAGATTGCCATTGGGATAGCCCCCTGGAAGAAAAGGCTGAGACCTGCCGGGACGGAAAACTTACGGTAGACAACTTGGTTCTTGGCTTGTTCTACGGGTCTTGCATAAGGCAGCATCTGAATGATCTGTCCGGCAATCATCTTGGAGAAAGAGTCTGCTGCGACCACGAAGAGAAAGGTGTAGAGGTCTCCTCTGCTCCCTGTTATGTTAAGTAACAGGAAGAAGAAAAGCAGTTCATAGAAAAGGATTCCCAGTACTCCGTATGTGCCGATCTTGGAATCTTTCATGATGTCCAGGATCCGCTGCCTGTCGTTTCCCCCTCCAAACCCGTCAAGGAAGTCGGTCAGCCCGTCTTCATGCAGTGCTCCTGTAACCAGAATACGTACAATCATGGCTATCAGAACACTTATGGTCAGGGGCAGAAACTGTTTACACCCGATCAATGCTCCTCCCATCAGTGCTCCTGTCAGCCAGCCCACGAGAGGCCAGTGCTCGACTACTGTACGGTAGGCTGCCTTGGGGGGCTGGTGAATCCTCCAGAAAGGCAGACGTGTGAAAAAGATGAAGGCTGCCCAGATACGGTCAGTCCATTTGAGGTTACTGTCAATTGCTACTTTCATAAATGGTGGCTTGAATTCTTGATATGAATAATCTTGTGTTCTTCTCCTGTTCCGGGGCGGGGTGAGCTATGCCGGCTAAAAATATTTCGTGATATGTCCCTTCTCGAAGGAATTCATCTCATTGATCATACGTACGGCTGATTCGATGATCGGATAGGCACATAGTGCTCCTGTCCCTTCACCCAAGCGGAGCCCTAGGGAGAGAATGGGACGGGCGTGTAAAAGGTCTAACATCTTCCGGTGCCCTTCTTCGTCTCCGCAATGTCCGAACAGGGCATAGGGAAGTATATCCGGCTCCAGACGGGAAGCTCCCAGAAGGCAGGCCGTCATGATGAAGCCATCTATTAAAATGACCATTTTCAGTTCTGCTGCACGCAGCATGGCTCCTATAGCTCCGATCATTTCAAAGCCTCCGAAATAGCGCAGAACGGTAAGGGTTCTGTCCCGTCCTGATTCCTGATGTGTGTTGAGAAAGTGATCTATGGCTTGCTGAAGGATCTCCCTTTTATGTTCCGTTCCTTCCGTATTGAGTCCGGAACCGGCTCCGATACATTCGGAGAGGGGGAGATGACCGAACAGGGACATCCAGACGGAAGACGGGGAGGTGTTGCCGACTCCCATTTCTCCCATACTGATCACGTTGCATCCTTTTTCGTGGCAATTGTCTACGAGTTGTGCTCCTTTGTCGATTGCTTCATCAAACTGCTCCTCTGTCATGGCTGGGCCATAGAGGAAATCCTTGGTGCCGGAATCAACCTTATCATGGACGATTCCCTGGACCGTAGACAGATTATGGTCTACTCCCATATCTATGATCAGAAGATGAAAATGGTGTTGCCTGCAAAAAAGGTTGACACCGCCACCTCCGCGGGTGAAGTTGATCATCTGCTGCCAGGTAACCTCACGAGGGGTAGCACTGACACCTTCATGCTCTATGCCGTGGTCGCCGCCGAAAAGAAGATGGCAGGGATGGCTGAGGCATGGGGACAGCGTGTGTTGTATGAGGCCGATCTGCAAGGCCAGGTCTTCAAGGAATCCCATGGATCCTTTGGGCTTGTTCAGGTTGTCTATTTTTGCCTGGAGGGGTCGTCGTAATTGTTCGTTAGGGGGTTGAATATGAAAAGTGCGCATATTTTCAGGGTTTTTGATGAATGTTCCTTGTCGTATCACTTGCTCCTTTGATGTTCACGGGGATTCCAGAGATCATCAGGATGACGGTATCAGCCTTGGAGGCAACGTACTGGTTGAACCATCCCAGCAGATCGGTGAATCTTCGCTGCACCGGACTGTCGCTTGTTCCGCCACTCCCGATTTCGTTGGTGACGAAGATAAAAATAGCCTCTTGCCGGATGAAAGCATCAAATTCTGATTTGACTTCCTGAAGGACCTGATCTACAGAAGGCTGCTCCGTGGCCTCCTTCCGGCGGTCATAGAAGAAATTGGTACACCAGAGGGTGAGACAGTCGATGACTACCACCTTATTATTAATAAGATGGCGGGATAAGTGTTTTTCCTCTTCGATATTGGTCCAGTTGGGACCTCTGCGTTCCTGATGCCGCCTGACCCTCGCCCTGAATTCCTCATCCCAGATGTGAGCGGTGGCCATATAGACAGGAGAAGGGGACAGACTCAGGGCCAGTTGCTCTGCATACCTGCTCTTCCCGGAGCGCTGTCCGCCGGTAATTAAGATGATCTTTTTCATTAGACTTCAAAATTACAAAATTAATTTGAATGTAGGTCGTTTACGGAACAAAAAAGGGAAGGAACTCGGAGTTTTTGTATTTAATGCTGTAAAACATAAAATATTATCAAAAAAATTTGGAAGTTAAACATTTTTTTTATTACTTTGCACAAAGAATCTCCAGAATGGGGAACTACGAAGTGTGTAAAGGAGAGTAAAAAGGATAAATTTAAAAACTATTAATAAATTTTAGAGAGACATGAAAAAGTTAGTTTTATTGTTAGCTGCCGCAACGATGGCAGTTTCTGTATCGGCTCAGACTGTTACAGAGAGCAAGACTTTCGACAATTGGTATTTGGGTATTAATGGAGGTGCTGTAACGAAGACCACCGGTCATGCCTGGATGAAGGGTATGGATCCTAATGCAGGTATCCGTGTAGGCCGTTATTTCACTCCTGTATTCGGACTGGCTGCTGAAAGTAATGCGTATTTTTCCAACAAGCCTTATGCTTCTGCAAAGACAGGCGTCCGTTTCTTGAATACCAGTTTGCTGGCAACAATCAATTTCAGTAATTGGTTTGGCGGTTATAAGGGCGCTCCCCGGTTCTTTGAGGTGAGTGGTGTCTATGGCTTTGGCTGGGGTCATTCCTTTGGTAACGCTCAGGTTTATACCAGAGGTGCTAACAAGGCAAATGATTTCAACTTCGTTGCTGATCATGGAATCAACAGCCACCTGGATAACATCAGCTCTAAACTGGGTCTTGACTTCCAGTTTAACCTCGGTCAGGCTAAAGCTTGGCAGATTTATGTTGAGCCGGCTATTATCTATGCTTTGAACGGTGATGGTTATGATGGCGCTGCTTATAATGTAAATCGTTCTTTCGTTCAACTGAACGCAGGTTTGATCTACAAGTTTAAGAACTCTAACGGTACTCATAACTTCGCTATCGCACAACTTCGTGATCAGTCAGAGATCGATGGTCTGAATTCACAGATCAACAATCTTCGCAGCAGCTTGAACGACAAGGACAACCAGTTGTCTGCTAAGGACAAGCAAATCGAAGATCTGCAAAATGCTCTGAATGCTCGTCCAAAGTATGAGAAACCAGCTACTGCTACTAATCTGCAGCCGACCGTTCTTTTCCGTCAAGGCAAGAGTATCATTGATCCTGCACAGTATGCTCCGATCGAGTTGATCTCTAAGTACATGAAGGATAATAAGGATGCCAATGTTGAGATCAAGGGTTATGCTTCTCCTGAAGGCAGCAAGGAATTCAACCAGAAACTTTCTGAGCTCCGTGCTGAAGCTGTCAAGAAAGCGCTTGTTAAAAAATATCATATTGCAGCCAGCCGTCTGACTACAAAGGGTATGGGCGAAACAGACAAACTCTTCAAGCAGATTGAGTTCAACCGTGTTGCTACTTTCAATGATAACAATGCAGCAGAATAAAGATTAACCGTCAGGTTAGTCTGATAAGGGAGTCCCGATATTCATCATGAATATCGGGACTTTTTTGTTTTAGGCATTTCGCATTTTCCCTTTCCCTGCTTTTATACTGTCGTTTCTTTCTGATTGTTTTGCCTGGCCCTGGGGAAAAAGGGGAGTGACTGAGGATTGTAAATTTATACTACAATAATTTAATTTGTTACTTTTCCGTGTATTTCTCTTTCGGATTTGATTTATTTTTAAATTTATTTATTGTAATAGTTGGCTATTATTCAAAAACTCCTTATCTTTGCAAGAGAATTATTGTAAGATACAGGAGATTATGAAACATCAGTTAAGGAGTGCTGTCTGTACTGAAGGCAGAAGAATGGCAGGAGCTAGAGCGCTCTGGGTTGCCGCAGGTATGAAACCGGAACAGTTTGGTAAGCCTATTATCGCGATTGTGAATAGTTTTACACAGTTCGTACCTGGGCATACACATCTTCATGAGATAGGGCAGGTCGTCAAGAAAGAAATAGAATCATTGGGATGTTATGCTGCAGAGTTTGATACGATAGCCATTGATGATGGAATAGCAATGGGGCATGATGGCATGCTTTATTCTTTACCTTCACGAGATTTGATAGCAGATTCTGTAGAGTATATGGTAAATGCTCATAAGGCTGATGCTATGATTTGTATTTCCAATTGTGATAAGATCACTCCGGGAATGCTGATGGCTACTATGCGTTTGAATATTCCTACGATATTCTGTTCCGGAGGTCCGATGGAGGCAGGTCGCTGGAAAGGGGAGAATGCAGATTTGATTACTGCTATGATAAATGGCGGTGATCCCAGTTGTAGTGATGAAGATTTAGCAAAGATAGAGCAAACGTGTTGCCCGGGCTGTGGATGTTGTTCAGGTATGTTTACTGCCAATTCTATGAATTCTTTAACAGAGGCGATAGGACTGGCTCTTCCTGGGAATGGAACAATACTTGCTACACATAAAAACCGTATCCGGTTGTTCAAAGATGCTGCCCGTCAGATTGTCAAGAATGCTTATTCTTATTATCGGGACGGAGATGAGAGCGTTTTACCACGTCATATTGCTACCCGTGATTCTTTTCTCAATGCTATGACCTTGGATATTGCCATGGGTGGCAGTACCAATACGGTTCTTCACCTGCTGGCAGTTGCCCAGGAGGGTGATGTTGATTTCAAAATGTCTGATATTGATCAGTTGAGTCGTAAAGTACCTTGCATCTGTAAACTGGCTCCTAATACCCAGAAATATAGTGTTCAGGAATGTAATCGTGCCGGTGGTATTTTAGGAATCCTCAATGAGTTGAATAAAGGTGGATTGATCCACGGTCAGGTCAAGCGAGTGGATGGAAAATCTTTAGACGAAGAGATGACTCAGTATGATATTACCGGGAATCAGGTTGACCCTGAGGCAGATCGTATTTATCATAGTGCGCCTGGTCGTCAGTTCTCTACTGTCATGGGTAGTCAGGATACACAGTGGGAGAGTCTTGATACAGACCGTTCCTCTGGTTGTATTCGGGATTTGCAGCATGCTTATACAAAGGATGGTGGCCTGGATCGCAGTAGTGGTTGTATTCGCAGTATCGGGAGTCCATACAGCACAGAGGGTGGATTGGCTGTTCTTTTTGGCAATATCGCTCAGAATGGTTGTGTCGTGAAGACCGCAGGAGTTGCACCGGAATTATGGCATTTTGAAGGCCCGGCAGTATGTTTTGACAGTCAGGAAGATGCTTGTGAAGGTATCTTGGGCGGAAAAGTGAATGCTGGTGATTGTGTAGTCATCACTCACGAAGGGCCTAAAGGTGGACCTGGAATGCAGGAAATGCTTTATCCTACCTCTTATATCAAGAGCCGTCATCTTGGAAAGAAATGTGCTTTGATTACTGACGGTCGTTTTTCTGGAGGTACATCAGGGTTAAGTATTGGACATATCTCTCCAGAAGCTGCTTCTGGTGGAAATATAGGTAAACTGAAAGATGGTGATATTATTGTTATTGATATTCCAAGCAGAAGTATTTCTGTGAAACTGAGTGATGAGGAATTAGATGCTCGTCCACAGCAACCTTTAAAACGTAATCGTGTCGTGTCAAAGGCATTGAAGGCTTATGCACAAAGTGTTGCTTCTGCAGATATGGGAGGTGTCCGTGTCATAGATTAGGTATCGGAATGCTTATGCTTTCGTAAACGTCTTTAGATCAATAAGATATATTTGTAGATTGATGGTAAGGTATAAGTGCTTTAGGATAGGTATCAGTATATTTTAAGTTAAGAGAGAAAGAGGTAGATTATGGGAAAAGAGATGATTACAGGATCAGAGGCGTTAATGCGTTCTCTTCGTCTGGAAGGAGTTGATACAATCTTTGGCTATCCGGGGGGAAGTATTATGCCGGTATACGATTCTGTTTATACTTATACAAGAGGAGAAAAAAAATGCTTTAATCATATTCTGGTTCGTCATGAGCAGGCAGCTGCCCATGCAGCAGAAGGTTTCGCTCGTGTGAGTGGAAAGGTTGGCGTTTGTTTGGTGACAAGTGGTCCAGGCGCTACAAATACGCTTACTGGAATTGCTGATGCGATGATGGATTCAACTCCGATTGTCGTGATTGCAGGTCAGGTAGGTATTGGAGTCCTGGGGACAGACGCTTTTCAGGAAGTGGACCTTGTCGGTGTTGCTCAGCCTATTACGAAATGGGCTTATCAGATTCGTCGGCCGGAGGATGTAGCGTGGGCTGTCAGTCGTGCCTTTTATATAGCTCGTTCCGGTCGTCCCGGACCTGTAGTCCTTGATTTTCCGAAAAATGAATGGAAGCCGGTTAAGGTGGAGTGTGTCCGCTCTTACCGTCCTTATCCTGAATTGAAAGAGGATGCTATTCGGAGTGCGGCAGAACTGATCAATCAGGCAGAGCGCCCTTTTGCGCTTGTAGGGCATGGCATCGAACTCGCCGGCGCACAGAAAGAATTGATAGATTTTCTTGAGAAAGCTGATATTCCGGCTGGAAGGACTTTATTAGGACTTTCTGCTTTGCCCAGTGACCATCGGTTGGATATGGGAATGCTCGGCATGCATGGTAATTATGCCACAAACATGAAAACGCAGGAATGTGATGTGTTGATCGCGATAGGGATGCGTTTTAGTGACCGTGATACCGGTACTCCTTCCACTTATGCAAAACAGGCAAAAATCATTCATTTGGATATAGATAAAGCGGAAATCAATAAGAATATCCCGGTTGATATCCCGATTATCGGAAACTGTAAGGAATCTCTTCCAGCTATTACAAAGTTGCTGGATAAGCGAACTCATACAACTTGGATAGATTCATTCCGCAAGTATGCAGATGAGGAGCGCGAGAAGGTCATCGAACCTGATATTCATCCTAAGGATGGACCGATGCTGATGGGTGAAGTCGTAAATGTGGTGTCTGAAGCAACTGGTGGTGATGCCGTTTTGGTAAATGATGTCGGACAGAACCAGATGATTTCAAGTCGTTACTTTAAGTTCCGCCATCCTCGCTCTATTGTGACCAGTGGAGGTTTTGGGACTATGGGATTCGGACTACCTGCTGCTATAGGAGCTACGTTTGGTGCTCCAGACCGAACGGTTTGTTGCTTTATGGGTGATGGTGGTATTCAAATGAATATTCAGGAATTTGGTACCATTATGGAACAGCAAGCTCCCGTAAAAATGATTTTGCTGAATAATAACTATTTAGGTAATGTCCGTCAATGGCAGGATCTGATGTTCAATCATCGTCATTCTTTTACAGAGATGCTGAATCCACATTATCAGGAAATCGCAGAAGGGTATGGCATTCCTTATGATATAGTGATTGATCGGAAGGACTTAAAGAAAAAAGTGGAGCGAATGCTTTCTACAAAGGGCCCTTATCTGTTGGAGTGTGCCATTAAAGAGGATGAAAACATCGTACCTATGATCCTTCCTGGAACTAGTGTGGAGCAGATGCAACTGATACTGGATTGCTGAATGATAAGAAAATATCGGATATAACCATATAGGAAAATAGGAGAGTGACTTTGTTTTGACATTTATTATTTAGAAATACAGACTTGGCAGATTAGTTTTGTATATTAATAAGAATTAAAGATGGATAGTAATAAAAAATTATATACCTTATTAGTTTATTCGGAGAATATTGCAGGCATTTTAAATCAGATTACTACTGTTTTTACCCGTAGACAGGTAAACATAGAGAGTTTAAATGTATCTGCCAGTAGTGTCAAGAACATTCATAAGTATACGATTACGACTTGGAGTGAGGAAGAGCAAATCATTAAGATTACAAAGGCCATAGAAAAGATAATTGATGTCTTGAAGGCTGATTATTATCTGGAGGATCAACTTTTCATCCATGAGGTAGCCCTTTATAAGATTTCTTCATCTGTATTGCTGGACAATCCGGAAGTTTCTCGCTCTATTCGCCGGCATAACGCTCGGATGATGGAAGTAAATCCGACCTATAGTACTGTGCTTTTAGCGGGATTGACTGAAGATATTACAGATCTTTTTCATGCTTTGGACGATTTCGGTTGTCTTTTGCAGTATACCCGAAGTGGAAGGATTGCAGTTACACGCAGCTTTCAGGAGCCTATTTCTGATTATCTAAGGAGCTGGGGCAAGTCGGAGGATGTGCATGAAAAGTAATCAGGTGAGGCAATATGATTTCATTGCTGAAGAGTTTCATAGTGATTTCACGCGCCATCTTTTCTGGGGTGAATTGGGGCAAGAATTGCTCAATACTTCAGATTATCATAGTAGTGAGCATGGCTATGGCATGGATTACATGAATGGTATTCATCGTACATGGGTATTGAGCCGTTTAGCTATTGAGATGCAGGATATGCCAATGGCTAATCAGAAATATACGATAGAGACGTGGGTGGAAAATGTATTACGGTCATTTATAGGCCGAAATTTTGCCATCGTTGATTCTCTGTCACATAAAGTGTATGGTCATGCAAAAAGTATATGGGCGGTTATTGATACGAGAACGAGAGAACCTATCGACTTAAGATCGATTCATGGTGATGATATTGAAAAGTATATCAATAAGGAAAAAGTATGTCCGATAGACAAACCTTCCAGAGTTCAAATAGGTAGTGATGCTGTTAAAGTTCGTACTCTTGATACCTATTATAATGATGTGGATGTAAACGGGCATATCAACAGCATAAGGTATATTGATCATGTTCTGGATCTTTTTGATCTGGACTATTACAGACAAAATACTCTGAAGCGTTTTGAAATTGCTTACGTAGCGGAGAGCCATCAGGGTGATCTACTGAATT
>ENA-UOOK01006024-UOOK01006024.1-fermentation-metagenome-genome-assembly--contig:-NODE-6024-length-11827-cov-3.053262_pt1 | contig 11827 bp, 23 predicted proteins | sample MGYA00245777_ERZ724023 | MGnify/ENA primary metagenome ERZ724023 (study PRJEB28704, sample SAMN03018312) | fermentation metagenome | biome: anthropogenic terrestrial biome; feature: soil; material... | reverse complement strand
AGTATAGCATTTTTACGATATATTACAAGGTTTTTCAACAGTTTTTCCGAGAAAATTGGTTTCTATTTTTTTCTTCTAATGTAAAAAAGCAGAATATCTGTCCGATATTCCGCTTTTCTGTCAGCTGCCGACCGCCGGTCAGACCGGTGGTACTCCATTTCTTTGTGACGCCGGTTTCCAATGCAAGGGCTTTGCCGCAAGTCCGATTCGGCGGTACAAGTTTCCTTGGAAGGGATGCCGATTACTGCATGCCTGACTGTTGCAGCTGCTGCTTTGCCTTGGTGATTTCCTGCTGCGGAGCAGCCTCTACCTGATAATAACCCTTATTGTTCATGTAATCCCATAGCATCTTCTGATGCTGATAGGTACGGTTCAACACCTGCATGGCATCCTGCCGCAGACCCTGGCATACGCTTTCCAGAATCAGAGTGTTCAGGGAACCTGCGCTGAGCTTGTGGGCATTCAAGAGGGCAAATGCCAGTTCCTTATCGTTCATGCCTTGATTTTGTGCCATTTTGTCATCTCCTTTTTCTTTTTTTCTTATTGAATGTTCGTCTGGGTAATATGCCTAGACAGCGTCTGGGCATCCTGCTTGTGCTCCTGAACCATTTGTTGGCACATATTCTTCAGCTGTGGGTCGGTAACCATGTTGATGCAGCCCTGCAGAAACTGTGTCGTTTCCTGGCACATGCTGATATTGTCCTGGAGAAGCATTAATTCCCTGTGAGTCAGTTGTTCCATATTTTTGCCTCCTTATCTGAGTGATTTCAAATCTCCTAATTAGTATATCTTTCAAGTAAGAAATATTACTTTGTAAAATATGGAAATCGCCGGAGCTGTTTCACTCCGGCTATAAAATAAGCAATATTGATGCATCATAACAAAGGATGCACTGGCTTTCGTTGCCTGAATCAGATATCGAAATCGCAGCAATAAGGTATTATTTCGAATCCAGTTTTTTTACGATTATACGGAAGCCTTCCACATCCGTAATTTGAATGGGAGAGCCTTTCGGAATAAACTCACCCTCCGTCACGACATCGATTTTTTTGCCCTGAAAATCCCCGGTTCCGGTTGGACGAAGGTTGGTTGCGGCAATCCCTTCGAGTCCAATCAGGTCCTTGGAGTCGGAAATACTGCTGTATCCTTCCTCTTTGCCCGTCTTGGTGCGGAGCAGAAGAAGCCTGGAGACGCGACCGCCCCTGGTGGCGGACTTATAAATCCAAACCAGCATCCCGGCAATGATCACAAGCGCAATCGCTATAATGAGGGTAAGCACCACAGGCGAAACTACCTGGGCAGCCAATACAACGCCGGCAATGAGGGAAAGTATCCCAAGACCGCCTGCCAGGCCAAATCCCGGCATAAGCAATTCAATGACGACAAGGGCGATGCCCAAAGCGAACAATAAAACGACAAGCCCTTCCAATCCGGTCATCATTAGGAATGGATGACCCTATCACATATTCATATACGAAAGGTCGTAAACGTATAACCGTAACCTATCCTTTATGGAAATTGGTAGGTAGCCACACAGCACGTAGAACGGCTGCAACCATTCTGTATGAATCGGGTCGTTTTCCATTGTCTTATATCATGCAGATTACAGGGCATACTACCGAAAAGTCTTTACGCATTTACTTGAAAATAAGTCAAGAGGATGTCGCAAAACGAATGAATGGCGATATAATTTGGAAAAAATGAAAAATAAAAACCAAATATCGGTACTTATTATAGCACTTGTTGTCTTGTTGACTGCCGTATGGAATGGTTTAGTTATCAAGTGGTATAACACGAAAGACCAAAAGTATTCTAAAATGTGGCATGGTGTTGGATTTGTAGTTCGTGGATTGCTTGTTTTATTGGCGTACTTGACAACATTTAATTTTTGGATTACATTTGCCCTTGCGTTTATATGTTGGATGCCTTACAACATCATTATAAACAAGTTGAATGATTGGGGTTGGTTTTATATTGGAACGACATCAACGATTGACAAGTTAATACGTAAAATATTCAAAATCAAATAGTAATGGAAATAGTATTCATACACTTCATATCGTTGTTTGTAATTATTTTCTTTGTAAGCCTAATATTGTTTTGGATGGGCAAACGAGAAATGAACCGAATGGTAATGAAAATTTCCAAATGGTTTATGATTATAGCTGCAATCTTATTGATATTGGCATTATGGTACGATGGCACTTTATTCAAAGATATAATACCTAAAATGTTCTAAAGATGATAATTCAAGGGATAAGGTCAAACAAGTTCTTGCCACGTGCAATCCAATTTTGGATGTTCATTTATTTCATTCGTGTCAATACGTGGCGTTTGGTTACATTTCAACCATTGTTGCCGAGATTGCGTGTGCCAAATCATTTTTCAGTCATCAACAATTTGGATGAATATGAGGCAGTCGCAGAAGGTGTTGTAAAGGGCGAATACAATATCACAGGACATCAATACGTCAAACATTGGGAAGTTCCTAATACGATTGACATAGGTTTCCTACTTGATAAGACTGTTCATAAAGGTTATGAATACATCAACTTTCTAACAAACATGGTTTACGCACTTACAGGCATTTGGGTAGGTGATTTCGTCAACCGTTGGTATTGTGTCGAATTGGTTAACTTTGCACTTATAATGAATGGCGATACAAACGTCAAGAAAAGGTGGAATCCGTATCAAACGGCATATTATTTGGACAACAAGTATGGGGGTACGGTTGTCAAGGACAATGAAAAACTAACAATCAAAAAAACCAACTTATAAAATGCTACGTGTTATGCTCAATACAATAGTCGATATAATACAGACCCCTATCAAGTCTTTTGCAGTATCATTAAGTGGGGCAATAACGGGTTCATTGCCATTGGCAGTAGCCGACATAACAGACAAGGCAATCGTTCCTACGGTTCATTTCATGCAGTATGCGGTATGGTACTTGACGGCTATACTTGCATTGACATCTATCGTAACGTGGGTTCAGAGGCAGATAGACCGTTACAGGAAGTTGCACAATGAGGTTAAACACAATGAAAAAGACGGAAATGATGAAAAAGAGAGTATTTAAAAATTGGAAATCAAGTGTATTCGGTCTTGTATGCTTTGGCATTGCGACATTCATGTTGTACAAGCGCATTATCACGTTTACCGAGTGGTCGATATTCATGCCTACGGTAGCAACGTGGTTATGGGTACAGGATTCAGTATTTACGCCTAATCCAAAATAATTAAAATGAAAATTTCAGAACACATTGATATAGAGGAACTTGTTCCTAAAGATATATTCATGTCTAAAGGCATCGAATGTTTTGACTTGATAGATTACCGTATTCCGTTGATATTGGAACGCATACGTGAGTTATGTGGGAATAGACCATTGATAATCAATAATTGGCTATGGGGCGGTAAGTATCAATATCGTGGTTATAGACCATTGGATTGTACGGTTGGCGCAAGGAACTCAATGCACAAACACGGCATGGCGGTTGACTTTGACGTTAGATTCCAGACGGCAGAGGAAACGAGGAAGATTATCCTTGAAAACGAATCGGAATTAATGTTGTTGGGGTTGACACGCATGGAACGTGATGTTTCGTGGGTTCACATAGATTTAAAGAGTACAGGATTGAAACACATAAAATTATTCAGACCATGAAAAGTTTAATCACGAATTTGATATTGGGGGTACTTGCTACCCTTTTTTTTACGATTGGGTTGGAACAATGCCATCGCAAGAATGATGCAAAGGCGATAACTCAAAAGACGTTGAACGAAAAGGCTATCCTGCAACGAAAATACTTGGCGTTGTTGGAATCAAAGACACGAATCGACACCGTTTACAAAGAGGGTAAAACGCAATATGTAAAAGATACGCTTTTTAAGACGATTACAGACACTTTCTTGGTTGAGGGTACTGATACATTACTTTTGTACGAAAGTTCGTTAGAACGCCCCGATTTGCGTCTAAAGGCTAAAATATGGGCTAAGAAGTTCCACGACATAAGTTACGAGTATAATGTGACCGAAAAGATAGTGATTCAAAATAACATTGTCGAGGTTCACGATACTTTGTTGATTAAAAAATATAAACCACAACTATTAGGCATAGGCGAAATAGGCAAAGACGTTTATAGCGTAGGGTTGCATTATCAGACAGGCAAGAGGATAGGTATTCTTGGCAAGTCGAATTGGTATCAAGGAAAGCAATACTACACATTTGGGGTAGCGTATCGAATATTTTAGATTAAATTTATATCACTATAAATCAAGCCGTTGGGTCGCAAGATAAATTTATTTTACGATTTTACGGCTTTTTACTTGACAAGTTTTGTTATATTACCTATATTTGTATCATTAATCACAAACACTAAAAACAAATGAAAGATTTAGCAAAGGATTTCAGAAGTTCACGAACAAGATTGGGATGGTCGCAACGGACTTTGGCAGAGAAAGCATCGATAGTGCATTGCACGGTTTGTCGGTTTGAGAATGGCAAACAGGACATCACGATTGAAACAGCATTGAAAATTGCAAAGGCATTGGGCGACAAATCACTTATTCAAAAGATTATGCAAAAAATAAAAGAATTGTACTAAAAACCTAACAACCATGTGGAAAAGACTTATTGAAAAATTCCTATGCCTACACGATTGGAAGTCATGGGCTAAAGAAACTGACTATCATAGCCACGTTACTACGGAAATAATCGTCTGTAAACATTGCGGCAAAGTAAAAACCTTAAAATATTAAACAAAATGAGTGTATCAATTATGGAATGTCTGTTAAATGCAGACCATAATTTAAGGCATAATGGTAGTATTGGCATTGCATTAGCCAAAGAACAACTACATAATGCAACCATATTGCTTGACAAAGGTTATGACCTTTGGACAGAAGTAGAACCATTGCTTGAAAAGTATGGCGATGTTGAAAGTGTACCATTTATAGTTGATTAAGCTATGAAAACCTACAAAACTACTGGTGTTGACCTTGAAGATTTGATTGAGGATAAGACAATCGAACTTATTGCCGAATGGTATGAAACGGATAATGGTATCGGTCATTATGAATGTCATGGTTACAAGGGGTTCGATTCACAACCTTGCAACGAAATTGAGGACATCACATGGAATCACGAACTTTATACCGTTGACGAAAACACTATCATTGACAATTACGTGAATGAAAAATTTTCCGACCTATGCGAGAAATTCTATCCTATCATTGACCAAGTGAACCAAGACAATGAACCAGACCCATGTATGGATAATGAATATCCTATTTATGATTAATTAAACACCTAAACGACATGAAATTTGTAAAAAAACACTTTGTTCCATTACCATCTGGAGATGATGTTGTCATAACTGCATTCACACAACCCATAACTATTATTGAAAAGGATGGGAGTATGAAATACAAGCAATATGCAGATAAATTCCAAACCAAAGCAAGTATATACGACATCAAATACTATAAAAAACGAGGAACTGAAACAATAACCCTTGATTCAAACGACATACGTGAAATTGCAAAAGCAATAAGTGTTATAGATATTATTGACGAAATGTGGAGTGAAAAGGAATTGCAAGAATACAAAAAGAATTATCCATACCAATAAAAACACAAAAAGCCATGAACACAACACCTTTTATCTTACTTGCATTAGGACTTTTGGTAGTCGTATTATCAATCCTTATAGGTCTATTGTGCGAAATATGGCGTGATAAACCTATGCTCAACGACATCTATTGTCGCATACAAGACTTATTTTTGAAACTCAAACGCAAATTTAAAAATCAATAAACAAAATGGAAGAAAACACAGAAATTACCGTTGTAACAAGTTCAACGGACATTGAGGCTATCGAGGCATCAAACAGGGCAGAATACGACATACAAATCGCAACCGCCAAGAAATACCCACGCAACCTATCACGCATTAAGGACAACGTGGTTGCCATCGCTACCATGAACAAGGAAACGGCTGAAACTTGCCGTTACGCATTGCCAAGAGGCGGAAAAACACTATCTGGCGTATCCGTTCACCTTGCACGTATCATGGCACAACAATACGGCAACATACGTGTCGATTCACGTGTGAAACAGATTACGGACAAACAGATTATTTCAGAGGCAGTATGTTTCGATTTAGAAACCAACTATGCCGTTAAAGTAGAAGTTCGCAGGTCAATCATGGGCAAGTTTGGTCGGTACAATGACGATATGATTACCGTTACAGGAAATGCCGCATCAGCAATCGCCTATCGTAATGCCGTATTATCAGTCATCCCAAAAGGTATCACAGATGTTGCTTATAGTGCCGCTGTGCGTATGATTACAGGCGACTTGACATCAGAGGATAAATTGGTCGCTGCACGTAACAAGGCTATTTCCTATTTCAAAGATACGTACAATGTTACGGAAGAACAAATTTTCAAAGCCATTGGCGTTCATGCAATAGGACAAATCAAGGCAGAGGAAATTGCTGACTTGCGTGGGTTGGAACAATCATTGAAAGATGGCGATACTACGGTTGATGATGCTTTCGGTTATACGATTGATAAATCACAGCCAGTCGAGGCTAAGAAAGTAACCGACAAAGGCGTGGAAATTAAGGGCGAAAAGAAAGCCGATTCAACAAAACTTAATCTTGACTAATCATGTTAGCAACGAAAGACGAGATTAATACATTGAAAAAAGTGATACAACGCCTTATTCTTATAATCGGTGACGATATGGTATGCAATAGCTCTACAAATGAGCTTATTGATAAAGCAAACGATATACTTTCAAACGCTATTTATATAAAAGAAGATGGACACAATCTCACATCAAAAGGAATTTAACAAATTCCATAGAGGCAAGTTCACGGCAAGCGAAGTCTTTAACCTAATGGGTGAAAAATCAGGAATTAACACAGAAGGTGCTAAAACTTACATACTTGAAAAAGTAGCAGAAGAATTGTACGATTCTGAATGGGTTGATGATTCCTATAAGGGTAAAGAAGTCGAATGGGGTAACTTAATGGAAGTTGATGCTTTAGAATATTATTCTCTTGCATTTAATGTAGATGTTGAAAAACCACAACCACAAACGCCTGAATGGTGTTCAGAAGTTGGTTGTTCCCCAGACGGACTTGTTTACCCTAAAGATGGGAAAGTGTATGGGCTTGAAATCAAATCTCCATATAATCCTACAAATCATGTTAAACACATGATGCTAAAGCAAGAATCTGACCTTAAAAAATTAACTAAAAAGTATTATTGGCAAGTGGTTATGTGTATGTTAATTTTTGGGTTGGATTATTATGAATTTCTTAGTTATGATCCTCGCTTTGTCGGTGCTAATCGTATGTATGTTTTGCCATTCCATAAAGTTAATATCGAACAAGATATGATACTTTTAAAGCAATCGTTACTTGATGCTGTAAAAGAAAAACACCGTATATTAAACTTAATAAACCAATGAAAGAAATAAATTAATATAATTAAATCACATGAAACGACAAATAAAATTCAGAGGTAAACGGATTGATAACGGTGAATGGGTGTATGGTGATTTAGTTATAAATCAGATAACTCAAACATATAGAATATTTACTGATTTTGCAAATGTAAGACACGGGAGTTATACAGACAGTGGACTACATGAGTGTTCTGGCGAACTATATCACATCAACCCCGCCACCATCGGACAATTCACAGGATTAACCGATAGGAACGGCAAAGAAATTTACGAGAGGGATTTGTGTAGAGTATGGTATTATAAGCACACAGAACCTACAAGGATAATTATTCAAGAAGTGCTATTTGATAATGGCACATTCGTACTAAGGGCAAAAAATCACTTAGGGTTAGAATTAGAAGATTATTTATTGTATGTCCCATTATACTATTCATCTGCACCAAATATTATCGAAGTTATTGGTAATATTCACGAAACACAACCAACGCTATGAAACGACCAATTTTAGACGAGGCTGACCGCTTTATCCTACACCGCAAATACGATTGTACCTATTACCATAAGCTTGTATTACAAATAAACATTTGGAAATTTAAACGTGAATTTGCACGGTTATATAGAACGCCTATAAATAATATCGTTAATCTACTCGCTAACTTATTGTCATTCAATAAGAAAGCGTAACCTTACACCGAAAGGTACGTTTATCCTAAAAAATAACTTGACAAAAGCCATTTAGTGTCGTATCTTTGTGGCTTATTAATGCTACCAAATCATGTTATATTCAACAGAAATCTTACAAACCCATATTAGAAGTATCGTACAGACACGCATGGTTTGGTAGCCCAAAGTCTTGCGGTACTTTCTTTTATGGGTATCTTTATACCTAATTACAATGGCTAAACGCTTTATCGACACAGGCATATTTGACGATACATGGTTCATGGACTTGTCTAAAGATGCCAAGATAGCATGGCTATACTTAATTACCAAATGCGACCATGCAGGAATAATTGAAATCAATGAAAAGTTGATTGTATTACAAACAGGAATTAAGTCTTGGTCAACAGTTCGTCAAGAGTTAAATAGTAGGTTGATTAATTTAAGGGATAAATATTTTTTCATTCCAAAATTTATCCAATTCCAATACCCAAATTTTCCCAAAAGTAATGTCAACCAACAATCAGGTGCTATCAAAAGGTTATGCGAATTTGGATTATTTTGTGATGGGCAAGTTATTGATTTACAAGCATTGAACAGTTCATCAACTCTTAGTCAAGACTTAGCCAAGTCTTATGGTAATGGTAATGATATTTTATATTCTAATAAAAAGAAGTCTAATAGTAATATATCTAATAGCAAGATTGATTTTCCAGATGATGATGAAATAGTAAAAAAAGAACTAACATGGCGTGATGATTTTAATATCTACGTATATGAATGCAAGAGTGCGTTTGCTTTAGCATGGGAAGATGAAGAATTTATCAAGAAACAAGAGTACATTCACAATAATTTGGATATTAGAAAAACAATGATTAATGCTGAACAATATTGGAGTACGCCTGACGCATGGGAACATAAAAAATCAGATAAAAAAGTAAAAAACATTAACTGGCGGCTTACTATTATTTCTTCAATAAATAACAAATTCAACGGAGTTCCAAAATCAAAGCAATGAACGAACTATCTATATATTTACACCCAATTACAAACACCATACCGTTAAAGACAATAACGATCAATGATGTATGCAAGGTAATCCGTTCAGAAAAGTATAAGGCAATAACTGAAAAAATAAGGTCATATACTACAAAAGAAGAAAGGGATTCATGTAAGAAATATAACTTTGACTATGTTACATTTTCTGGCACATTTACCAATCGTTCTGATAGTGCATTAATTAAACATTCTGGCTATTTCTGTATAGACATCGACCATGTTGGCAATGAATCTGAAATACAATCGTTGTCGGAAAGGATTATAAAATTCAAACCTTCGCTTGTTTTTAAAAGTCCATCTGGTGATGGATTGAAAATTGTTTTTAAAATTAATATCGAACAAGCAACGCATAAGGATTATTACTACGCATTTGAAACATTTTTCAGAAGTGAATTTGGTTTGCAAATAGACGAGGCTTGTAAAGATGTTAGCCGTGCTTGTTTCCTTTGCCATGATAGTAATTGTTATTTTAATGACGATTCTGCCATTTATGACGTTTCGTTTATAAATGAGAATAAGAAAGAAATACCAATCATAAAAAGCGAATACGAACAAGGTGATAGGGTTGGTGATTTATATAATCAATCATTAGATTCAATACAGAACACTGTATCGTTATTGACAAATGCGGGGTGGAAAAAAATGGGTAATACAACATGGTGCAGACCAGAAAAAGATAATGGCGTTTCAGCAACATTTGGTTATATTGCACCTAATATTTTCTTTCCATTTTCATCAAATTCACAACCATTTGAGGCAAATAAAGCCTATACACCATTTCAAGTATTGGCAATATTAAAGTTCAATGGCGATTTTAAAGAGGCAGCGAAATCATTAGTTCCACAGTACGGCAATAAGGATGTTCCAATGAAAGTGTTGAATGGACACGCTAAGTTAGAACCTACCGAAATTGAAAAGTTGTTGGAACGTAGCAAGATAGATACAAAGCGTGAGGTAAAACGACCACCGATAATACTAAGTATCAAGGAACAAAGCGGTACGCAGTTCATTTACAAGCGATTATTCACATTAGGTAACTTTAGTTGTATCATTGGAAAGGCAAAGAGTAGAAAAACGTATCTATTGAGTTTATTGACGGCGTCAATCATAAACCCAAATGCAAATGTAAAGTTTAAAAGTGAATTGCCAAACAATAAGCGAGGCGTTTTATACTTTGATACGGAACAAGGCGAATACGATTGCTACAATGTAATCAAGCGAATAGAATCATTGGCGCAAGTAGGCACAATGCGTAGTTTTTCCTTGCGTGAATTTTCACCATTGGAAAGATGTGCCATTATTGAACACGCTTTTACTTTGTGGGGTGAAGAAACAGGATATTGTGTGATTGACGGAATTGCTGATCTTGTTAATGCTATTAATGATGAAATAGAGGCAACAAGAGTTGTATCAATTTTATTAAGACTAACCAAACAATATAATTGCCATATATCAACCGTATTGCACCAAAACAAAGGGGATGGATTTGCAACAGGTCATATAGGTTCGGCAATAATGAAAAAGGCAGAAATATTGATTACAGTAGCAAAGGCAAACGGCAACCCACAATTATCGGATGTGAGTTGTGATTTGAATAGAGGCATTGACTTTGACCCATTTTGTATTGCTATTGATGATAATGCAATGCCATATGTAACGGGTAGCACAAAGAAAGATAAAACAAATGGTAATCCATTTATGCCACAACCAATGTCGGTTATAGGAATGATACCAATAGAAGATTTACACGAAAATACATACGAAGATGACAACTCATGCCCATTCTGATAAATGCACACAATTATCAGAAATTATAACAAAGGAATTTGAAACGATAAAGGTTGAATATTGCCCAGAATGTTTCAAATACGTTGATTCTATAATAGAATGTAACCATAATCTTATAAAGGTTGCATTTAAAATTGCAAATGGAACAAGGCAAATAAAGGATTATTGTATAAAATGCCATGAAATTATTGGTGGTGCATACCCACATTCAAAGTTTAATATGAATGAATTAAAAAAGGCAGATTTAGATAAATATTGGGAATATAAGAATAGAATTAGGCATGAAGAATACATAGCTGTTAATGATTTTAAGGAATCGTTATTTAATAAATCAAAGGAAGTTTATAAAAGCGAATACCATGAATACCTTTCAACCGATATGTGGAACAATAAACGTCAAAATATACTTGAAAGGGATAACAATACTTGCCAGATTTGTAGTAAAAAAGCAGAATGTGTACACCATTTAACTTATGCAAACGTGTACCATGAATACAACTTTGAACTTATAAGTCTTTGCAATGATTGTCATAAAACCTATCATCAAGATAAAAACACAAATATAGCATAACATGGAAACATTAGTATTCATAATTTTAGGAATACCTAAGTCAAAGCAATCGGCAAGGTTCAGACAGTTCAAGAACAAGGCAGGGAAATCAGTCATTAGTTCATATCAGACAAAGGAAGTGATGCAGAATGAAGCTAATATTGGTTGGTGCGTTACAAAGCAACTACCGCCTAATTTCGTACCGTTTGATTGTCCTTTGCACATGGAAGTAGAGTATGTGTTTCCAATACCACAATCGGCAACAAAGAAATTAAAACAGAGGATAATTGAT
>ENA-UOOK01006022-UOOK01006022.1-fermentation-metagenome-genome-assembly--contig:-NODE-6022-length-11831-cov-5.941916_pt1 | contig 11831 bp, 18 predicted proteins | sample MGYA00245777_ERZ724023 | MGnify/ENA primary metagenome ERZ724023 (study PRJEB28704, sample SAMN03018312) | fermentation metagenome | biome: anthropogenic terrestrial biome; feature: soil; material... | reverse complement strand
ATATGAAGTTTTACTACGTGAAAAATGACGACAGGATGGAAGAAAATTATAAAAAATGGCGGGGAGTCTATAAAGACATTTCCAGGGCATATATTAGAAGCTTATTTAATAAATACAAATCTTGTGTACTGATTGTAAAAGAGGGAGTTAATCCTAAAGTTACAACCGACCTTGAAAGACCAATGGTGCAAGGCGGACAAGCTAAGGGCTTTGAAGATAGCGCAATTAAAGTAGCAGACGCTGAAATGTATATAAAAGAAATGGATAAGATATTGCAAGAACTTCCAGCGTTTTATAAAAAAATAATGATAGAGTCATATATTAGAGATAAGTCAGACATCGCAATATATATTGATTTAGGTTTACCACGATCGACTTACTATTACATGAAAGACGATGCAATTAAAACATTTGTAGATGAGTACATTACAAGCAAATTATATAAATAAATTGTTGGACTTTTCGTTGGACTTTATTTTGTAAAATCTATGTTAATATATATACGTAATAGTGTGTCAACTATTACCCCTTGATATTTTCTCTCTTGATAACCCGTCATTTATTTGGCGGGTTTTTAATTAAATTTAGTATTTTAAATGTAGCAGCAAAGGAGGACGTATTTTGATTAGAGTAAATAACATTTATAATATCGATTGTTTTGCCGGAATGAAAAAGATGGTTAATCAAGGAATTAAAGTAGACGCAATTATAACAGACCCACCTTATGGGACGATCAAGAGTCTTGAAAGGTTATTGTGGGAGGGTGATAAAAGCAAGACCTATTGGGACAATGCATTTGAGCCAAAAAGGATATACGATTATGCAAATAAATTATTGCGAGAGAAAAGTACATTAATTTTATTTTCACAAGAACCTTATACGTCAAAATTAAGGTCATCAACTATACCTAACTTGCCATTTACACAAAGTGCAATATGGGAAAAAGAACATTTTGGAAACCATCTAGGGGTTAATAAGGCACTAGTAAATTATCATGAAGATATAAGTATTTTTAGGAAAAAATACGATTATGACTCTAATAAGGACTTAAGGGAATACGCTAAGAAAATTAAGGAACATATAAACCTAAGAACGAAAGAAATAAATAAAATCATGGGGCACTCAAAGGCGCAACATTTTTTAATTTATGATGGCTTACAATTTAGGTTACCAACAGAAAAGACCTATAATGAAATAATAGTCAAGTTTAAAATAGATGAACTTGATTTTTTTATGCCTTATCAAGAATTAATAAAAAAATATAATGGTGTTCAAACATTTAATTTGTGCGGTAAGAAACATAGAGGTTCAATATTTAAGTATAACAAAGATACAAACAAGTTACACCCAACCCAAAAACCTTTAGCGTTAATGGAAGAATTAATTAGGACGTATACAAACGAGGGGGAAACGGTGTTAGACTTTACGATCGGTAGTGGCACCACTTGTTTAGCTTGCAAAAGGACAAACAGAAACTACATAGGTTTTGAATTAGATAAGAAGTTTTACAATATAGCATTAGCAAGGCTAGCTGATAACAATGGCTAACTATAATACGTTTGTTTTAATTGATTGTTATAGTAAGAAAAGTCTACTAATTACTTCATCACCTAAGAAAGTTTTTAAAAGAATGAGTAGAGGAATGAGGATTGAGGTATGGAATAATAATGAGTTAGTCGAAAAGATTTATAATTATAATCTAAACAACTTAAAACCATACCTAAAATTAGAAGAGGATTATATTCGCAAGAAACAAAAGAAAGCAGAAATGCGGAATAAAAAGAAAAGAGAGAGGAGGTATTTCCGTGAGAGAAGAGTTAATTAATATACTTAAAGATAATAATTTTAAACACGTCCGAACATTTGGGAACAAAAAAGAATATGAACTAACACTAGGCAAACACAAGCTAAGGGTACGACCTGCAGCTAAGACTGTGTTAGTAACGTATGAATATCAGTTAGGTAACAAAAAGGATATAACTACTAAGAGGATGAAAGAAGATGAAGCGATCGAAATAATAAAAGGTTTTAAAGTATTAGAGTTATTGTTTTAAACCCCCCGGGTCGATATTTTTTTAAATGCTTTTGGGCACTGGGCGTGGGTCTTCGAAAAGTTGCAAACGATGTTTTTTCTTTTTTTAAGTTAATTTTTGATAATTAACTATATTAAGTTAATGGTTTAAATAGTCTTCGGAAGGAGGAAATGTTATGACCAAAAAAGAACTTAAGGAACACATGGAATATTTAAAAGATTTAGCCAAAGATGTGGGTACTAAAAAATATTTTGTTGTAGTTTTAGCTCTAGAAGAATTAGAAAATTTATATGACCAAAAGCAAAGGATTTACAAAGCAATTAAAAAGTTAAAAACAGTTGAAGAGTTAACGATAAATAAAAATTATAATATCTCATCTCAAAATGCGAACAATCTCACAATCCATCCATTAGTTAAGGAGTATTCTAACTACTCCGATAAGTTTTTAAAGGCTTTGGAAAAAATTGTAAAAATCATCACTGAACTTACTGATAAATCAGAAGAAGCGGAGAGAAATAAATTAAGAAGTTTTCAAAATCGAGCAAAAGAAATGAGAGGTGAGGGAGCTGAATAAGAAAGACCTTACGAAAATAATCACTAATACAATTAATGTTATGAATTTAACCGAAACCGATCTAGCAAAAGGCAGAGAATTTGCAGTCGGTTTTTTAATTGGAGACATTTATAAGCAACAAGAATTGATTGAGTATTTAAAAAAGCCTTGTAAAATTTCAAAAGGGAAAAACGAATTAAACATATCATTAATTACAAAATTTAGAAAACGCTTTGTTAAAATTCAAAGTGATATGAATGGGTAAATGGCAAGATGTTTACGGGCGTAAACTTTGGAAGATAAGACGCAAGCAAGCATTAAGGCGGGATAAATATAAATGCCAATGGTGTTTGGAAAAAGGAATTATAAGAGGAGCTAAAGAAGTTCATCATATCGTCCATTTAAATAAAAAAAATTACAAAGACTCAAGGATAGCTTATGGGTTAGAAAATCTAGTCTCATTATGTGAAAACTGCCATAAACAGCACCACAACCCGACAACAGCAAGTACGCTTAAGGATGTGCCGTTCCCGATTGAAAGTAGTGATACAAGTTGAATATAATCGAGAGCTGGCATGATTATGTAAGCAAAAACAAAGACATAATGTGTAAGGCTCAACTTGATTTAATTAAACACATTGGTAAATTAATTAGGCGTAGGGACATTATTTACATTGAAAAAGAAGCGCTAATGTATATCGATTTTATCGAAGAATTTATGACACAAACTGTAGGAATAAACGAGGGCGAACCGTTAAAATTGTTGCCGTGGCAGAAATACGGCATGGCTTGTGTATTTGGGATTAAGGAAAAAGAAAGTAATCTAAGGTACTTTAATCTATGGCTTTTAATTGTTGCTAAAAAAAGTGGTAAATCTGAATTAGCTGCTGCAATCGCTTTAGCGATACTCTTTATTGAAAGTGTAATAGAGAGAGGAGCAGAAATCTATATAATGTCAGGAGCGGAAGACCAGGCAAAACACTTATACGAAGCATGCATGACAATGGTTAGAAATAGTCCTGAACTCTTAGCAGAAATTGGAGAAAAAAATGTCCAGTTTCAAGGGTTATTTTATAAACAAACAAAATCATATCTAAAAGTCTTAACAGCAAAAGCCTTAACGAAAGAGGGTTTTAACCCTTTGTTTTACATTGTCGATGAGCTTCACGTTATTTTAGATAGTGGAATTTTAGACATCTTAAAACGTGGGCAAGGTGCAAGAATGCAAGGGCTAGGTATGATAACCACTACAGCGCCTGAGATACCTAATGACTTTTATGATACACAATATAATTTAGCAAAAGATATCTTAAGTGGGAAAAATAAAGTTACTAGAATGTTCCCACAAATATTTGAAGCTGATATGCAAGACCCGTGGGACAGCGATGTGGCAATTTATAAAGCTAACCCTAGTGTCAATGTAGCAACTTCATTTAGAAATCTTAGCATTATGCGTGATGAAGCAAAAATGAACCCTGATGATTATGTTAAATATTGTAGTAAGCAAATCAATAGACCAATGAATTCAACAAGCGTATTTTTAACTCGTGATATTTTGATACCAAACGCTAAAGAAATCACAAAAGAAATGTACTATGACACATACGGTTTATTTGCGATCGATATGTCAGCAACTACCGACCTAACGTGCGCTACTGCATTAATTCCCTTACAAGATAGGTCATTTTTATTTTTGCAAAAATATTTTATGGCAGAAAACCGCTTAGAGAATAACTCGAAAGAGGATAAAAAAGAATATTGGAAATTTATCGATACAGAAATATATGGAAATAAAACTGACGAAGTGCACAAAGAATTATTGTATATTTGCCGGGGCTCAAGCATCAATGTTGACGACATTCTCGAGTGGTATTTTTATTTAGAAAAAACATACCAAATCACTTTTCAAAAAATAGGATATGACGATTTTAGAACAAAGGAGGTTGGTAAAGCATTTACAAATGCTGGTCTCGGGAGCTTGCTGTATGATGTCAAATACCAACCCGCGCACTTAACAAATGTTATTAAATTAAGCGAAGCGTTATTTCAAGATAAAAAATTAATCTATTCAAAATGGAACTCGTTATTCTTGTGGTGCGCCGAAAATGTTTTAATTAAATCATTTCCAGGTGGTGGGCTACTACCAGATAAATCAAAGTCAAGGGGCAGGATTGACGGGTACTCGTCACTGGTAATGGCTTTAAAGCTGTTCGAATTAATGAGTGACTTTTTTGAAGAATTTGTATTTGAAAGTAGGTGAGGAAATGGCGGAAGAAAAAATAAGAGGTATTAAAGTTGAATTTATATCCGATACAAAAAAAGTTATGGATGATTTAGAAGAAATCAAAATTAAACTATTAGAAATAGAAGAAATCAAAAATAGAATTTTTGGCGGAGAAATAAGTAATGAAAAACTATTTGCAAAAATAAACATCGGGAGAGCACAAGATTTTTAAAACAAAACCTAAGCGAAAGTAGGTGATAAATTGGGAGTAATACAAAAATTTTTTAGTAGGTTTATAAGAGCTAAGCCAATAACAGATAGTCGAGTGGCTGTGCAGACAATATCAACACCTAGCATATTAACATTGCGGAATGACTTATATGATGTTAGCGAAATTAGAACGGGTATTAATAAAACTGCTAATCATTTTGCAAGAATTAAATTTCATCATCTTAGATATAATCGAGATGGGCATTATGAAACATTAAGAGATAGTTTCGAGTACTGTTTAAATTTGAGGGCAAATCCTTACCAATCGGCTTTTGATTTTAAACAGAAATTAGCTACTCTTTTTTATTTAGGGCAAGATATTTTCGTTAACCCTAAATGGTCGATTGATACAGTTAGACCGCGCCTAGATAGTTTAGAAATAATCGACTATTACGGCTATGAAGTCGGAATTAATACTGCAAATATGGAAATTGTAATTAAATTTTATCTCAAGGACGGTAAAACCGAGATGTATTACTTTAGGGATTTAATTTTTATTCAACGTTTCCCACAAGGACTCAACCCAACCAATAATCAAAACAACAAACGGACTATCCATGATTGGCTAACGGTTGCGACCGGCATTAAAAACGCAATCTTAAAAGCAAGCGATAAAACGGGTGATATTTCGATCATTGTACTAACCGAACAAAATTTAAAGGGCAAGCATTATGAAGAAAAGATTAAAGAAATAAACGATCAAGTAGAAACGAGTAAGAATGGGGTTGTGTTTATTGGTGGCGCAACATCAAAAGAAGTAGTAACAACCAATCCTAATGTTAATCAGCCTAACCCGCGCTTAGTCGATGACATTATCGATAACATTTACCGTTTTTATGATACTAATAAAAAAATAGTCAGTGGCGAAGCAACCGACATCGAGTTCGAACAATATGTTGACAGTTCGATAAAGCCACTTGCGGAAAAAACCGAACAAGCGCTAACCTATGCGTTTTTTAGTCGTGAAGCAATCGATAAAGGTAACATGATCAAGGCAAACATGGTTGATGTACAAATTGCTACATTATCAGCTAAGACAAGTTACTTTAAAGAAATGGTTTGGGCAGGAGTATTGTTGCCAGACGAAGCTCGGGAAGAAATCGGCAAACCACCATATCCAAACGGATTAGGTAAAGTACCTATCACAAACAAAAACACGCAGACTATAGAAAATATGCTAAAAGGGGGTGACAAAAAAGATGATAGTAAAAAGACAGACAATGCAAATGCCGACGATAGTAACGAGGGAGGACCAGGAGAAGCAAATGAAAACAGTTAGAGGGTACGCAATAGTATTTGAAAGTGGGGCGCCTGCTGATTGGCTTGGTGAGGGTTGGCAAGAGCAAGTAAGCAAGGCAGCATTTGATGATATTGACATATCTAGAACAATGGTTTTATTTGGTCACACTAGTTTAATGCCGGTAGGCAGAAATATGATAAATGCTCGTATTGAAAAAGATGATACGGGTATTTTTTGTGAGGTAGATTTACCGAACGTCAGCTATGCTAATGACCTTTACGAACTTGTAAGAGCAAAAATCATTGAAGGTATGAGCTTTGCGGCAATGCCTAGTAAATGGAGTTTTGACGAAGAAAACAAAATGATGACTTGGGAAAAATTTGAGGACTTGCAAGAGGTATCATTTGTCACTTTCCCGTTTTATGAGCAAACAACGGCAATTGCAAAAGAATTAGAACCAATTAAAAAAGAACTTGAATTAAAACAAAAAGAAGCGGAGAAAACCGCAGATGAAATCGAAAAATTATTAAAGGAGATGATTTAATTGTTAACTCAAAGAGAATTAACAGAAAAACAAGCAAGACGTAATGCGATCCTCAAAGAAAAAGAGGATATCCTTGCTAAAACAAAATTACATCGTGAAAACCCTACGAAAGAGGGTAACAAGGAATTAAAAACATTTATTACACGATCTAAGGAATTAGCTGATGAATTACAAAAAATCGACGCAGAACTTCAAGCTGACGAGGTAGAACGTGGCGCTCAAAATATCATAATTAAAAAAAATAAAGGAGGAAAAGAAAATATGAACTTTGAAAACATGACTCGCGAAGAAAAACGAGCAACAACAATTTATCGTGACGCATTTTATAAAAATATATTTAAAGATGTGTTGCAAAAACAAGGTGTTTATAAAGAATTATCCGAAGATGAAAAAACAATTTACCGTACAGTTACCGACCTAAATGCTGAATCAGTTGAGGCGGGCGCAGATGTTTTGTTACCTTTAACAACCGTTAACAAAATCCAATCAATCATGCAGGATGTTGGTATTATTTGGGATTTAATTCCTAACAAGACTAATTTTAAAGGTAATGTAAATTTACCAATCGGATCACGTACAGGAGAAGACCCTAACGCTGACGGAGTAGCTCAATTGAAATATACTTTTACAGATTTAGAAATCAAACAAACTGCAATCATTGCTGAAATTAAAGTGCAAAACTTACTTTTAACAAATGCGATTGAAGATTTAGAAAATTATTTAGCAAGAGAATCAGCTAAATATCTAAAAGAGCAATTAGATTTTAATGTAACTACTGGAAATCCTGTACCTGGAATATTTGATGGTTTATTAGGAGTGAGTGTCCCAGAGCCTTATGGCGCACAAGTTGGAGATGATCCGACTTATGCCGACATCATGGCGACAGAAGGAAGCATGAAAACAGCGTATGCAAAAGGAGCCAGATGGTTGATGAACCGTAAAACTTATTTTAATAAATTTAAAACCATGACTGACCCTAATGGTAACTTGTTAGCTTCAACAATTCCATTTACTCAAGGAAATCTTGCAAGCCCTATGTATTTACTTGACGGCGTCGCATGCGACCATTCGGACGATATTCCAGACAATGAATTCTTGTTATGGAATCCAAACTACTATATTGTAAATGTATCTAAAAATATTACAGTATCAGTTAATACATCAATTTACGAAAATAAAGATCAAACAGCATGGTACGCTAAAATTTATGCAGGTGGTCGTATCTTGTTCCCGGAAGAGACAGTTAAATATCGTATTCCAACCACTGTATAAAAGGAGTGACACTCCATGATTGATTTTGTAACTTTAACCTCAAACGTTATGTGTAACATGGGTTTAAGAGAAGACAGTCTAGACGCTAATTATAAGAAAAAAATAGCAAATGACGTAAAAACAGCCGTCTTAGAATTTAAGGCGGCTGGAGTCATTGAGCCAGCGATAGAAAGTCAAATAGGGGTAACTGCGATTGCTATTATTTGTAATGATTTACTAAACGTTGAAAGTGGAAATATAAAAATCTCAAAAGCGTATATGTATTACATACCGATTTTACAAGCTTTAACCAAAGAGGATTTGATAACATGAAATTAGACACTTTAGCAACATTTTATGTAGTCGATAGTGTACTCGATGAAACGACAGGGAAAAGATATAAGGCTATTATCAGTACTCAAACAGAAATGGTGTCAACCGAAGAGGTTGGCGCAGAAACATATTATAACGCTTATACTCATAATGTAAGATTAACTCGCACAATCCAAATGCGGAAAATGAGTTATAACGGTCAACAATATGTTAAAGTAGAAGATACGGTTTATCAAGTAACAAGAGTTGCAAAAGGAATAACCCCGCAATTTATCAAATTACCATTGACATTATGCACAGATAAAGAGGTGGTGGATATAATTGGCAAATATAGCATTAATTGATTTAAATAAAGAATTAGGGAAATACATCGAGCAATTTGTAGACACATACGAAAAAGAATTAAACGTTACACTCGATAACACAATGGGTATGATAGCTCGGGATTTTGGAGACAAACTATACTGGCCAACACCAATTAGTAAGGGTGACGGCGGGAAATATGGACATTTGCGCGACAATATAACTATTAGCGGAAGACACAAGGATGGGAAAAAAAGTTTCTTAGTCCATTTTGGTAAAAAAGGTTGGTTGTCTACTCTCTTAGAATATGGGTGGCATGCAAGAAATGGCAAACTCGTAAAAAGAGAGCCTTTTATTCGCCCAACATTTGAAAAAAACAAGGAACTATATGTTAGGTGGATAAAGGAAGAAGTCCAAAGGCAAATAGGAGGTTGAAATGTATTCAAGGAAAATATGGGAAATCCTAAAACCTATTGCACATGAAATTGACATCTATGAGGAGACAGTAAACGAGGACCCGACAACTTTAGAAGGCAGTTATATTGTGTATATCACAGATGTAACTAATACCCCGCATGTAAGAGCAGATGGAGACGTTATTATAAGGTCTAGCAACTGCGAAGTAGTAGTTTTTACAAATGGAAATGCAAACGATCCGGATAACAAAAAGTATGTGAACATGGTTGAGGATTTACTTATCCAAAACGGAATTAGTTATAACAAATTAAACTTAGGTTTTAATAGTGATTTGGGACGGTCTCAAGTCACTTTTGATTTTTACTTAAATTAAAAGGAGGAAAAACAAATGTCAAAAATATTAAAATTCAATGTAAAAAATGCTAAATATGCACTGCCTGATGTAGCAGGGAGTTATGAAACAGCTGAGATTAAACCTCTCGGTGGCGCGGCTAATTTATCGTTAGAACGACAATTTTCAGAACAAGAAATCTATGAAGATGGTCAGATTACTTATGTAGTACCGTCTGATAAAGGGCAAAACGGAACATTAGGACTCGTTACATTACATGATGATTATGAAATCGCTATGGGCAGAAAAATGGAAGTTGAGGGCGGAATTGCAGATGTCGAGCAAATAGGAAGCGTACCTCATGCTATTTATTTTGAGACTAGCGGGCTTAACGAAAGTAAACAACGTATAACTATTAAAAATTGGTTATTAAATGTTACATCAGCAGCTCCGTCTGAAAGCTATGAGCAAGATACAGAAAATATCAATCCTCAAAACTACTCAATGGCGCTTAATATATTAGGTGTAAACTTAATGGATAGCACAGGCTCGGCAGAATATATCGACGAAAACGGCAATACTCGCAGAGTTACTCGATTAACATCAACACCAACGGACACTAACTACGCAACATTCCAAGATACTGTACCAACTCCAAAAGTAAAGGTGGAAGCGTAGATGTTAGTAACTTTACCAAGTAAAAATGGCAACATTGATTTTGAGCTAGATACTTCTGCTTATGCCGACTATCGTTTCGAGGTTAATTTTGCTAAAGAATTACAATGCACTTTTCAAGAATTTGTACAGAGAATAGCGAAGCAAAAAGCGCAAGCAAAAGTAAATTATCTAGGCATATTAAAAATCTTATATTGTTATCTCGAAAGTGACAAAGCTCCTACTTTTATATCTTTTATTAAATTATTCGATATTAATCACGCTGAAGAAATGCTAAAGAAATTAACGGAAGTATTAGAACAATCGTTTAAATCAGCAGTAAAAAACTAGAATGGCACGTTACTAACTTATCTAACTTATCACGAAAAATAAAAGGTGGTAGCAAGGAAAAAGGTGGTAACGTGCCTTTTATTTTAACAATATTAAAATTATGTAAAAAATATGGAATAGAGCATGGCATGATTAAGGAACTATCCTACAATGATTTGCTTTATCTAATAATTGATTTTCAAAAAGATGAAATCGAAACTTATTTACAATCACAAAAGAAAAATCAAGATGAAGTACATTACCCAGATGATGAGGAATTAACAAGATTTTTATGTGGGAACTTACCACAAGGAGGTGACTAAATGGCAGATAATAACATCAAAGGCTTAACGATTGAGTTTAACGCAGATACATCGAAGTTTAAATCACAAATGAATAGATTTAACAAAGACTTGAGCGAAACACGAAAAGAGTCTAAAGCATTGAGTGATAGTCTTAAATTCGAATGGAACCCCGACAAGTTTTTGAAAGCACAGGACACAGCAAAAAAGGCGATTGAAAAAACAGAAGAAAAAGCACAAGTATTAAGAGATAGACTCAAGGCAATGGAAGAACACGGAATAAGAACTGACAAGCAAAAAGCGGAGTTGCAGAAATGGCAAACAGAGCTTGCTTATACTGAAAAAAGTTTAGGATATTTGCAAAATGAATTAAAAAAATTAAATAATGTAAAAATGGAGCATTTACAGAAACAGTTTACTGACCTAGGCGAAAAAATCTCTAAAGCAGGAAATGCTATGAAGCCTATCAGTGCTTTAGCTGCAGGAGTAGTCGGTGGACTTACTGCCATGGGTGCTAGTGCGATGAAATCAGGCGGAGAGCTCGATGATATGGCGATGAAAATGGATATGACCGCCGAGAGTTATCAAAAGTTATCCTATGTAGCAGCTCAAACAGGCTCGGATATTAGCCGAATAGAACGGTCATTTACCTTATTACGGGACACGATGGGAAAGGCCTTAACTGGCGAAACGAACAAATCAACTGAAGCCTTACAAAAGTTAGGCTTTACGATGCATGAAATTCAAAACTCAAACCCTGAAGAAATGTATTATGAAGTCGTTAAGCGATTAGCTGAAGTTGAGGACCAGACACTACAATCCGCATTGGCAACCGAAGTATTTAATCAACGGGTAGCCCACGATCTGATTCCATTACTAAAAACTGGAGCAGGAGCCATCGATGAACTAAGTGCCGAACTTGAAACATTTGGCTTACTTACTAACGAACAAGTCAAAGCCCTGGCAGAACTAGACGATGAATTTCTAAGAGTTAAAACCGCACTAGGAGCAGTTAAAGACCAAATAGGCGTGGCGATGATGCCTGT
>ENA-UOOK01006020-UOOK01006020.1-fermentation-metagenome-genome-assembly--contig:-NODE-6020-length-11832-cov-16.979536_pt1 | contig 11832 bp, 8 predicted proteins | sample MGYA00245777_ERZ724023 | MGnify/ENA primary metagenome ERZ724023 (study PRJEB28704, sample SAMN03018312) | fermentation metagenome | biome: anthropogenic terrestrial biome; feature: soil; material... | reverse complement strand
CATAGGCGCTGTTAATGGATACGTCATATCTTGCAATTATTTCTTTGCTTTCTTTTGACATTAGTACTATAGCTGCATTAATGTTGATTTTATTATGTTCCTTGAGAACTTCCTCTGAAATTTCACGCATATCACACATTACTGCGTTGACTTGAAGCGATTTTTTTTCATTTTCCATTATTTATTTCCTCCTTTAATTTGTTTCGTATATAGAAAAGCCGGGTTCTTATTGCTGATGGAGTTATGTTGAATATCTCTGCAATTTCTCTTGCGTTATATCCTGAAAAATACCGTAAATAAAATATGTTTCTGTCCTTTTCCGACAATAAGCTGCATAACTGTGCTACAACAACATTTGATAAATCGTCATAGGAAAGTAGGGTTTCATAACACTTTGGTTCTGCATTCATACGCCTTATTTTATCAATAAAGATATTGTTAGCGGTTTTATATAGCCATGCTCTGCACTTTTTCTCATTAAGCTCATTTAATATATCGGCATTTTCCAGAGCGCGAAGAAAGGTTTCTTGTACAATGTCTTCTGCTGCTGCAACATTTTTGGTTTTAAGTGTCATGTAATTTTTCAGTTCATTAAAATATAACGAATATATTTGAGATATCATTTTTCTCCTCCATATTTCTTGTAACCGATTACACCTATATAACGAATGGGAGGATAAGAGTGTTTGGTATATTTTTAATTATTTTTTAGGATATTTCTAATTTATGTGTAACTAAATTTTCTTATGGATGCTGCAAGTATTTCAATGATTGTAACACATTTTTCAGGGAACTTCCACAATGGATAAATGAAATGACAGATTCTCGAGTCAATAATAAAGAGATTTACCTTTCAAAATTGACAAAAAACCAGCTCTGAAAGGAAAAAAAAATTCGCACAAATTAATCAATAAATGCAAGCCTTTGTACGAAAAAAGAGGTATAATAAAAAAACTTTATCGCAGAGAGGAATAAGAAAATGGGAAGAGCAGAAATAAGGGCTGCAAGAAAGCTAGAAAAGAATCCGATAGAAGCATGTAATAAAGTGCAAAAAAAGTTTTGTCCTGAGCTATTTAATATGTTTGGTCAAATAGCAGATCCAAGGCACCAAAGCTATATAACATATACAGGGAAAACTATGCTAAGTCAGATGTATTATAAAGGCATTGCAGGTATAATCAGCATGCAGGATATGACAGACAGATTTAATAAACAAGAGATTGTAGAAAATATGGGTGGGTTTATAGGAGTAGAGTTAGATGATTACCTGCCTCATCATGTAACAGAAAATGAATATCTGGAACGATTGAATCCGAATGAACTGCAGGATACAATACAAGATATTGTATATGATCTGATTCGAAGAAAAAGCTTCAATAATGCCAGATTCATGAAGGAATGGATAATTATCATTGATGGAACGCAGCTCTACTCAGGGAGGAGAAAGATCAATGATAAATGCCTGGAACGCCATTACAATAAAGGGACAGAACAGGAAACCGTGAATTATCATGTGGATGTACTTGAGGCAAAAATATACTTTGGCTCCGAGTTGGTGTGCAGCATATGCAGTGAATTTATTGAGAATAACGGAGAAGATGCGCAAAACTATAAGTACATGAGCGAGGAAGCACGTAAGCAAGATTGTGAAATAAAGGCTTTCAAACGAATGTCCGAGAAACTTAAGAAAGCATTTGCACGCTTACCTATTCTCCTGCTTATAGATAGTCTTTACGCATCAAAACCAGTGATGGATATTTGCAATGCAAACAAATGGGATTACATAATCCGGTTCAAGGATGGAAGCATTCCATATATTGCAAAGGAATACGAAGATATACCCGAGAAGGAGTGTATTGGGAATTGCGAATTTATCAATGAAATAGATTATGAAGGACACAAGATAAACTTACTTAAATATTGGGAGGAAACGGTTGAAAAGGGAGAAATAAAGACAACAGCCTTCCAATGGATAACGAACATAGTAATTACAAAGAATAATGCATTTAAAATAGCAAATACGGGAAGGATACGTTGGAAGATAGAAAATGAAGGATTTAACCGACAGAAGAACTGGCAGGGAGACATCACCCATGCATGCAGCTGGAACGAACGTGCATTGAAGAACCATTACCTGATGCAGCAGATATCCGATTTCATGAAGCAGCTATATGAGCATTATGTTTTAGAGAAATTTGGAATAAAAAAGAAGCAAAAAAATATATCCCCTGAACTGTTATCAAGCTTTGAATGGCAACTTACAGCAGAAGATATATCCAGAAGTGATATGCTTTGCATATCGACTAACTGAACTAAGTATATCAAAGGAAGTGATGCCTTGCAAGATAAATTTCAACTGAATTATCCACAATAAACAAGAAGCAAGGATAATTACAACAAAGAACTGTGGATAAAATAATTTCCACGCATCTTAACTGTGGATAACTTTCTTTAGAAGCAATTTTTCTGAAGTTTAGCAGTCATAAAGAAATTTACCTTTCAGGGCTGACAAAAAACTGTATTTATTGACATATTAATGCAGTCATGTTATTATAAATTTTATATTGTATGAAATAACATGGGAGTGCACTTATGGAGAGAAAAACGTTATTAGAGAAGTTGGGCCTGATTGAAAAAATTGAAAGCGAAGATGGTAAAGCTAAAATGGACGCCGGAGATGCAGTTCAAAGCTTGGATGATACAGCCTTTAAAGATGTCTACCTTTCAAAAGAAGTTGAAGTTAAGGAAAGAATTGAAGAAAACACTACTGTAGAAACTAAGGCTCCTGATGCATTTGAAGATCCGGTTTTAATTGTCAGAAGTAAGAAGCTTATGGAAATAGATGGTGTTTATAGGAAATATAACATAAATTCAGAGGGAATTAATTCACTATCCATAGTTGAAAGCTTCCAGAAAGCGTTACCTGATTATCTTCCTGCGGATGTGAAGAGACAGTCTATACTTAACATAATTGCTTCATCTAATGTAAGAATAGAAAACCTGCTGAAGGATGGTGAGGACAAGCTAAAAAGTTTGAATGACTTTTCCGGCTCCTTTACCGGTGATTCAGATAAAGTTATAGCAGGCTTCCAGGATGAGATTAAAAAACTGAAAGAAAAGATTGATAAGTTTGAGGAAGCAATCGCCGGCATGGAAAAACTGCAGAATGAGCAGAATTATGTCATAAAGTATGAAATGGATAAGATAAATAATATACTGAAATTTATAAATTCTGAAGAATAAAATGAGGGTGACATAATGCATGGTTATAGGCTTACTGGAAGGGGAAAATTTATTTTAACTATGCTTGTTATATTATCCTTAGCTGGTGTAATAAGCTTGAGGAAGTTTGCCGTAGCAAGTGATAAAAATGGGGTGTATGGTTCCTATTTAAATTCTTCACATTTGTATGAGGAACATGAAAAGCCGGATTTATGTCAGTTGGCATCGTCGTTCAATGCTGAAATAAATAAATCCTCTGAGGCTTATGGCGGTGTCTTTGAAGCTAAAGAGGATTTTTTAAGCATAAATGCGGAGGAGATTAAGACATACAATCAAAGCAAGGTAGTATTTTTAACCTTTGACGATGGACCTTCTGAAAATGTTACGCCTGCTATACTTGATGTGCTGGATGAATATGAAATCAAGGCAACGTTTTTTGTGTTAGGCAATATGTGCGAAAAAAATCCAGATGTGCTTAAGGATGTATATACCAGGGGACATTCAATAGGAAATCATTCTTACACTCATAATTTTAAGAAATTATACAAAGATGAAGAAAGTTTTCTTAATGAATTGACAATGACAGAAGATGTAATAAAACAAAATCTTGGTGATGAATACGTTCCAAGATTGTTCAGATTCCCAGGAGGATCCTTTGAAGATTATAAGCAGGAGTATATGGATGTGTTGGATGAAAAGGGATATGTAAGCGTTGACTGGAATGCGGTTACCGGAGACGCGGAAGTTGTATCACCTACGTATGATGGGACTCTTGAAAGAATGAAAGCAACCGTGAAGGGTAAAAGCAATGTGGTACTTCTCATGCATGATTCTGCTACAAAGCATGAAACTGTCGAGGCTCTTCCTGCTGTAATTGATTATCTTAAATCGCAAGAATATGAATTTGCAATAATTAAATAATAACAAAGCGGTCGGAATTTTTCGGCTGCTTATTATTTGAAGAGCACCAGTTCTTGTCATTATATTGATATGTACAGGTACATAATTTATAAGTTTGCTCAGATTTATTTTTAAAAAGTAAATAGCTTGCCGCAATGATTAAATATAACTGTCCAATCTTACCGAAAACATGAAGGCAAATATAGCATCAGCATTGTTATAGCTTAAACCAAACAACTCCTCTATTCTGTTGAGACGATACAGAACAGTATTAGGATGGATAAAGAGCTTTTCCGATGTCATTTTAACATTGAAGTTGGAGTTAATATAAGTTTTCAGTGTTTCAACATATGTTGTGTTATTATCATTATCATATTCTTTCATTGTTTTGTATAAAGGGCTTGTTAAGTTACATAATGACGTGCTATCCATTTTAGATTCAAATATCAAACTGCATTCAGGATAATCCTCGAAAAAATATAACTTTGGTTCAATAGATGTCTTGAAAACAGGCAGAGATATCATATGTTCAAAGAGGGTTTTACTGTCCATCAGGTTCTCATATGGCTGACTTATGCAAACAGGGCTTTTAAAGAAACTGCTGATAGTACTGAGTTTTTTAATAGTTTTCCCTTTGCGGTTAATACCATGTTCTGTATACTCCACAAGTGCGGAAAAGTATTGTCCGTTCCAGGCACACCAAGAGTCTGAAAATGATTCTCTGAATTGATTTCTTAGGTATGGACCAATTTGTATTGTGCGTTCGGATGAAAATTTAAATACAGCAAGTACATAAGAAGCCGTATGTCTGGCATTGTAATCCGGCAAATTTGAAGATAGCTGTAAGTAGCTGGTTATTTGTCCTGATAAAAGTCTTTCCAGTGCCTCGTCAGGTGAAATGCGTACTTTATTAAGCTGCTGTATTGCATAAATATGAGCCAGGCATCTGCTGATGTAGACTACGAGCCCCTTATCTATTGATTCAAGGGGTATTTTTGTTTTGGCGATGCAAACTAATCCGCAAGTTTTTCCCTTTTCCATGGCCCAGCACAGGATGTGTCCATGAGGAATACCAGGACCTCCTTCGGTAATAATGGGTTCTGCTTCCAGTTGGGACATTCTCTTCATGACATAGTTTTCCCGTTCTTCGTATATTTTGCTGAAATTCAAGTCTTTAAGATGACTGCAAGGGAATGATTTTGAAAAAATGCTGTCATTCAATTTTTTAAAAGGAGTGAAAGAAATAGGATTAATTAGAATGTCTTCTGCAGAGTTCAAAAAGTCCTGAATGCTGCATCCGTCAAAAACAAGGGCTGAAAGCCTTTCTATTGTCTGAGTTGAATTATATATCATATGGTTTCCTCCAAATTTAAATCTCTTATGGTGACATATGTGAATATATAGAATAATAGTTGGTTATTTGTGGATTTTCACAATTAGTTTTAAATATTGTGTATATTCACAGCTTTGTTTGTTTATTATTTAACATTATACCATTGAATTCCATTATAATCAATTATAAAATTACAAATATGAACAAATAATTGGGTGCTTTTATTTATAGAGTGAAAGACTCCTATTAGTAACGCAAATATTTTGAAGGAAGGTTAAAAGATGAAAAAGTTTTTTGCATTATTACTCACAGTTTTAATGGTATCCGCAATGTTTACCGGTTGTTCAAATCCACAAAATGAACCGGCTGACACCAATGCTGACGGTCAGACAACACCAACTGGTACGGATATTAGGTATGAAGATACGATTGAATGGGATGCAGAGTATGACGTTGTTGTTATAGGATTTGGCGGAGCCGGTGCTAATGCCAGCATGGCCGCTGCTGAAGAAGGTGCCAGGGTACTTTTAACAGAAAAAGCACCTGAAGGTCACGAAGGTGGAAATACCCGCTATAGCGCACAGGTAATTTTAAACTATGGTTCCTATGAAGGTGGTATGTCTTATGTTGAAAAAGCTAATGAAGGTTATGACACTGCTACACAGGAAATCAGGGATTTTATTGTAAAAGGTTCTATGGGTAATCCTGAATGGATTAAATCTCTTGGATTGCCTGAAATGACATTGGATTATGTTCTGGGTGAATATCCGGAGTTCCCGGGAGCCGATGAAGCACAGATTTATACAGTGAAAAATCCGGACGTTACCAGCGGAAAAACTTACTGGGAAACTGTTCGTCAGGGTGTTGTTGCCCGTAAGGACAATATAACCGTATGGTTTGAATCACCTGCAAAACACCTTGTTCAAGATCCTTTTACCAAGACAGTAATTGGTGTTCAAATTGAACGTGATGGAAAGCTGCTTAATGTCAGAGCTAAAAATGGTGTAGTAATGGCAATGGGCGGATTTGAAAACAACGAGGAAATGGTGGAAAACTTCACTCAGCGTGAACGTATGTATCCATTAGGAACTACTTATAACACAGGTGACGGCATACGCATGGCCATTGAAGCTGGTGCTGATCTTTGGCATATGAATGCCTTGTCAGGACCGTGGATAACAATTAAAACTGATGAAATGGACAGAGCATTTTTTGGAAGCATGTCGCAGAACCTGGCAAAAAATTTTGCAAGCATTTATGTAGGACCAAGCGGAGCAAGGTTTATGGCAGAATCGGGCTGGCAGCGTCACGGACACACTCATTATGCAGGTAATTATTATTCGCAAATCAGTACATATCCGATGTATATGATTTTTGATGAAACTGCCAGGGAGGCAGGATTAGTTGCACCATCTCATTTCAGTGAGGATTTATCTGCAGAAATAGCCAATGGTACGGTTATACAGGCAGACACAATAGCAGAATTAGCTGAAAAGATAGGTGTTAATGTAGATGAACCTACACCTAATGTTGCAAAGACAATGGGTCCGGGGTGGGACGATACTTACCGCCTGCAAGGACTTGTAAATCAGGTTGAGCTTTACAATCAGTTTTGCAAAGAGGGAAAGGATCCTCAATTTGACAGAAGACCTGAAACTTTAGTTCCGATTGAAAAAGCACCTTTCTATGCTATTGAACTTCAGCCGGCTATGGTTAATACCCAGGGTGGAGCAAGGCGTAATACTGAATGCGAAGTATTGGATACAGAGGGTAACACGATTCCTCACCTATACAGTGCAGGTGAATTTGGTTCCTTCTACGCAGGGGCTTATACTGGCGGAGGCAACCTTTCTGAAACAATGTTCAGCGGACGTACCGCCGGCAGGAATGCGGCAAAAGAGAAGGAAGAGCTTCCAACCATGAAAATAGCTGCGGCTGTTTCTAATTTACAAACATTTGAAAGTGACCTTGGAAAGGGCTCAGGCGATATTACCGTAGGCAGCAATGAGTATCTTGGTACTGCAAATGGACTTGGCGGGGAATTGGTTGTTAAGGTCACTATGGATGGAGATAAGATAGCGGCTGTTGATGTGGTAAAACATTCTGAAACAGAAACAGTGTCCGACGCGGCTATTGAGCAAGTTCCAGCAGCAATTGTTTCTGCAAATTCCACTGAAGGTATTGATACAGTATCTGGTGCAACAATTACAAGCAAAGCTATTATAGCAGCAGTTGAAGATGCCTTGTCAAAAATAAAATAATTATTAAAAATAAGGCCGCAGGATCTGCGGCTTATTTTTTACATATCATCCAATAGCTTCATTTGTTTTTTCATGAACTTTATTATTTCATGCCTGTCTTTATTAATGGGAGCAATTTGCTCATACTTTTCCATGAAATACTTTTCTGCTGCGCTTACGAATATGGGCTCATTTATGAACATCTTTGTTTTATGTGCGGCGTCAGAATTAAAGTACATTTCGCAGTGCAAAGCACATTTTTCATTTATATAGATGTAGCAGTTATCCTGCACCAGGAAATCAATATTACGTACAAGGCTTAATTTATAGTTTTTGAAAGAGTTGATGATGTCAATGATGTTTTCCATGATTTCCAGCACTTCATCTTTGCTGAGGCTTACAATCTCAATAATTCCGTTAATTAATGCCGGGAATTTCCTGTACCTTATCAAGTCTGTAATGGCTTTCACTGAGCATACATCATAATACTCACAGTAGCACATTCCTTTTTTAAATTCATTTAGCCTAATTTCAAAGGTTTCCATAGAAAATGAGATGTCTTTTTGGGGAAGTTTTTTTCTTTCAAGTATGTTTTTATATAAAGCCGGGGTCATCATAAGCGGATGTTGGGCGGTTCTGCATAAAAAGCTGTTTCCCATATATTCCTGAGACTTAAACAAACTGCTGTAATATTCAGTCTGCTTATCATCGGGATAATATTCTATCAACGGTCTTGAATTTGATTTAATATGTGTTTTTATATATTCATGGAATATATTTACCGCGTGACTATTTCTTAAGAGAAATCCGGATTTTTCATATGAATTTTCACTGCAGGGGAAGCAGGATAATGCTCCTAAGCCTGGAATAATGCACATCTCCCGTTCTGAGTCAATAATGTCGTACCTAATGTAATAATAGATCTTCAGTTTTTTGGTCATAAAAACCGGACTAATAAATTTTATAAAACTTATTATTCTATCTATGTTACTGTCCAGCTTTAACAAAAAACATATTTCTATGTTCTTTTCGGATGCAATAAGCAGTTGTGTCTTCATTTCTGCCATAAGCCGAGCCTCATCACTGCTTTGGACTTTTAAGTAACCATAGTATGTTATATATATGGTATTGTTTCCTGAGTTTTTTGAGCTTGTTGCAGATTTCAGCAACTGAATGCACGAGGAAAGTGCGCTAATATTTCCAAAAAATATTTTATCGTCTGATGATAAAGACAGAACTTTTTCGAGGATTATATCAGTGCAATATAGAGAATTATGCGACAGTTCCTGGTTAGTACTCAAGTTGCTATTTTTTTTATTTTCCTTTTTTCTGCACTCTATAGAATAGCCTTGACATTCTGATAATAAAATTTTTATTTTATCCTTGATTGAAACTGTCGAAGGATTATTATCACAGACCTTGTACAAGAGGGCATCAAGGCTTTTAATCTGGGTACTGTTATGAAAACTTCTGGAAAGATATTCGGCTATATTTTCAATGTATGCAGTGTTGTATGCCGGAATTCTTTTTTCGTGTATCCATCTGTTAATGAGTGAATTGTCAACATTTATAGCCTTTGATAGTCTGTTCATGCTAATATCCAGTATTGAGAGCAATGACCTCAGACATTCTCCAAATGTCATATTTGTCATAGGCTTCTTCTCCTTTAATATATTAAAATTTTGAAGCTTTATAAATTAATAGGTATTTTCTGCATATATATTAGCACAAAAAAGGCTTTATAGCTATAAATGTGACTTGTGTTTCAACGGCTAAAGCTGACTACAAGTACAATATATATACGTTATGATGATTAGTAATCCCTTGAATTTTATTTAGTAATCTGATGTAACTCATGAAAATCAGGTATTCTTGACTGTTTAACAACAAATGCTATTAGTGTATTTATTTTCAGAATTTGTCATTGCCATGGCAATGACATAACTATATCAATTGTAGAAATATATCGAAAAATGCCGAAGTAGTCGGTGTAATATATTACCGGTTATATGTTTTAAAAGATATTCCGGGTAATAATTAATTAAGTAAATACTTAACAGGAGGGAGTATGCTTAAATTTAGAAGTATAAAAATGAAATTAACCCTGCTTTTCGGAGTACTGGTGGTGCTTGTGTGTGTAGGGCTGGGAGTATCGTCTTATAATGCAGCATCAGCATCTATGAAGGAAAGTATAAATGAATCCATGTCTCAACTGGTTAAAGAGGCGTCAAAGGTGGTTAATGCAAGAATAAATATCCAGATGGCTGCGCTTGAGACACTTGCGGACAGTGATTATATCAGTACAGATATGTTAACTTTAGACGAAAAACTTCAATTGCTTAAAGGCGAAGCTGATATGAGGGGACACGTTAGTATGTCAATAGTGGATTTGGATGGTAATTCAACAAGCACAAAGGGAGAAAGTTTTAAAATTGTAGACAGAAGTTATTTTACTAAGGCGGCTTCTGGAGAAAGAGCTGTATCAGATCCTATAATAAGTGCGGCTGACGGAAGTATAGTGGTATGTTATGCGGTTCCTATAAAAAGGGATAATAAAGTTACCGGGGTTCTTATTTCTGCCCGGGATGGAAATGAATTGAGCAGTATTACAAACGACATAGGTTATGGGAAAAGTGGAAAAGCGTTTATGCTTAACAGTACCGGGGTTAAAATTGCTCACAATGACAAGCAACTTGTAATGAGTGAGGACAATGACTTTAATAATGTAAATTCCGACAGTGAGCTTTTGCCGCTGGTGGAAATTGAAAAGCATATGATTGAAGGAGAGTCCGGTGTGGAAGAATATAAATATATGCAGGAGGATAATTACATAGCATATTGTCCTATTGAAGGTACTGACTGGTCAATTGGACTGACTGTTCCCAGTGAAGAAGCAATGATGGGTGTTAGACAGCTTTATAAACAAATGGTAATGGTCTCCGCTGCTTTTGTATTATGTGCTGTGGTATTAACTGTTGTGATTTCTCTAAGCATTTCACGTCCAATCGGAGAAGCTGCAAATTATTTAAAAATGGTATCGGAAGGTGACCTGACAATGGAGGTGTCACCAAAGCTTTTAAAAAAGAAGGATGAAACAGGGGTTCTTGCTAATGCTATTGAAACCATGCGAAAATCTGTATCCGGAATTATAAAGGAAGTTTCCGAGGAATCAATTAGTGTTAATAAAGTGCTTGATGTAATTAATTCTGATATGGAAGAGCTTAATAAAAGTATAGAGGAAATCTCTGCAACTACTGAAGAAATGTCTGCTGCATCTGAGCAGACTGCTTCTTCAGTTGAAGAAATGAATGCAACTTCTGAACAGATAGAGAGTGCCATAAGCTCTGTGGCCGCTAAGTCTCAAGAAGGTGCCAATGTGGTTTCTGAGGTTTATAATACGGCTCAGAAAATGAAAGTTGGGGCTGAAGAGGCTAAGAGCAATGCAATGGAAATATATTTAAGCACAAAGGAACATATGGAAATAGCAATACAACAGGCGCAGGCAGTAAATCAGATAAGCGAATTGTCGGATGGAATTTTAGATATTGCATCTCAAACTAATTTGCTTGCATTAAATGCGGCAATAGAAGCTGCAAGAGCAGGGAAGGCTGGGCAGGGCTTTGCGGTTGTGGCTGACGAAATTCGCAGCCTGGCTGTGAACTCGAAAGCTATGGTTGCAAGGATACAAAAAGTTACGAAAGAGATACTGATGGCTGTGGACGATTTGTCGGAAACTTCAGGTCAGGTAATGGGTTTTATTGACGGAAAGGTTCTGAATGATTATGACAAGCTTGTGAATTCAGGGCAGAAATACAGCGAAGATTCGGAGGAAATAAACGGTATGATAACTGAATTTAGTTCTGCATCGGAAGAAATACTGGTTTCGGTACAGCATATGGTGTCTGCCATAAATGAGATTTCTTCCGCTACCACTGAAGGTGCACAGGGTTCATCTAATATTGCAGAACGATCTGTGGGTATAGTAATGATGTCAAACAATGTAATTCAGTCAGCGATAGAAGCAAGAAAAAAATCAGATTTATTAATTAACGCAGTATCAAAATTTAAAATTTAAAAATGCCAAAATATTAATAAAATATTAATATTTTGTTCGGTTTTAAAATACTGTAAGTTATG
>ENA-UOOK01006019-UOOK01006019.1-fermentation-metagenome-genome-assembly--contig:-NODE-6019-length-11835-cov-8.899491_pt1 | contig 11835 bp, 13 predicted proteins | sample MGYA00245777_ERZ724023 | MGnify/ENA primary metagenome ERZ724023 (study PRJEB28704, sample SAMN03018312) | fermentation metagenome | biome: anthropogenic terrestrial biome; feature: soil; material... | reverse complement strand
TCGAAATCATATCATGAACAAAAAACATGTTCATGATCTTTTGCTCCGATCGCATATTGCAAGCAAGCTTGCATATGCTCACTACGCTTTTATTATATGATAGACTTTGTTAGGGGTGTGAACAGTAACAACGCTCTTGTTCATGGTAAAATAAAAGTGGAATGATAAAAGCGGGAGAAAGAGTATGCAAAAGCAGCGCAGAAACGAGGTATAAAATGGATAAAGTAATCTTTCATGTGGATGTAAATAATGCATTCCTTAGCTGGGAAGCGGTTCAGCGGTTAAAGGACGGCGAGAAATTGGATCTGCGGACACTTCCCTGTGCCGTGGCCGGGGATAAGAACAAACGACATGGAGTGATTCTTGCAAAATCATTATTTGCCAAGCAATGCGGTGTTAAAACCGGGGAACCGATTGTGGATGCATTGAAAAAGTGTCCGAATCTGACTTTAGTTCCACCGAACCATCGGCTTTATCAGGAATACTCGAAGGCTTTCATAAACATTTTAAATGATTTTTCTCCCGAGGTTGAGCAATACTCAATTGATGAAGCTTATTGTGATATGACCGGAATGGAAACGCTGTTTGGCCCGCCTGTGCAGGCCGCTTACCGAATTAAGAATCGGATTCGGGAGGAACTGGGATTTACCGTTAATATAGGAATTTCCACGAACAAACTGCTGGCCAAAATGGCATCGGATTTTAAAAAACCGGATATGGTTCATACCCTTTATCCGGAGGAGATCAAGGAGAAAATGTGGGTGCTGCCGGTTGGCGAATTGCTTTTTGTAGGTAAATCTACCGTTAGAAAATTAAACAATCTCGGCATTCACACCATTGGAGAACTGGCTTGTACGGACGTAGAGATTCTGAAGGCACATTTTAAAAAGCATGGGGAGGTAATTCACAGCTTTGCAAATGGGAAGGATACCTCCGTCATTAAAAGGGAGGAGGTAAAGAACAAGGGATACGGCAATTCCACAACCATTTCCTTTGATGTGGAGGACGAATCAACGGCGAAGATGATTCTCCTTTCCCTGGCAGAAACCGTCGGAGCAAGGCTTCGAAGGGATAACATGGCTGCCAATGTGATTGCAGTCAGTATCATCGATTATGAATTCCGGCATACGACCCATCAGATGACTTTACTAAAACCAACTCACAGCACCGATATGATTCACCAAAATGCGTGCAGCTTATTTGATGAAATGTGGGATGGAACGCCGATACGAAATCTGGGAATACAAACAAGTAAAGTGGTACCGGTTGAAGCGGAGAGGCAGATGAGCTTATTTGGAACAGAGCAGGAGGAGAAAAGGGAAAGGCTGGACAAAGCAATCGACAGCATCCGGAATCGGTTCGGCAGCTCCGCCATTCAAAGAGCAAGTCTGGTTAAGAAAGAGGACGAAAAATCTATATTTTAATAGATTTTTAGCTATATTTCTATAAAACGGATTCTACTTGTCGTATTTTTGACTTCAACAGATATGGAAAATTATGTATTCCATGATATAATATAATATAGAGTAATCTAAGGCAGTAAATGTTCCACTCACTATGTTAGGTTTAAGGGAGTCATTAATATGAGACAATCAATGCTGTGCCTGCTTGCTGCCCTGGGTTTAACCAGTATGATGGGATGTGAAATCGCAGCAGGGGCAATTACTGCACGAAAGAATGATTCCAAGGATGAAAATATATTAAGTATACCTATGACCAGCCTTGATAAGGGCCTATTATGGAATCCGTCCGATCTCACAGATTTTCATGGAGTATATGGAGAACTATTAGTTTCGATGCTAAATCGAGAGAAGGATACATTAACCCCGATGGACGCGTTAGATAGGGTAAAGGAAATCTACGCTGCAAATTTTGAAAAAGTTCCGGGAGAGACGGCGGCGGAATATGGCTATAAACTCCCGGCTGCAGACTATTATTTGGTGTATGAAGGCATTCAGGAGGAGAAAGAATATCTTATCCATCTTTATGAATTTGTATTGGATGATCCGGATACCGGAATTGGACATACGGTAACTTACGGTTGGTATACCGTGGACAAAACCACCGGGATCATAACGGATCAGATGCAGCCATGATGTATCAGATAGCGGGAATTGAGAGGCACTTAACAGACTGGGAGGAAGGATTGTATTATCTGTTGATAGGAGATAATACAATCCTTTATTATTGCCTTTTTCTGCAAATTATGTTAATATTGTGTAGTAGAAAAGCAGCGGGAAATGAAATCCACATTTCCATTTCGCTTCGTATAAATTATGGACACTTGCTGAAAGATAATATGGAAAAATTGCATATTTTAAATAGGTATTGAAAGACAGCAGATGAAGTAAAGAAAAGTAAAATTATATAAAGGAGGATTAGCTTATGAATATACCAACTCCACACAATGCGGCAGGCGAAGGAGAAATAGCAAAAACAGTCCTGATGCCGGGCGATCCGCTCCGGGCAAAATTTATTGCAGATACCTATCTGCAGGATGTAGTATGCTTTAATAAAGTAAGAAACATGTTAGGTTATACCGGTACCTATAAGGGAAAGAGGGTTTCCGTAATGGGAGGCGGTATGGGTATGCCATCCATTGGAATTTATTCCTATGAACTGTTTCATTTTTATGAGGTAGACAGTATTATTCGTATCGGATCTGCCGGTGGAATTTCGGATAATGTGAAACTTAGGGATGTGCTGATTGGAATGGGTGCGTCTACAAATTCGAACTATGCGGCTCAGTATAAGCTGCCCGGAACGTTTGCTCCGATTGCTGATTTTGATCTGCTTCGCAAAGCGGTTCTGGCGGCAGAAAAATTAAATATTAAAACGGTGGTTGGAAATGTTCTTTCCTCGGATACCTTTTATGGGGATGATAAGGATGCCAATGATCTGTGGCGCAAGATGAACGTTCTGGCAGTTGAGATGGAAGCAGCGGCACTTTATATGAACGCAGCAAGGGCAGGAAAGAAAGCACTCTGCATCCTGACGATCTCCGATCATATCTATACCGGTGAAGCTTTATCCGCGGAGGACAGGCAGTCCACCTTCCAAGACATGATGAAAATTGCTTTGGAGATAGCCTAATATATAAGGTCCTATTCATATCAAAATCTTAAAATAACTTATGACACATAAATCATGATTTGAGTGTCAAATAATATTTCTGGTTAGAAAGGTGATGGATCGCTTCATGGATAGAAAGAGGATATTTGAGAAGGTAGACCATACGTTACTTGCGCAGTCGGCAACCTGGGAGGAGATCAAGCAGATTTGCGATGATGCAATCGCATATCAGACAGCTTCCGTATGTATTCCCCCCTCCTATGTAAAAAGAGGAAAGGAATATGTGCAGGACAAAATGACCATCTGTACGGTAATTGGATTTCCCAATGGATATAATACGACTGCGGTAAAAGTGTATGAAACGAAGGATGCCATTCAGAATGGAGCCGATGAGATTGATATGGTGATTAACATCGGTGATTTAAAGGACCGTAATTATGATCGGATAGAAGATGAAATAAAACAGCTTAAGGAAGCATGCGGTGATAAAATTCTTAAGGTAATTATTGAGACTTGCCTGCTTACGGAGGAAGAAAAGATAGCGATGTGCGAAATTGTGACGAAAGCCGGAGCGGATTTTATTAAGACTTCTACCGGTTTTTCAAAAGGCGGGGCAACTTTTGAAGATATCGCCTTATTCGCAAAACATGTAGGTAAAAATGTCAGAATAAAAGCAGCCGGGGGTATCTCTTCCTTCGAGGATGCGGAGAAATTCATCGAATTGGGAGCTTCCCGATTGGGGACCAGCCGTATCGTGAAACTGGCAAAAAAGGAGCAGGGGGCAAAGGAGGCTTTATAATGCAGGAGAACAACGAGCAGAAAACCAGCCTTATTCCACAGGAAAAGGGAGAACTATTAGGCAAGCAGAGTATTGTAAGCCGTTCTGTGGTGAAAAATTTGATCCGTGCCGCGATTCTTGCAATGGAAAAGGCTTATACGCCATATTCACATTTTCAAGTCGGAGCAGCATTGTTAACAAAGAATCAGAAAATTTATACGGGCTGTAATATTGAAAATGCTTCTTTTACGCCGACGAACTGTGCGGAGCGTACGGCTTTTTTTAAGGCGGTAAGTGAAGGAGAGCGGAACTTTGCAGCAATTGCCATCGTTGGCGGAAAAGAAGGAATCCTTACAGATTACACCCCTCCCTGCGGTGTATGCCGGCAGGTGATACGGGAATTTGTTGATCCGAATAGCTTCCTGATAATCCTGGCAAAATCAGAGAATGATTACATGCTGTATTTCCTGGAAGAATTATTGCCCCTGGGATTTGGACCGGAAAATATATTATAGATCTTGTTGGGGGTGTGAATAGTAACTTTTGATTATATAGAGCAGGAAGACAGCATAAAAAATGGTTCAAGAATCGGTGCAATGAATGTCGATTCTTGAACCATTTATTATAGAATACGGTTATTTATATTAGAGAATGTTATGAATAATTTTCCGTTATAAGTTATAACTATTCTTCCATAAGCTTTCATAATGTGATATAATCTGCGTATCAAACAGCAACAAAGTTATGGAAGGACGATTAACTTTTGGGACAAGTTTGGAAAATATTTATTGTACTTTATAGAAATGACAGATAGAATAACCGGAAAGGATTTGAAAGCATGTACTCATTTGAAGTTTTAAAAACAAGTGACCCGGAAATTGCAGATGCAATTACCAAGGAAATCGGAAGACAGAAGGATCATATCGAATTGATCGCTTCTGAGAATTTTGTAAGTCCGGCAGTTATGGCAGCAATGGGAAGCCAGCTTACGAATAAGTATGCAGAAGGGTATCCCGGTAAGCGGTACTACGGAGGCTGTGAGTATGTAGATATTGTTGAGACTCTTGCAATCGAGAGAGCCAAGAAATTATTTGGCTGTACCTATGCGAATGTTCAACCACATTCTGGTGCGCAGGCAAATATGGCAGTATTCTTTGCATTACTTCAACCGGGCGATACTTTTATGGGAATGAACCTGAATCATGGCGGACATCTGACTCACGGAAGTAAAGTAAATATAAGCGGAACGTATTTTAATCCGGTTCCTTACGGAGTAGATGAGCGTGGATTTATTGATTATGACGAAGTCAGAAGAATTGCAAAGGAATGCAAACCGAAATTAATTGTTGCAGGTGCAAGTGCTTATGCCAGAAAGATAGATTTTAAGAAATTCAGGGAAATTGCGGATGAAGTGGGTGCCTATCTGATGGTAGATATGGCACATATCGCGGGTCTGGTAGCTACAGGCTATCATGAGAGTCCGATCCCATATGCACATGTGACAACGACCACTACCCATAAAACGCTGCGGGGACCAAGAGGCGGTATGATCCTTTCCAGTGAAGAATTTGCTAAGGAACACAAGCTTAACAAATCTGTATTCCCGGGAACCCAAGGCGGACCGCTGATGCATGTGATTGCAGCGAAAGCGGTATGCTTTAAAGAGGCGCTGGAGCCAGACTTTAAGGAATATGCAGGAAGAATTATTGAAAATGCACAGGCTCTGGCCAATGGACTCATGAAGCGGGGCTTCCATCTGGTATCGGGAGGAACGGACAATCACCTGATGCTGGTAGATCTTCAGAATATGGGAGTTACCGGTAAGGATGCGGAGAAGCTGTTAGATGCAGCGAATATTACCTGCAATAAGAATACTGTTCCGAATGATCCGACCTCACCGAATGTTACCAGCGGTATCCGGCTTGGTACGGCTGCGATAACAACAAGAGGAATGAAGGCAGAGGATATGGATGTCATTGCAGAAGCAATCTATCTTCTGATAACGGATGTAGACAAGAATAAGGGCAGGGCAATGGAATTAGTGAAATCCTTAACAGAGAAGTATCCGTTGTATGAATAAGAAATATGAAAGACGATTTGTTATAAAGGGTTTTGACATTTATTGGGTTGCTGCGAAATAGAAAGCTGCGCAAAAACGAGGTGAATTCCGGCAGGGGAGGTGATGTATACATTCCCTGCCGGAATTCGTTTTTCAAGAAATACAGATGAAAGATTCCGCATGAAATTTAGGTAGAGCTCATTCCAGAGTTCTTCCGGCTAGGAAGGTGCTCTTTGTTCATGACAAGCAAATTGGTTTGCTGATTCGTCTTGATTATTTGTATCCTTGGCGGCCGATTCTGTTTTTTTATCACAAAGCTCTTCGCTTGCTATAAGCGTCGCCAGAGTATCTCCCAGCTGCGTAAATGCGGCAGCCAGCAGTGATACTTCTTCTGGAGGGAAGCATTCATTGATTTTACAAGCTGCCGCTGTAATAAAGGCAACAAGTTCGCACGATTTCATAATTCTCCTCATTTCTGCGCTGCCTTTGCGCTTTTCACCTCAATATGAATATATGCTCGCTTCGGATATAATTGCATCTGCAAATCGGCGAATATAGTATATCGGCTGCTTTCAGGCGGCGGGAATAAAGAGTTTGCCTTGGCAATCGTTTAAACTGATATAGAGCAGTTTTTATCCAGCATCTTGTTATAACATCTGGTACCAAAGATAATACCAATGATAAAAACACTTGCGACACAGACGTATCTCACGATCTTCGTCACATCCACTTTAACAGTTACAGAAGTTCCGGCATCTTTTGGTGAACAACATTCCTTCAGCATAATTTTAACCTTCTTTCCTTTTATCCTTTTTTATTTATGTTCTTGATATGCTTTATAGCCCTCATAGAAATTAATATCCAAGCTCTTCGCCGACCAGAATTACTTTGATCCGACCCGGTATCCTTGATTTTCTGGTAATTACAATTTCACAGCAGATACAATCCTCTACAAGACAGTTTCCGCATCGCCCTAATTCGGAACATGGGGTTTTCTTCTCGAGCCGAACCGCATTTGGCGGAGCTGCCATATTACGAATTCGCTCTATGCCAGTATTTACATCGGTTACTATTTTATTCATTCCTGCAATCACAATCACGTTTTTAGGTCCCGCAATCAGGCAGGCAACCCGGTTGCCATGACCGTCGATGTTAATTAGCTGGCCGTCCAGGGAAATTGCATTCGAGCTCATAAAATAGTAATCGGCAGTTACAATTTTACTGTACATCAGGGAGCTTTCCTCCGGAGTTTTTGCACGGCTGCGATCATACAGGATATAGTCGGACGCATGTAACTCATCCAGCAATCCGATCTCATCCAGGGTTTGTGAGCCGCCCCAGGAGATGGAACAACCCGGTGTCAGAAATCGCTTTGCCATCGTGAGTGCGTTCTCTGCATTTTCACAATAGTATCCTTCAATGCCACGTTTGTTAAACCGATCAATTAAGCCATTTGCAAGATTTTCATAATTTATCTTCTTCGCAGACATTATACTCCTCCTCCTTAACCTCTTCCCATAAGAAATGAGGTTTTTGATAATTACAGAAAATGGTTCTGTTTTGTAAATAATACTATCCTAATCTTATACGAATTCCTAACAATGTTCAATAAGAATAAGAAAATGTTTTAATATTTCGGTAAAAAAGTTTTATTTGTCCATTTTCAAGATATGGGGTATACTAGTGTTACGGAATATATATGGATTTGGATTATATGGTATCGTAATTGCGAATGGCATTAAGCCGGCAATATTCCTTTACCGTGTAATTGTTATGTCACAGGAAAGTTGGAAAGAAATGTCGAAGAGTTTATATATTGCTGAAAAACCTAGTGTAGCAGCTGAGTTCGCGAAAGCACTTAAGATTTCGGGGAAAAAGCAGAATGGATATATTGAATCGGAAGAAGCGATTGTTACTTGGTGTGTGGGACATCTGGTAACCATGAGCTATCCGGAAGCCTATGACCCGGCCTTAAAGAAATGGAGTATGGCGACCCTGCCATTTCTTCCGAAGAAATATCGTTATGAAATTATTCCGAATGTTAAGAAGCAGTTTGCTGTTGTGAAAGAGCTGCTGAATCGGGGAGATGTAGATAAGATCTATGTCTGCACCGACTCCGGACGGGAAGGAGAATACATATACCGACTGGTGGATCAGGAAGCCAGGGTGCCGGATACAAAGGAGAAAAGAAGGGTATGGATCGATTCTCAGACTGAGGAGGAGATATTAAGAGGCATACGGGAAGCAAAACCGCTGTCTGCATATGATTCTCTTGCGGATGCGGCATACCTTCGTGCGCAGGAAGATTACCTCATGGGAATTAACTTCTCCCGCGCGTTAACCTTAAAATACGGGAATGAGATTCAAAGATTTTTAAATACAAAAAAATGGTCTGCCATTTCCGTTGGGCGTGTAATGACTTGCGTTCTTGGCATGGTAGTCCGCAGAGAACGGGAAATACGTGATTTTGTGAAGACTCCTTTCTTCCGCGTGATGGCGCAGATTCAGGCGGAGGAGAAAGAATTTACAGGGGAATTCCGTGCAGTCGAAGGTTCGAAGTATTTTAATTCCCCCTTACTATACAAAGAAAACGGCTTTCAGGAAAAGACCTCGGCACTCCATCTGATTTCGGAGCTGGCAGGAACAATACCTGCGATCGGTGATGACGGGACCTGGAGCAGACAGAAAACCGATGCCGATTTACCACAGCTGCTGGCGGAGGTCGTTCAGGTTGATAAGAAAAAGGAGAAGAAGAATCCTCCGCTGCTGTTTAACCTTGCCGAGCTTCAGAACGAATGCTCCAAAAATTTTAAGATAAGTCCGGATGAGACGCTGAAGTTTACGCAGGAGCTATACGAGAAGAAGATGGTGACCTACCCAAGAACCGATGCCAGAGTTTTGTCCGCTGCAGTGGCGAAAGAGATCGAGAAAAATATCAGGGGGTTGCAGGGATTAAATCATGTAAGAGATTTTGCTGCCGAGATCTTAGAGAGCGGCTCTTATAAAGGAATCGCAAAAACTAGGTATGTCAATGATGCTCAGATTACAGACCACTATGCCATCATACCTACCGGCCAGGGACTGAATAATCTGCGTTCCCTTTCCCATACCGCAATACGCGTTTATGAGTCGATTGTGAGGCGGTTTTTATGTATCTTCTTCCCGGCAGCAGAATATCGCAGGGTTGGAGTTACCGCTAAAATCGGCGGGGAAAGCTTCTTCACCTCTCTGCGTATGCTTGAAAAGGAAGGCTACCTTAAGGTGCTGAATTCCGGCGTGAAGGCTTCCGAACCGTCAAATGGAAAGAATGCACCGGAGGATAAGGAAGCCTCGGAGAATGAGGAGGATTCCGAGGAGGACTCAGATCAGGCGTTACTGACGGCGTTAATGAATCTTCGAAAAGGGAAAATGCTTCCGGTCAATGCGCTTACCATAAAGGAGGGGGAAACCACACCGCCCAAGAGATATAATTCTGGTTCCCTGATCCTTGCCATGGAGAATGCGGGACAGCTGATTGAGGATGAGGAGCTGCGGGCGCATATCAAGGGCAGCGGTATCGGAACCAGTGCCACAAGAGCAGAAATCCTGAATAAGTTGGTTAAGATTAATTATCTTAGCTTAAATAAGAAGACACAGATCATTACACCGACCCTTTTAGGAGAGCTGATCTTTGAAGTGGTGGATGCCTCCATAAAATCTCTTCTGAACGCAGAGCTTACCGCCAGCTGGGAAAAGGGGCTGACCTATGTAGCCGAAGGGCAGATTACGAAAGAGGAATATACCGAAAAATTAGAAGGTTTTGTTACAAGAAGAGTGCAGGGCGTGAAAGCGTTAAATAACCAGGCAGCACTTACGAGAGTTTTTCAGGAGGCAGCAACAAACTATAAAAAATAGAGTCCATACGATACCGTATGAAAGACGATGTAATATTTCCTATTCACAAACAATATATAACAATAGATACAAGAAAAAGGGGTATGAACATGACAGAACATCTTAAGATTCATTCATTATTCGATTTGAAAGAAACGATTGCAGCCGAAGTCTTTGAAGGATGTACCTATCCTTGGGAAGTATTAAGTAAAATCAAAGATGCGATTCTTCAGATCGGCAATTCCCTGCCGGAAGAGGAATACCGAAAAGCAGGAGATAATATTTGGATTGCAAAATCGGCAAAGGTTGCGCCGACCGCCTGCATTAACGGACCGGCGATCATCGGTAAGGATGCCGAGATCCGGCATTGTGCCTTTATCCGCGGCAGTGCCATTGTCGGAGAGGGTGCTGTGGTAGGAAACTCAACCGAGCTTAAGAATGTAATACTTTTCAATAAAGTACAAGTGCCTCATTATAACTATGTCGGCGACTCTATTCTGGGATATCAATCACATATGGGCGCGGGAGCGATTACCTCCAATGTAAAATCAGATAAAACCTTAGTTGTGGTTAAAGACGGAGAACAAAAGCTGGAGACCGGTCTGAAAAAATTCGGTGCGATTTTAGCGGATCATGTGGAAGTGGGCTGCAACAGTGTCTTAAACCCGGGAACGGTCATCGGACGGAATTCGAATATCTATCCCTTATCCATGGTACGCGGGTATGTTCCGGAAGGAAGTATTTACAAAAAGGCAGGAGAAGTTGTCACCAAACATTAATATTTTCTAAAAAGCTATGGACTTATCCTCTGTTTTGTGCGAAAATATGTTAAGTAAATAACAATATCAAAATAAATTTCTGCATAAGCAGTAGCTGCCTGAATGATACAAGAACTATTTGCATAAACAGGCAGATTACATATTTGTTATTTCGCGCATAGCAAGTTGAATGGCATACGTATTCTTTTGGTAATCGATATCTTAACCATTGATTGGATACAGCAGGAGATTTCGTCTGTCCATTTACTTCGTTTATCTAAGTCGGAGAAGACTCCCATTTCTTAATTGGCGAGTTAAGAGTGCGCAAAAGGCAGCGCGGAAATGAGGAGAATTATATTTAATTTCAGTGGGGGTTTCATCACCGACTGAGATAAAAGCCTCCGGCGAATGTTCATGATTTCGATTGGAATTATTTCGAGCAGAGCTCGGACGAAATCGGCACGCAAGTACGCCGAGGCGTACTTATACCTCTATTTTACAAATAGACAAATGAAATACGATACTATGTAAATTGAAAGGAGTTTCGACAACATGACTTATTCTCATGAAGTAAAAATGATGTGTCCGGTTGCACAGGGCGTTCACCATGGCGCTGCACCAATTCCGGAAGAAGCAAAATGGGTTAAATCCAAGGAAGTAAAAGATATTTCCGGATTTACTCATGGTATTGGCTGGTGTGCACCTCAGCAGGGAGCATGTAAGTTAACTTTAAATGTTAAGGATGGCATTATTCAAGAGGCATTGGTTGAGACAATCGGCTGCTCCGGTATGACTCACTCCGCTGCAATGGCATCCGAGATTCTTCCAGGATTAACCATTCTCGAAGCATTAAATACGGACTTAGTATGCGACGCAATTAATACGGCTATGAGAGAACTGTTCCTGCAGATTGCATACGGAAGATCACAGAGTGCTTTCTCAGAAGACGGACTTACGATCGGTGCCGGATTAGAGGATTTAGGAAAGGGTCTTCGCAGCCAGGTAGGTACGATGTATGGTACTCTTGAAAAAGGACCTCGTTACCTGGAAATGGCAGAGGGCTATGTAACTGGTATCGCTCTTGACGCTGATGATGAGATCATTGGTTATCAGTTCGTGAGCCTTGGCAAGATGATGGATTTCATCAAAAAAGGCGATGATGCAACTACAGCATTTGAAAAATCCAAAGGGCAATATGGACGTGTAGAGGATGCTGTAAAGATCATTGACCCGAGACGCGAATAGTAAAGGAGGATACGTACGATGGCTTTATTTGAATCATATGAAAGAAGAAT
>ENA-UOOK01006018-UOOK01006018.1-fermentation-metagenome-genome-assembly--contig:-NODE-6018-length-11836-cov-19.514727_pt1 | contig 11836 bp, 21 predicted proteins | sample MGYA00245777_ERZ724023 | MGnify/ENA primary metagenome ERZ724023 (study PRJEB28704, sample SAMN03018312) | fermentation metagenome | biome: anthropogenic terrestrial biome; feature: soil... | reverse complement strand
CAATGTCTCCACCACAACCGCACTTAAACCTTGTGTATTCGTTATCTCTTTGCAGTAAACTTTGGTTATATAATTCTCCACAATTTCGGCAACGTATTGCCATATCTGCTTCAAACAAAATCATCCTTCCTCGACCTCACTTTCCTTCTTAATTACTTTGTTGCATATTACGTAACCCATGGGCAAAAAAAATTTCAACTGGATTCTTAATTTTAAGTATACGTATCATCGCATCCATTTCTTTTTGAGTAAAGTTTTCTGGCGTATGATTTAATTTTGTTGATAATGTTTTGCTTGTAATGCCCATTTCATCTGCTAATTTTGAGATTGTGTAATTATTAAGTGTCATTTGTGCTCTTAATAAATTTACGTTAACCATCTTTTATTCCTCCTTTATTGTTTTCTCATAATTTTCATTTAATACACTTCCTTTTTTATATTTTCTTTTTGGATTGTGTTAATTTTATTTATCATAATGCATACCTCCAATAAATTTTTTATATTTAATTTTTGAAGTTTTTTGAAACCTCTTGCAATGCTACAGCTTTCAATCTGTTATAGCATTGCAGCAGGTTTCACCCTGCTTAATTAGCTTTTAGAGACTCTCTTATTTTTTGATACTTTTCCTTTTCTATCTCCAAAAAGAAATTTGTAACATTAGGAATTGTTTTTTCAAAGCAACCTTCATTGCCCCAATCTTCAATGTCAATAACGTCTTCTTTGACGTTATAGGTAATGTAATAAAACTGGGATGTTATTCCTCTTTCTCCCCATCCCATACTAATTATAGACCCCTTTAAGGGATTTAATCCATTCTCATCAAATAGATTTTGAATTTTTATACTTTCCTTAAAGGTATGATTGCAACAATACTGTCCTATTTCATCTACCATGTTTATAATAGATGTTAAAGTTTCAGACATTATGCAAAGATTATCTATAATTTTTATGTCTTGGTAATCCTCTTGAATTAATTTTCTACATTCTTCACAGTTTTTAAATAATTTCATAAAAAACCTCCATTTTTGCCTTTAAGGATAAGACATAACCATTAAATTTTTATTGAGCTTTGCAGCTCTCTTATAAGAATTACTCCCAAGCATCTGCAATTTTTCCGCATAGAACATCTAAATTTGTAATTTTGTTTTCTCTCCAGTACCACCAATTTTGTTCTATAATATAATCTGGCGACTCCAAAACGTCTTGCTTATTTAAAATACACATTACTCCGCCTGCTGAAAGTATATTATTTATATCTGCATCTGTACCGTGTATTCCTCCTTTTTCTGTATCTTTTACAACTATAAAAGCATTTCCGCCTTTATTTGTTTTAGCGATATTAATCATTGCTTGTTTTATTTCTTTTTTTAACATTTCTCTACACTCCTTTTTTTATTTTTATAAAAAAAATTAACTTAACATCCACAATATTTATCTTGCAAAGCAGTTATTTTTTCGTTGAAATCACCTTCTATATCGAGCCAATGTAATTCTGTTCCACATTCCCAACAATGAAAATTTTCATTCAATCTTTTACATAAAAAATCGCATTTTAAATCATCAACTTTTTGTGCAATGATAATATTATTTCTCGAAGGTCTTCTGTTAAAGTACATTCTTGTTATATCATAATCATCAACATTGGTTCTCTGAGAAAATTGAACACACCATTTAATTGTATAGGTTGAGCGGTGGAGGTTTTTACCTCCTGCTATCACTTCCCTAGCTAAAACCCTTGCCCTATTCTAAATTTACATCTGGACAATATTCTTTAATAAAATGTTCCCTATCTCCATCAGATATCCAATCTTTAATCGTTTTTTCATCATCTCCACCAGTCAAACTTGATGTAGATAACGCTTCTTCAATATTTTGTGTTTCATCTACCCAAACTTTAATTTGATATGTTGTTTCTGTTTCAGGTTCTTGTATTAAAAATTTTGCTAATCCCTGTCCAATATATCCGAGTAAACCGGTACTATCTAAACTTTCTAATGTTTTTATGAATACTTGAACATTATACCAGTCATACTTATCATTACTCCATCTTATGCCAGTATTATCCCAATACCAGTAAACATCAAGTTCATTAGAATAACCAAATTCAAAAGAATCATCTTCATCCTTGTAATATTCGCCATCTTCTTTAGACATTTCGATTAATCCATTTAATATAGCATTGTAAATTTCGTTTCTTTCAACATCATTTAGTTCGTATTCTTCTGCTATATCATCTGTCAAACAACCAATGTCTGTGGAATAATCAAAATTCTGTGCTTCTCCAAAAGCGATTTTTACAATTGCGGAATTTAAAACTTCTTCATCCATTTTATTTACCTCCTAAAATTTAATATTATATTTTTTATTTTTATGTGTTAGGAAGTTTTGTTACTTCCTTATTTGAATTATTTCCCCTTTCTTACTTACTATTCTACTACTATTATATGCACATGTCAAGCGATATATACATATTTATTATATTTTATTTTTAAACTTTTGTAACATATTGGTTTAAAAGAATTGTTTTATAGCTCTTTATTTATTAATTCCTCTAATTCTTTTTTAAATTGTTGATATTCTTTTCCTGTTATTGCTATTTTAAATTTTACTTTTATTAAATACTATATTTACACTAACTTACTTTATACCATACTTTATTACCTTTATATCTAATTGTATTATTATCTTTATTATACTGTCCTTCAACCAAACACAAATTAACATCAGAATCCCCACTTCTTTTTACTGTTTTTGAATTGTCATTAACGTATTTTCTTGCTGCATCAATTGCTGTTTTCCCTTGTATTTCTTCATAATCAGCAAATAAGCTACTGTTTTTATAGGTATATAATACAATATAATTTTTCATCCTTACCCCTCCAAAATTTATATGTATTTGCTGAATCGGCTTCAGCATAGCTGTTATTATTGTTTGAAATATCTTCTTATTTAAATAACTTTGATGAATCAAAATATACTGTTTCGCCATTACTATTGCTTCTTACTGCTGACCAGTGAAAGGCACTCCTCGAAATTCCACTTAAATATTCTTCTCTACCTAATACTTCTAATGCTTTCTTTTGTGAAATTTCCTTATCATTCATTTCGTACACTGTCCTTGCTGTCGCTTCTTCAATCTGATGCATATCTTTGTCTAAATACCCATTCTCCTTTAGTATTTTCTTATCTTCACTTGTTAATTTCATTTTATTACCCTCCTATTTTATATTTATATTTCTGTTATATAAAGTCCATCAAAATGTCACTTTATTTCCATTCTAAATTGTTTTTACCATCTAACCAATCTTGAATATATTCTATATCCATACTATTTATTCTGTCCATAAAATCTATTGCCTTAATTGTTAAAAATCCAAACCCAGTATGAAAATTCAATGCATCATTAGCATATTGTCTTAACCATGGATATTTAGGGTGATTTTTAAAATAATCAATCTTATTATTAAAATCATTTTCGTATTTAATTTGTGCATTATCATTTATTTTCATATTATTCCCTCCTATAAATATAATCCTTCTGGATGCTGTCTTTCATATTCTCTTTCGTTTTCCTTTTGTGTTTTCAAGTTCTGTAAGGCTGTGATTGTTATGTCAATTTCTGTTATTGATTTATTCTTATATGTATCTATTGCAGAGAAATATAGGTTTTCTTTGTCCTGTTTTGATAAAAATTTTTCTACTTTCCAGATTCCACTACCGAAAAATTCCTTTTCTGCTGTCCCCTGTTGTTCTGCTTCTTGCACCATTTCCACAACGTCTTCATCATATTCGTTGTCTGTTAGAAATTCCTCTGCATCACCTGTAAAAACAAGTTTGTTATTGTTATATACTTTTATGTTCATTACTCAACCTCCTTATATATTTATTATATTCTTGTTATAATGTTTTTATTCGCTAGCGTTCAATAATATCCACAATCCTTGGAAGTGTGCTGTTATGTCTGTTATGGGTATTACTCAAGGCTAGAGCCTTGAATTTATGCTAATTGACTATATTGTAAGCCTTGTAAAAATGTATCATCCATTACATTACAATCATTATTAACTATACAGTATTCTGTTATACCTTTACTTGTGATTAAATCTAGCAACTGATAAGCATTACAATTATAGTATTTACCTCGTTTGTTTGAACCTGCTGCAAATCTTAATCCATTTCTATAACATATATAAGTTTTTTTATTTTTAAATATTACTTGACTGTACTTAATTCTTGCCAATTCAAAAATTTTATTTTGCAATTGTATCTGTTTTTCTTTTTCTTGTCTTTTTGTTTCTGCTTCAGCTTGCTTTTGCAAATAATAATTTTCATATTCCGTTGATAATTCTTTTATTTTTTCCATAACTTCATTTTCTGTTAATATTACTGATTGATAATTATATTTAAACTCAAAATTGTTATAATCAGAACTGTTATATATTTGTATTGAATCGTAAGTATAATCATTCTTACTACATTGAAATTCTATACAATATCTTTCCATTCCGCAAAAATAATTAACTCCGTTTCTACTATATTTTTGATATTTTTCCATGAAGTTAATTTTGCTATACAAATTCTCTAGTTTATATTTATTTTCTTCTTCCAATTTTAGATGATTATTGATTTTTTCTATGTTCTCATCATACATTCTTTTTAGAACTTCATATGTATATTTTTGTACAAATTCTCTTGCTAGGGCATTTCTAGTATTACCATGGATTTTTTCTCCTTCTAATTCATACGGAACACTGACAAGATATTCATTGTCTACTGTTATACATTCACCATCTGCTTTTAATGTTGTATTTTTGAATTGTCTTTCTAATGTTACACTGTTTAGAATGTTTTCAATCATAGAATCAAATATTTGTTGTTTATTCATTCTTACACCTTCCTTATTATATTTTTGATTGTTAAAGACTTTATCGAATACACATTATAACTTGTGTTATACCTGTTATAGTTTTGTTATAGTGTGTATTCTAAAAACCTTTATTTAAAATTGAAGAAAGGAACATTCTGTTCAAAAATCCAGTCTTTTACATATATATAATTGTCCTTTTCTATTATTTGGCTTTTTGGTATCCAGCATCCTGCTATCATTACAGCCTTTCCTGTTTCTTTTGTCTTATGTATTTTTTTCATTCTTGTATAGCCTTCTATGTCACCTTCAAGAACTTCCCTGCATAGATGTAATTCTCTGTATAATCCATATTCATTAATTCCAAGTATTTCATATAAGTAATTCAGTGTCATTATATCAAAATCATCTGTATCAAATTCTAAAATCTGAATGTTTCGACTTGGAGATGTAAAAGTAAGTTTGTTATAGTGTATTCCTAATCTTTTTAGTTCACCTTTTATATAATTATTTACCTTGAACTTTCTCATCATGTTCCTAACCTCCTTTATTATATTTTAATTGTATCAAACTATTGTCCAGTTTACAATGAAAAGTATTCGACAAGAATTTTAATTTAAATTATTTATATATTAATTGCTTCTTCGTATTCATTAGCTATTTTATTAACATAATTAGACAATTCTCTTAAACATTCAATTTGTGCTTGAAGTACATTTTCTGTTTCTGTCTTATAAATATATTCAACAGTTCTATTTCCATCCATTTTTATAAGTCTTGTAAATGGGTCATTATCAGATAGTCTTCCTATGACAAATTTAAAATTTGTATTATCTTTTTTCATTTTATACTTCCTTTCTATGAAATATTTCTTTCATAGCCTTTAAAAGCTACAGGTTATCGGCTGTTATATACTTTTTAACTAATATATAAGTATAGTACATCATTCCATCAATTTCCTGTTGTTCTTCTATAAATTGCTTTAGATTTTCGTGTAGCTCTTTATTTACAAGTCTGTTATATATAATTTCTGTTATGCTGTTTTTGTATTGCATATCATTTGTTGATGTTGTCCAATCTTCAAAATGTGTATATAATCTTGTTGCCCATCTTTCAACCTTACAAGTATTTTTATATATTGACATCTCATTACCTGTTATGTATGCAGAATTGAGCCTATTTAAAGTTATTAGAAATTCCTCTGTGTCTTGTTTTAATGCCATCTCTTTTTTAAAATTCATAATATCACCTCTTTATTATTATAATATATGTATAGCGAACGTTTCCATGTCTTGAATAACCAAATTATACTTATATTTAGTGGCTATTAGTTTGATTTTTGTTTTATCTCCTATTATTTGATAATCTGGATGGTGCATCCTTGCTGTAATTGCAATATCAATATCCTTTGAATTCCTATTATTTTCTTTCCATTCTTTGTTAGTTATTTCTCCAACATCCTTTACAAGTTCGTTTTTAAGCAATTCATTAATTAACTTTGTCTCATCCAATGATATTATTATTCTTTCCATTAATATAACCTCCTAAAATTTATTTTTTCCTTCTTTTAACTACTTCTGTTATATATTATTATGAATTTTCAATAGAGCATTTTCTAATGTATAGTAAGAATTTAATAATATGTATTGTTGTTTGTTATTGTCAGCAACCATTGCAAGAAACTTATTATTTTTAATCTGCACAGCTCCTTTACTATCAAATACTTTTACAATTTCACCATTTAATAACCTTAATAATTCTTCTACTTCCATTTTCTCAACCCCCTAATTTTATTATACTATATTTCCCTTGACTCTGCATTTAAGCACTTTTCAGAAGCTACAGGTTATTGGCTGTTATTGTAAATATCCAATAATTTCATATGTGGAAGGTATCGCAAAAAATACACAATTCCACTTTTCGCTATAACTTCCATGGAACTCTTTTATATTCCCACCGTTCTTTGTTATCACAGTACAATCTCCTTCTTTTAATTCTTCTATAGTTTTCATGTTATCAATATTTGTCATTTTTAAAACCTCCTGAAATTTATTTCCCTTGACTCCTTCTCGATTCCAGGACTTGTCACCTGTTATAACATTTCTGTTATAGTGTTTTAAGAGAAATGGGAATATCGGTTATTCCCCTAGGCTTCTTTATACAAATTTAGTTGCCAGCCATTATCATAGCATCCGATAAAATCAGAGTACTTGCTTTTAACAATTTTCTTTTGCATTGTTTTGTCACTTATAAAATTATCTCTAATAGGCTTGTTATCTTCAACCTTGATTTTCTGCAATGTAACGCCTTTTGCAGTTGTTTTTAATACCTGATAAGCTGTTATAACTCTATTTCCACATACATTATATAATACTAATATGTCACCAATGCTATAAGGGTTTTTTATTTCCTCAGTTTCCTTAATTTCTAGTATTTTTTCTATAGCTTCATATGGTTCTGTTCCTCCTAATCCTTTAGCACCATCTTGTCCTTCAATTCCTGTTAATATTTTATATTGGAAATTAATTTTACCCGTTGAAATTACTTCACATTTTCCCCACCTTTTAACATCCACAATATATCCAACTTTTATGTTATCTTTTGAAAAATTGCATCCTCCTAATTCTTCCATACATTTCTCGAAAAATTCTAGTTTTCCTTCTTCATAGTCGTATTTTTCAAGCTGGTTTTCTATTGCTTTTTCTTGTCCTTCAATGGTTAACAAGTCACCTCTATAATTTTTCAATATCTCACCTTGTTGTAATTTATATAGAGTTTGTTCGTGCTGTACAATATTGGTTTGATATGCTTTTAAGTTTTTATTGCATTCTTTTATTCTGTTGTGTAAATACACTTTATCTTTTAGTTTTGAATTTTCTGCTGTTGCCCTTGCTGTTTCTGCTCTATCCTTGTAATATTCGCTTTTCTCATATTCTTCAGAACCTTTTCTGTATCTGTTAAATAATTTTTCCCTATAATTAGCAAATGCTCTACTTCCTGCATGACCTGAAATAATAGGCTGAGTAAAAAAGGCTACATCCCCGTGGTAGGATTTTAAGGCTGACTGTAATTGTTCTGCTCTTTTTTCTGCATTATCACTTAATTGTTCATATCTTTCAGCTCTATTTTCTGCTTTTTCTACTTTTCTGTTAAGCTCTTCCTCATAACTTAACCTTTCTCCTATGCTTCCACCGTTTGTAAATCCAAGCTTTTCTGCAACCCTTATAGCTGAGTAATGATTGTTAATGCTTCTGCTTACCCATGCTTGAGCCTTGCCAGAAAATAAGTAAGCTGATTTTAATTCCTTCTTTTCTGAATCTGTTAATGCTTGATATTCTGCTTTTGAAAAATGTAATTCAATCTTTTGAGTTTCCTTGTTTAATATGTATTCTCTTTCCATAATAAAAACCTCCTAATATTTTGATTTTATTAATGTTTTTATTAATTTATTACTACCTAATAACGAATAATTCTTACCATAGCCCCATCCATTTTTTATTTTAACCACCTCTTAATATGTTTCTACGCTTTCTAATTGTTTAAATATTAGTCTATCTTTTGCTTTTATATATCTATCTGTATATGTTATTCTTATTGTCGGCTCGCTGTATTCCCAATCTCCAGATAATTCAGTCCTGAAAATTACTTCCCATAATATTTTACCTTTTGTTTGCTGTTCTATAAGACTTTTTGTAAATAGTTTATATTCTGTGCTATGAGGTAAAGTAAATACCATATTTTTTACTTCATCGTCTTTGTTAAAGAAGGTCTGAGAAATATAATTTTCTAATTCATTTATACCTTTAAATTTTAAAGTATTACTCATTAATAAACACCCCTTTTAATATTTCTATTGTAACAATCCTTCAATGTCGCACAATCTAGAATTTAAAGCCATGCTCAACTCTGTTTCAACATCTGTTATATTCCTTCTCTTTAGTGCTTCTGTTATTTTATTTTTGAACTTTTGTTGCTGTGCTTGTGGTATTTGGCATATGTATATTGTTTTAGACACTGAATCACCTTCCTTTTATATTTATTATATTTCAATCCTTCAAATAAATATTAAAGCCTGTTATAGCCTTAATATCTATTTCAGGGATTGAATCCCTGCTATGTCTATTTTACAGTATTAACTAACACTCTATAATGCCAACATTGTATATTATAGCCACCTGCTGTAATTGTTTCTACTTTAGCATTACATTTAACGCCCTTCGCTATTCCGTTTATTTCTCCATTGTCTCCGATTCTTAAACCTGTTAAATCTTTAATTTCTCCTATGACTTCCTTAATTCTATTTATAAACATTTCCTTTTTAAGTTTAACATCATCGTCAAGTATTTTGTTTAATGTGATTTCACTGATTGTGTTATAACTTATTATTCTATCTAATATAGCCATATCACTTGCAAAATGTCTCTCTCTATACTCTTTTATATGTCTATTTTTTATACTATGTTTTATTTCTTGTTTCTCATATTCCATAATGTTATCACTTAAAATTTTTTCTGTTTCCTCTTCTGTGTATCTATTGACTAATTCATAAGTATAATTTTTATTGTATTTTTTCTTTTTTAATTTTTCTAGTTCTTCTCTTGTTATTTCATATTCTGTATATCCTTTTGAAATTAATGTTATATATTCATTTGCTAGTGTTATATAAAAGTCATAACATTTTTGTTTCCAGTTTTTTAAAAAAATATTTAAAACCTCTGGAATTATATTCTCTGTTTCAGATTCTTTTGTTAATTGGTTTTTAAGTTGTTCCTGTAGTTTTTCCAATGTTGCAGCAGTTTCTGTTATTTTCTTTTCAGTGTTTTTTATGTCTTCTAATTTGCCTTCATAATCGCATAAATCCCAATATGTTTCATGGTCTATTATATTCCTGTCAAATTTATCATAACTGTTTAAGTCAATCCCTCTATCTGTTAATGCTTTAGACTTTTTTATTAATTGTGCATTGTGTCTTTTAAGTGTGCCATTACTTTTTTCAAGTTTTTCAGTTGTCTTTTGTATTTTCACTTTTAGAGTCTCAATTTTCATTCTATCAACCTCCATTTATTTTAAGGTTTCTGTTATAGGCTATTTTTACTTTTAACTTCTTTTAAATCAAATGCCATATAATTATTACTGCTACTTATTTTATGCTGATATTGTTTCATAAATTGGAAATATTACAGGCTTTAATATATAATACGTTTCCATTTCGGGATAGTTAATAGCATCAGGAATAATAACATTTCCATTTGGAAGCTTAACTTCTTTTGAATAGCTTCCAAGACTTTTAATTGCATCTGTTATAGTATTGTAAATCTTTACCCAATTATATGTATTTCTTCTTTTTTCTATTTCGTACCTATTTTCAAGTTGAGTTTCATTTAATTCTGATATGTGCATCCCGTCAATTTCATAGTGACAATAATATTTTTTCATATTAACCCTCCTGTTATTTATATTTTATATTTCTTAATTTGAAAAATCTGTTTTAAGTAAATCATCCTGCATTACCAAATTTAAATAGCATAAATATAATATCTTCTTTTTGAAGATAGGCAATTTTAAAATCTCCACTCTTAATATCTTGTATTTCTTCTTTAGTTGGATTATTAAAATAAAGCATTAATACAAGTCCATCTTGTGTAAAATCGCACCTTACCCCTTCTTGATATTTTGTAACACCTTCTTTTAATAATTGACCTACCTCATATTTGAACATTTTCATTCCACCTTTCATTTTTTATATTTCACCCAAATTTTATTTTATCCTTTTAAGCCTTCCGCCACATTCAGCACATCTATAATCTTCTATATCAGTAATAAGTTTTGATACTCTATCTCTATAATATTTGTGTCCACAATTTACACATTTTAAAATATATTTAGATGTTTTCTCTTTCATATTGCTTACAGTTTCTGAATTGTATGGATTTTATCTTACCTATGAGGAATTGAAACACCTTTTGGATGCTCAAGAGGGGATTTATGAATATTGGATTTTATCTTACCTATGAGGAATTGAAACACTTTAAAGGCATAGAAATTGAAATTTGCGGTACTTGGATTTTATCTTACCTATGAGGAATTGAAACTGGGGAAGCACTCTATACAGAGTAGTTAGAGCCGGATTTTATCTTACCTATGAGGAATTGAAACGAATTGAAATTAGCTATCAAAGGGAAGAAATGATTGGATTTTATCTTACCTATGAGGAATTGAAACTGTTCATCCTGCCATAGTAAAGAGCATATGAGTAAGTGGATTTTATCTTACCTATGAGGAATTGAAACAAAACAATGTGCCTTGGTTGCCCTGCCTCTTGGCAGGATTTTATCTTACCTATGAGGAATTGAAACTATAATATTTGTCCAAGCCATTCATCAATCATTTCAGTGGATTTTATCTTACCTATGAGGAATTGAAACGGGCTATATACAGGACTAGGAATCGGCGGGAATTCTGGATTTTATCTTACCTATGAGGAATTGAAACTAAAAAAATGGGCTAAACCTTTCAGGAGAGCTAGAGATTTTATCTTACCTATGAGGAATTGAAACTCTATTCCAGGTGCTTCATCCAATATTTTTTTAAAGGATTTTATCTTACCTATGAGGAATTGAAACCAAATATCTTGGTACAAAAGATATGGTTAGAATTGCGGATTTTATCTTACCTATGAGGAATTGAAACTGGTGATGTTACGTTTGAAACCGCAATAATGCCATTGGATTTTATCTTACCTATGAGGAATTGAAACGCGGTCGGCAAGGGTTTGAGCATTGGTTCATCAAGGGATTTTATCTTACCTATGAGGAATTGAAACTAAATTTCCGTAACTAATATGTCTGATTCTACTGTAAGATTTTATCTTACCTATGAGGAATTGAAACTAAATAGTGCTTGTAAATCTATAGCAAAAGCTACAGATTTTATCTTACCTATGAGGAATTGAAACGATGTTGATGTAGATAC
>ENA-UOOK01006016-UOOK01006016.1-fermentation-metagenome-genome-assembly--contig:-NODE-6016-length-11838-cov-3.358483_pt1 | contig 11838 bp, 12 predicted proteins | sample MGYA00245777_ERZ724023 | MGnify/ENA primary metagenome ERZ724023 (study PRJEB28704, sample SAMN03018312) | fermentation metagenome | biome: anthropogenic terrestrial biome; feature: soil; material... | reverse complement strand
GAGTTCAGACGTGTGCTCTTCCGATCTGTTATGAAAAAATAAAATTGCAACAAACTATCGATAAGTTTAAAGCAGCTATTATTGAAAAATATCCTAAAGGAGTAAGATATGAAAGAACTTGAAGAAGGAAAAGAACTGCGGCTCGATTTCTCCAAGATCGCTAAAATCGCCGCCAAATGCTCGGACGTGATTCCGGTAGCAGTTCAAAATGCCGATACCCACGAAGTCATCCTCATCGCCTATCTAAACGAACTAGCTTTAAAAACCGCGGTCCAGACCAGAACGGCGGTGTTCTGGTCCACCTCTCGGAATGAGCTTTGGGAAAAAGGCAAGACTTCAGGAGAAACTTTTGAACTATTAGAAGTATATGTTAACTGTGAACAAAACTCGTTAGTCTTCAAGGTCCGGCCTCGCCGGGGCGGAATTTGTCATACCAAGAACTGTCAAGGTGAGCCCCGCAACTGTTATTACCGGAGGTTAAATATGGAAACCTGGAAATTGGAGAATATCAATCCTTGACCGCTAAAAACTAGAACCCCTTGCCGTCAAGGGGTTCTGCTTTGAGTCACTATTTTACTGTAATTTTAAAACTCTTTTCTTCCTTAACACCCAACTCCTGATCTACAACGGTCACTCTCACATTGTAGGTTCCTTTTTTTTGATAAGTATGTCTTTGGTCTAAACCTTCGGCTGTTTCACCATCATCAAATTCCCAGCTATATTTGAGGTTAGGATTTGAAGCTCCTTCTTTCTCAGCCCAGGCCCGGCATTGGATTGCTAAAGGCGCCTTACCGGAACTCGGAGTTACCGAGGCGGTCAAGCGGATCTTAGGCATTCTGGTCTCAATCTCTAAAGTAGTCTTAGCAATATTCTCCGGGTGGAACCTGTCTTTCACCTCGAGAGTGACGGTTTGTACCCCCTCTTGTCTAAAGGTATGGGTTGGGTTTTGTTCAAAGCTGGTAACCCCATCCCCAAAGTTCCAGATATATAAAGGCTCACAAGGAGAACCGGTCACCCCTACCTGGGCGCTAAAATTAACGGTACTAGGAACTATGCCTTTAGTGGCGCTTGCATGGGCCTTAACTTTCATTTCAGGAGGGAGAACCGACATTGGTAGCGCAGCGGAGGCCAAATTGCCAGGGTGAAGCCGATCTTTAACCACCAGTTGGACCTGGTATTCTCCGGCTTTTTGATAGACATGTTTCGGCTTAATTTCATTACTAACTGCCCCATCGCCAAAATCCCAGTGATAAATCAAATCCACCGGTGAGCCTTCCACTCTGACCCCAGGGTCGAAACTAGCTGTCAGTGGAATAATTCCTCTAGCCAGCGAAACTTGGGGCGTCAAGGTGATTTGGGGCGCTAACGCATTTATAATGGTAACTTCATCAGGGATCAGCAGTTCCGGGTGAAGCCGATCCACTGTTTTTAAAACAACCTGGTATTGACCGGGCTCAGTAATTTTTTTAGTAAAACCGGTAGCTTCAATTTTTTCACCTGCCATCTCCCAGGTGAACTGGAGCTGGGACGGCCCGCCCAGTGCTTTCGGAGTTACCGAACCCTTCACTTCCAACGGCACCGGTCCGCTGGTCGGAGTGATCACCGTGTTAGTGCTGACTTTTAACGGAGTCGCTTCGATCAACCAAGTTTTTTCGATGCTATATTGATTTACTTTAGCTATGAAAGTTAGTAAGTGCTTTCCAGGTTTAAGATAAGTATTTTTAGCCTCCGGACCCGATAACTCCGGCCCATTTCCAAAATTCCAAGAGTAGGATGCTTTTTGACCATAGTTGACGATGGTGTTTGCCTGGCAATTTACAACTAATTCTACCGGGCCACTTAAAGGTTCTACTTTCGGATTCAAGACTATTAAGGGCGGAACATCCATTTCAAAGTAAAACTGAGGGATGTTGGCCGAGTCGCCGACGCCGATCACCACCACCGGGACTTTCCCGTCACGCTCAAATTGATGGGTAACTTGACTGCCGTTGGAGGTCCGGTTATTGCCCCATTCCCAACGCCAATCTTTGACGCCGTCCGGGCCTTTGATCTTGAAATTAAATAGATAGGGTTGATCTCCCTGGGTATATTCGATCAGGGCTTCGGCATATTTCAATTTGGCCTTGACTTCCGCGCCGGATTTGGCGATTAACACCGAGTATTCACCGGCATTGATCGTAATTTTATACCTGGTCCCCTTAGGAATAGTTAGACTTCCCGAATTAGAAACAGTGCTTTTTTGGAGTTGCTTACCATCAGCGCCGGTTTCCTCGATCCTAAAAAAAGCGGCCTGTTTTTCGGAAGCCAACCCCTTTTTGGTGATGGTAAATTCCCAATTCAAGGTGGTATCGAAGTCCAATGGTTCAGCCGGAACCAACAGCTCTTGTTCTTGCCCAATTTGGTCAACAACCGCCTGGATTTCCCTTTCCAACTTAATGCCGGTGTTTTCTCGGGTAGACCCGTTAGCGATGTTACTTAAAAATAATGTTACGCATAAAAGCGGAAATAAATAATGCTTTTTCATATTCGAGCCCCCTAATCAATACTATACCATATAACGCGCTCTATTGTGAAATGTTCCTGATTTGAAAAAGGATGGAAAAAATCAAAAACAGGAAGCAAGATGGAGGGTTGACAAAACAAAAGGTTCATTAGTAACTAACCAATCCCAAAGCCTTACGCTTAAAGTCCCCGGCTTGTTTCGGGGTAATTAGCCCCCAACCGACCATTTCATCAAGGACTTGGTCCCGTCCCGATTTAGCGGCTTTTAAATCTTGTAACAAATATTCCTTCCGATAAATATCGGGTGACAAGGTATCGGTCGCCATGCAGATTAGGAAAGCGATCTCATGAGTTTCCAACCTAGCGGCGTCTTTATTATAATAATAGTTGGAGGCCGCCTCCACTCCGAATGCGCCTTCACCGAAGTAGATGTTGTTCAGATAAAACTCTAAAATCTCTTCTTTACGATATTTTCGTTCGATTTTATAAGCCAAGATCGTTTCATCAATCCGGTAGGGCAAATCTTTTTTATGGACCAGAAAGAGGTTATAGGCCAAGGTTGAAACGACCCCACGCTGATAACGGAGGGGTTTAGTTAAACCCAAAAATACTTTCATTTCAGTGACAAATATCGGAAATAGGTCGTCAATCCTGACCGCATAATTATAAAATTGAGGGTCTTTCTTTTGGACGAACGCTCTCTGAAGCAAGGTGGGCATCTGGGAAACCCGGATTGGGGTTTGGTCTCTGACAAGAACCTTGGTAAGTTCCTTGCGTTGATGGTCGTAAAAAGATACCCACCGGTTATCTTCCACCGGGAGAGCGATGGCAGCGGCATTGATGGTTACCGCCCTGAAAAAGCGGGTGGTAATTAAAAAACCCAAACTAAGGCAGGCTAGGCCCAACGCTAAATAGAAAAGAAACTTAAGACCACTGCAGGAAGTTTTTTTCATTAGGAATCCCTTTCGATCGCAGATTACGCTGATGGGTTTCGAACACTGATTACGCTGATTGCATTGATTACACAGATTAAACAAATCACACGAATTATTTAGATTTTGCCGATTACCTGGATTACGTTGATAACTATGTTCTCATTCATACGATATTATTGATAAGTATCGGAATTATTTTACGGTAGCATTAATAGAAAAAATCGTTAGGGCGGTTTTAGAGGGATCGCTCATCAAGTCCATCAGGTTATGGTTGGTCAAGATTGAGAGAGCCTTTGAACCGGAGATTACCGGGGAACAAAGAGAAAAGCTCTGGCGGGACTGGCGCACGGTTGAACTGGCCATCTAAACCCTGTATTTCCTGCTATAACAAACTAAAACCACGAAAAATCAACCTGTCGAAGGAAAATGCAAAAAAGAGCTTTCGCTCTTTTATCTGTCTTAGCTTAGATTATCATCCAGATCCCCTAAATCAGCCTGTTCTCCTCAATCATCTTTTTTAACTCGCTATCATCGTTCTCGGTTGAATCATCTTGCGACAACAGCCTTTCAAACATCTTTCCCAACTCTTCCTTGCATTTGACGATCTGGTTAATCACCACCGACACCTCGGCGGAATGTAAGTCATCCTGGCAGACCTTGGATAAAGCGCCGACCGCATCTTCCATCTTCGCCATAGCTTGAGTAAGCTTCATTGCAGTTCCCATATTCATCGTTAGCAACACCTCAAGAATATTATACCTGCAGAGGATGATGTTGGACAAGAGCTATTTACTGTCAATCATTGCCATGTCTATCAAACCGGCTTCACCGCTACGGTGAACTTCTCTACCATTCTCACCGGATAATAGGAATGTTTCGCCTTCCGCAACCCCTCGATCCCCATATCCTCTTCTCTATTAATAAACTCCATTTTCGACCATTCCCTGGCGGCAAACTCATGATTAATCGCGGCATAGGCCCCGTCGTATTCAGTGTTGGCTTTCTCAATATGAATGACCGCAGTATTCCGGTTCAACCGCTCGCCTACGGTTAAGGCCTGAATTACACCATCAACCTTAATGACTCCGCCAATCACCCCCAAAGACTGGAAATTTCGTAGCACTATCGCCATTGCTTCATTTTCAGTGCATGGTTCGGGGTCCCTCACATCAAACCAGGCGGACTCGATGTTAAGGCATTCCTGGGCGATTGCGGGAGTCATCGCTTGATATTCCCAATTATATTGACGTAAAAATTTGTTAAGATGATTACGCTTGCTATGGTATTTCCGTCCGGCCAAGTCAATTAGATCAGCCGCGGAGTATAGATAATCCGAAGTGTTCTTCTCGAGCTTAGTCGCTAAGCTAGGATTAATTTGAACAAGTTTGCTTGCTAAGGTTTTGGGGATCCGCCTGAGTTGCGGTTCAAACTCTTCAGCAACAGCGGTCTCCTTCATTAACCGGTAAACTTCTTCCAGAACGGTTTGATCGCTCCAGTCCCCAACCGGTGGCAAAAAGAAAGGTTTCCATTTGGGGTGGGGCGGTTTGGCCATTAAGATCCAATAATCCAAACCCTCCAGATATGAAACTAAAAGCCCGTAATTGCATTGCCACATCAAAAGGTTGGTAAATGTCAAATCCGAGATTTCCGGTTGCAAGTTCCCCAAAATGCGGTCAAAACTAGGCTTATCCTCGAGACTAATTTTTCTAAAAGAAAGCATCTTCTCACCATTCTTTGTTGTAATTTACCACTAAACACACAGAATACACCGAACCCACCAACTACCAGTGTAAGACCGAAATAAGTCCGAAAAACTATTATTAGCTTCTTCTAAATCGAAGGAGGTTAATCATGTCCCAGTCAAAACCGGAACAAATGAGTCTGATCCTCTTCAGCGGTGATTTTGATAAAGCGATGGCCGCTCTAACTTTAGCCAACGGCGCAGCCGGTAACGGTATGCAGGTAAGCATCTTCTTTACCTTCTGGGGCATCAGCCTGCTTCGTCAAAAAAATTTGGGAAGCGAACTTTTTCTCGAAAAACTTTTTAAAACCATGATGCCGATAGGGGCCGACAAAATCGGCCTTTCTAAATTCAATTTCTGCGGGGTAGGTCCCTGGCTGCTAAAAAAATTAATCCGCCACAAACACGGTCAGACTACCCAGGATTTATTGAAAATAGCCATCGAACGGAAGGTCCGTTTAGTAGCCTGTGAAGCTTCTCTGAAGTTACTGGGAATCACCAATGAGGAACTTTTAAAATATGAGCTCCTCGAGGTAGCCGGAGTCGACTCTTTTCTCCAAACCGCGTTAGAATCAAAGATTGCGATGTTCATATAAGTACAGTGGTCAGGAGTTATAAGACAGGAGACAAAAGTTGAAAGCGTATCTGTCTTCGATCTTCTGTATGCTGTCTTCCCCCTATAGAAATGCCTTAGGATTACGACACTACTGGCTCCTGACTCCTCTATTCCGACTACTATAGACCCACATTACCGACCGTTTTTATATTGCTTGAAACATATCCTTGCCGACGCCGCATTCAGGACAGACCCAATCCTCCGGAATATCCTCAAAAGCAGTCCCCGGAGCAATCCTATTGTCCGGATCGCCCACCGTCGGATCATAAACATAACCACAAACTGTACACTCCCACTTCTGCATCTAATATTACCTCCCCAATTTAATATTTAAATATTATGGCCTAAAATTATTAAAATTGTCGGGACAAATTGTTTAACATGGTTAAATGTTAACATAGAGGTTTTTGGTTGTCAAGTTAAAACTAGGAGAAGTTTAGCTGAAGCCTAAAGAATTTTTGAGGAGATGACGAAAGAATAATAGAGATTCAATTCAGTTTTCGGGTAAGGATATCCGGAAATCAATTCATGGAGGAATGCCGATGCGGATTAACCATAATTTATCCGCGTTCAACGCTTGGCGTAATTTTACCGCCGCCAATAATTCGGTCATGAAAAAAGCGGAAAAGTTAATGTCTGGCCTCCGGATCAACCGGGCCGCCGATGATGCCGCCGGTTTAGCCATCTCGGAAACGATGCGCTCCCAAATCCGCGGTCTAAGCCAAGCTTCCCGCAACGCTCAAGACGCCATCTCCCTGATTCAAACCGCCGAAGGCGGACTGGTCGAAGTCCACGACATGCTCCAGCAAATGCGGGAGCGTTGCGTCGCCGCCGCTACCGGAACTTATGTTTTCAGCGACGGAATGGCCATCCAAAAAGAGATCGATCAGATCAAGGATGAAATTGATCGGATCGCTACCACCACCCAATTCAATCATAAAAATCTCCTCGATGGGACAACCGGAGCGATAGTCTCTACTGATCGCCTCAATACTGAAGTCTTTATTGGAAGCGGCGTTTCAATGGTTAATCCCGGCAAAGGGGTAAATGCCAGATCAGGCGCTTTTCACTTAGAGATTACCGCCAACCCCGGTCAGGCCCAGATCCAATTAAGCAATATCTTAATGACTAAAACCGATGCCGCCAACCCCGGCCAAATTGCAACCTTAGATACTAAGCTAAGGGATATCGATCAATTCTGGAATAAAAGCGATTTATTCTTGCTCGATAATCCCCAGCCCGTAACTTTGCTGCAAGGCGACGGTAAACAAGCGGTAGTCTATTTGTTCGGTGACGACACTTTACAGCAGACCATTGATAAGTTTAACGACGCTATCGCCAACCAATTAGGCCAAAAGGCTTATGTCCCTCCCGAACATCTCAATCAATTCGTCTCCTTTGTTTCCGCCCCTCCCGTTGACACGGATGGAGTGGAGACGGTCGCCGGAACCCTGGTTTTTAGAACGGCAATCGCCGGTCGTACCGGTGAAATCAGGCTGGCATCCGGTGAAGCGATTATAAATGCCTTTGGGTTGTCAAATATTCAAGATTCATCCCGGACCCAATTTATGATTAACGCCACCGATAGTCAGGGTAATGTGGTTGTTAGCAACGAAGTGATCACCGACAACATTTTATCGGGGGGGCTCCACCCTAACATCGAAGTTAAGTTCGACGTCAATGCCAATATCACCGTTGATTTCGATGATACGACGAAAAAATTCACCTTGACCGGCGACGCTTCAAATCCCTACCGAACTAAAATCAGCTTTAGCGATAACTCGTTAAACTTCCAGATTGGTCCTAATGAAAAACAACTCATGTGCGCCGCTGTCGGCAATATGGACAGCGAAGCCCTGGGAGTTAATCGGGTAATTGCTACCGATAAAGTATCCGCCGGCCGCTCCATTACCATCATTGATATTGCCATCAGTAAGGTTTCTTCGCAACGGGCCAGCCTTGGAGCAGTCCAGAACCGATTGGAACATACTATCAACAATTTAGGCATCGCCGGGGAAAACCTGACCGCCTCCGAATCCCGGATCCGCGACACCGATATCGCTGGAGAAATGATGGAATATGTTAAATTCCAGACTTTGACCCAGACAAGTCAAGTGATGCTCGCCCAAGCCAATCAGCAGCCTGAATCGGTGCTGAGCTTATTAGGGAGTTAATTACCTACAACACCCTCCTTATCTTCGTTTTCATAGCCTTCGTGGTAAAAATTTATTTGTTAATACAAAAAAGAGGGGTGCTGCAAATTTTGCTACACCCCATTTTAAATCATTTTTATAGGTTTAAGCTACTCCGTCAAAAAAACATGGTTCCCAATTCTAGCTGTGACCTTCAATTTGGCTGAGTTGAAAAACCTGAGACCTTCCTTGGAGGATGTCTCCGGGTTATAAAAGTATAATGCTCCGTTACTAGTGTCGATTCCGTTTAAAGCCTCCACTACCGCCCGTCGGCACGATTCGCTCGGAACAATGTAGGGCAACTTAGGTACGCTGCTAAATTGATTCTCTTGGTACACAACGCCCCGGACCGTATTGGGAAACTTGTAGCTGCGCATTCGGTTTAGAACTACCGCCGCAACGGCCACTTGTCCATCATAGGGTTCGCCGCCGGCCTCCGCCGCAACCAACCGTACTAAAAGGTCGAAATCAACCGCGCTGATACTCTCCGGGACTTTAACCGGCGGGGTTCTTCTCCCAGGCAACCGGAAATTCAGGGACATACTGATGATCGGGTCCAACGCCTCCGCATGGGAACCATTGCCGATGGTACTCCCCACCGCCCGGGCTTCAATCACAATAAAAGTTCCGTTCCCATCCTTACTCAGATTGATTTGAACTCCGGTAATAAGCTCGGTTTTCTCCGCGAAGTCATGCTCGGGAGCGGCTTCATTCAGCAAATCCCGAAAACCCAATCCTACAAATGAACTGACCCACGGGCCTCCGCTCTGTTTATAAGTGAAACCGACTGATAAATCTCGGTTCTCCCATTGGTAAATTCCCCGCGCCGTCCACCGGTTCGAAATCAACCAATTCATCCTTAGAGCCGACGTTGACAGCTGATCGTCTTGATATTGCCATTCGATGCCGGTATTAACAGAGGCCAAAACCGGAATTGCTAAAGTTAATAATAATATAAGAACAATGATGTAGCTAATGGTAAAACGTCCGAATAACATGGCTCCTCCGGGGTTTCCCGCTTAAAATGACGTTCACCATAATATTCGGTTAAAACTGCAAAATTCCTAAGTATAAATATTGAAGATAATAAAGGTAAGGATTGTTATAAAAAATTCCTTTATTTAGTTCCCCAAATTAACTACCACTAAACAGCTAGAAAAACTCTTCCTCCAGCATTGCCGATAGCAAATGATAAATTGGCAGATGATACTCTTGGACCCGAAATGTTTCGTTAGATGGAACCTGGATAGTTACGTCGGACAAATCTTTTAAGAACCCTCCCAAACTTCCGGTCAAGCCGATCGTCTGTAATCCAATGGACTTAGCGACGATAACGCCCCGAACAACATTGGTGGACGAACCGGAAGTGCTGATCGCCAGTAAAGTGTCGCCGACTGCTCCATACCCCAGCACTTGCTGCGCGTATATGAGATCGAAAGAGAGATCGTTTCCCAGCGCCGATATTAAAGCGGCATTGCTTACCAAGGGAATCACCGGCAGGCTGCCTTGGAGATGTTCTACCCATTCAGCCCCTCCGTCGGCTGCTTTAATTTTTTGAAATAACCCGGATGATAAAGGCCTCTTTTTAAGAAAACCCTTTAACAGTTCCCCGCTAATATGTTCCGCATCGGCTGCGCTGCCGCCGTTACCGCAGACTAGTAGCTTGCCGCCGCTGGCGAAGGTATCTTTTAAAATTATAAAAGCCTTCTTAATCGATTCTAAACATGAGTTCAGTTCTTGAAAACGTTCCATAAAGTCCCTGAACAGCCGCTTTGAACCTGACGAAAATGCCAAATCGCTCATTTCCACCGCCGCCTCCACAAGTGATCTATTACAGAATATGAATCACGGCGATTTCCGGGAATAAAAAAACGGGAGTAATCCTACGTCCGGCAAGGGGATTTTTGGAAATTATTAGTCTTCAAATATTCTTGATTTACTAAGTTCATAATTATTCCTTCCTCAAAGAACCTTTTAACGATCACCGCCGAACTACGGCGGCATTCATCGAAAGACTCTTGGGAGTAAAAGGCGGCGTGAGGAGTGACGATAACATTAGGATGGTTTACTAATTCCGGATCATCCGGCGGTTCGGCATTTAACACATCTAAACCGGCGCCGGCGACTTTTCCAAACTGCAATGCTTTTTTTAGTTCGTACTGATCGATGATTCTTCCCCGGGCGGTATTCACTAGAAATACCCCTTCTTTCATGACGGCGAATTGTTCCCGCCCAAGCATTCCCTCGGTTTCCTCGCTTAACGGGCAAGGGATGCTTATCAAATCGGACTGTTTCAGTAACTCATCCAAACTCCAAGCCCGGCGGATTCCGATTGCTTTCTCTACCCCGAATGCTAAATGCGGGTCGTAAAAAACCACGTCGTAACCGAAGGCTTTTGCCCGTAAAGCTACGGCGGTGCCGATCCGCCCCAACCCGATAATTCCGAAGACCCGTCCTCTAATCCGTTTTAAAATACCGGTTCCGATCTTCCAGTCCCACTCCAACCTTTGAGTTTGTTCGCGAAAAGCAAACAGATTACGGGAAACAGCCAGCGCTAAAGCTATTGAATGATCGGCAACCTCTTCCGTTCCATAATCCGGGACATTACAGACTGCGATTCCCATAGATCCCGCGACTTTTAAATCGACGTTATCAAAACCGACTCCGTTTCTAACAATGATGCGGCATTTTTTAAGCCTTTTCAGAGCGGTTTCCATCAATTTAACTTGGTGCCATACGATTATTGCGTCCAATTGTTCAAACCAGTCAGGCAGTTCCGTTTCATCTTTGAGCTTGATTCCCCGGACTTTTCCTGTTCCAGCTAGGGTTTGGGCTTCAATTGCGACATCATCCGCATTAGGTACAACCGAGTCTATCACTAAAACTTCAGTTAATCCCGGCATTTCAAATTCCCTACCTTTCAGCCTTGAGCTTTGTGGGCTTCAAAAATGAAAAAACATGTTTTCTTAATTCGCTCTTCATCAATTAATTTCCTGTAAGATTACTAAATTAATTTGGAAAAACTAGAAGTGTTTGAGGCCCTTTTCATATTCTGAAATCAAGGTAATCAGTTTTTCATACAATTCAAATTGAAGATAATGGTAGACTCTGGTGGTTAAAAACCGGGGAAATGGGGATTCGCCCAATAACAGCTGGAGTAATTGCTTTTGGTCACATAGATTGGGATAGAGCATTCCGGTCCTGGCCTTTGCCAGTCTTAACCAACCGAAATTTGAATAATCATCGGCAGTAAGGACTTTATTATTGATGGTATAACCGATGGCGAACTTGACTTCAAGCTCCGGATGGCCTTCGGGTAATAATTTGGTCGCTAAACGGAAATGTCCGTAATAATCCCGGTAAGGCTTCACCGGATTACTGCCGAATTGTCGAGTTTTTAATTCCGAAGCCGATTTAACTGCAGTCTCCAATCCTCCGGCATTAGTCTGATCGGTTTTAGAAGCGATTAAACGGTACCCTTCCAGGACCGGTTCAGTATACTGATACCAGCTCCGAGGCTTAATCAAGCGATCCATCACTTTGAGAATAACTATGTCATCCATGATACCATCCATACATTTGCTTATTTTTAAATCCGTGTGAATCCTGTCTAAAAAAGGTTTTATGCCTAATTACCGGCCGGGTAAAAAACATTTAACATAGTGTCCCGGTTCGATTTCGATTAAGGGCGGTTCTTGAGAACGGCAGGGTTCCGTAGCCGAAGGGCAACGGGCGGCGAAACAACAACCTTGACTAGTATAGCCGGAGACGCCGGCTTCGCCGGTTAAGACCACTCTTCTCCGGGAATAATCAGGGTCAGGGACTGGTATAGCCGCCAGTAAAGCTTCGGTA